>Ga0326597_10011472_pt1 | contig 11747 bp, 7 predicted proteins | sample RVTome_12_FD_203789 | JGI IMG/M metagenome (GOLD analysis project Ga0326597, IMG submission 203789) | Soil microbial communities from uranium-contaminated site in the Upper Colorado River Basin, Wyoming, United States - RVT100D185 | ecosystem: Environmental > Terrestrial > Soil > Contaminated >...
TAGACGCCGGGGCTCCTGGATGAGACGGAATAGCCACTCGAGACCGGCCTTCTGCATCCACGGTGGCGCCTGCCTCTTTGTGCCTGCCAGGAAATCAAAGCCGGCACCGACACCCAGCAGGGCGATGCCCGGCAACTCGGGACGGATGGCGTGCATCCACAACTCCTGTTTGGGCATTCCCAGCCCCACCCAGACTACGTCCGCGCCACTGTCGCGGATGTCTGCCATCGCCGACGTGGTTTCCTCCTGGCTCATCTCGCGAAATGGTGGGGAGTACAAACCAACGATCTCTGCGTTTGGTGCGATCTCCGCCAGCTTCCCCTGGAGGGCGACAAGCGTCTCGGGAGTGCTGCCGTAGAGGTAGTGCTTCCACCCGACGTCGCCGACAAAGGCCCTGCGCATCAGCTCGGGGCCGTAGACACGCTCTTGTCCCTTGCGCACCGTGGCCCTCAATCCCCACACGATCGGGACACCGTCCGGCGTGGCTATCTCGGCTGCTGCGATTGCTTCGTGCAGTCTCCGGTCACGCCGCGCCGACATCACCGAGTGCACATTGCACACCGCCACCACGGTCGCACGATCCTTCGGGCGGTTCGTCAGCGACTCGATGACGTCGTCATAGGACGTCATCGAGATCGGCACACCAACAACGGGTGCCTTGTCTGCAAAGGTGACGTCTGCGGCAGTCACAAGTCCTCCTAGCGGCGATCAAACCGAGCGTGTTTGACCGAGCGTATACGAGAATGGAAGCGGGTAGGTGCCCCGCTACCCAGGCTAGGTCTCCTAGTGACCCTTCTGCGCGCCCAGTGCGGCCGGGATGGTGAGAGCTAGGATCCGCAGGTCTGCACCGAGGCTCACCGACTCGACATACTCGATGTCGACGTCGGTCGCTTCGTGCATCGGCACGTCACCACGTTCTGAGACCTGCCAGAGTCCGGTGATCCCGGGCTTGACTTCGTGACGGCGGTGCTGCCATGTCTCATACTTCGCAACGATCTGCGGCAACTCGGGACGAGGCCCGACCAAGCTCATGTGACCGAGAGCGACGTTCCAGAACTGGGGCAGCTCGTCGAGACTCCATTTGCGGAGGAAGCGACCGAGCGGCACATGGCGCGGGTCGTCGGGTGACTTGTGATTGACCCGGCGATCGACACCGTCGAAGGGAACATCCTGCCCACGGCGATCCGGGAGCATTGTGCGGAGCTTGTACACGGTGAACTCCCGCTCGTTGGCCCCGATCCTCTGCTGTTTGAAGATTGCCGGCCGGCCCAGCTTCCACCAGATCAGCGGGATGACAACCATCAGGATCGGAAGGGTGACCAACGAGAGGATTACACCACCGGTCCGATCGATGAGAGGCTTGGCGAAGTTCACGTAGAAGCTCTTTGTTGCAACGTCCGGGACAACATGCAGACGCGTCTGTGCGACTGTCTCGTCCCGAATATCGACAATTATCTCTGTGACCGACTCGCGGTCGACCCTACCCTGCAGCATCCCCGATGCCCCCAATTCCACTTGCAAAAACAACAGCCGGTCTTTGGCTGTGTAACTAGCCCAATGCGATGTTAAGCCGGATTACGTCATTAGTAACGAACCATTTCGACTGGGTGACGAAGCACTAGTCACTCAGATGGGTCATCCGACCACTCTATGCATCTGCCCACGGTCGGCTGAATGCGCTAGGTAGTGTGACCGCTACATTCCCGTCACGGTGGGGTGTCCAGATTGGGTCAAACCCGGTGTCGCAACCCGAGCCCACTGCTACCGTACCGCCCGGCGGCAGATTCTGAGGCCGCCGTTTCAGCCCTGACAGCGGGCGAACGTGGTGCACGCGGCCAGTGGGAACTTGCGGATGTGGGCAAATAGCAATCGGCGCATAGCGCTATCTCTGATGTCGGTGGCAGTCGTCGCAGCCACGCTGGCTGGATGTGACGATGGGACGACACCCGAGTCGACGGCGACGACAACGGCCTCGCGTTCGACCACGACGACAACTACAACCACCACATCAACGACAACGACAACTACCACGACGGTCCCTCCGACCTCAGTACCACCGTCGACGGTTGCACCGGTGGAACTCGGCACAACGACAACGACGACCACGCCGGGCGAAACCACGGCGATCGATGACCTACCCGACGATGTCATCGCAGTATCTCCCGACGATGACCTCGCGGCATTGGTTGCCGGCACACCATCTGGTGCGCACTTTGTTTTACTCCCCGGTGTCCACCGCACTGGCGAGACCGAGCCAAAGGATGGGATGACCTTCGAGGGTATCGACGGGGCCGTCATGAACGGGTCCCGGCTTCTCGAAGGCTTTCAGGAGACGGGGGACGGGTGGGATGTCGCCGGTGTCGAGTTGAACATGAACCCGCATGGGGAGTGTGTCGACGGTTACGAAGCATGCGCTCTCCGCAACGACCTGTACGTCGACGACGAGATGATGTGGAGAGTCGACTCCCGGGACGAGCTTGCGCCGGGTACCTGGTGGTCCGACGGGCGCCGGGTTGTGATGGCAGACAACCCGGAGGGGCGAAAGGTCGAGGTCAGCCTCACCGAGCACGCGTTCCGCAGTGACGCCGACAACGTGACAATCCGGAACCTCGTCATCGAGAAATACGCACCAATGGCGCAGCGCGGAGCACTCCAGGCTGAGGACTCTCCCGGGAGCCGGGGCACCAACTGGCTCATCGAGAACGTGGAAGTGCGTCTCAACCACGGAGCAGGCATCCGAGCAGGTGACCAGACGATTATCCGCAGCGCCTACATCCACCACAACGGCCAGATGGGAATAACCAGTGATGGCGGTGAGGGGATCCTCGTTGAATCCTCCGAGATCGCCTACAACAACATCCGCGGCTTCAACTGGGGCTGGGAAGGGGCAGGCACCAAGTTCAAGGAGACGGTGGGGCTCGTTGTTCGCGACGTGACGGTACACCACAACCTGGGGCCGGGTCTGTGGACCGACATCAATAACCGTGACACAACGTATGAGGGCAACGTCGTCTTCAGCAATCACGCGGCCGGCATCTTCCACGAGATCTCATTCGATGCGGTGATTCGAGACAACGAGGTCTACGACAACGGTTTCATCATGGACGACTGGCTGTGGGGTGCGGGAATCCTCATCGCAGCATCGACCGGCGTCGAGGTGTACAACAACACGGTCACCAACAACGCCGACGGCATCACAGGCATCCAACAGCAGCGCGAACGAGACGGTGAGCTGTGGCGGCTCGCCGACCTCAACGTCCACGACAACACAATCACCATGTGGTACGGCCAGACAGGTGTCGTCCAGGACATGGGTGACTCCTCGGTGTTTACCGACCGCAATATCGTCTTCGAGAACAACACGTACGTCGGAGCCGGCCACGAAGCGTTCGCCTGGGACGACCAGGACCTCGACTGGGAGAGCTGGCTGGCAACCGGCCAGGGGCAGGGAAGCACAATCCCCGATGGCTGAGAAACGACGTCCCTCGGTCCTCGTCATCGCGTACGCCTGCTCGCCCCAGATGGGATCAGAGCACGGCGCCGGCTGGGGCGTGGTCACGGCACTGATGGAGTTCGCGGCCGTAACGGTCCTCACCGGGAGTCGCCACATCGACGAGATCCGGGACTGGGAGAAGAGGAATCCCGAGAGCAAGGCTACGTTCGTAGAGGTGCCCGACCGCATCCTCGGCCCCAGGGTCCGCTGGCACCGGGTCCCCGAGTTCCTTCACTACCTGACCTGGCTGCGGAGAGCAGGCAAGAAGGCCCGGCACCTCATCGTCGATGGCCACTACGACGTCGCTTTCCATGCCACATTCTCGGCTTTCTGGCTTCCGACACCGGCCGTCAACCTCGGGCTACCCAGCGTCTGGGGACCGGTCGGGGGTGCGGTGACAACCCCCAAGCCTCTACTCAAGCTGCTCGGTTTCGCCGGCATCGTCCAGGAGGTGCTCGACTATGCATCGGTGAGGCTCATGGCGGCGCTACCGTCGCCGCGCCGGACCGCACTGGCCGCGACCGAGCGGATCCTCCAGAACGAAGACACGAGAGCGATGTTGCCGCCGGCGGCCCGTGGTAGAACCCGCATCGTGAACCACGCGTTGTTCAGCGTCATCCCCCAGTTCCCCGCCGAACCCGATGGCGGTTATGTCTTGTGGGTGTCACCGATGGAGTCGCGGAAGGGGCCACAACTCGCACTCGAGGCGTTGTCGAGAACCGGCGACCACGTGCATCTCAAAATGGTCGGCGACGGACCCCAGCGCAAACGCCTCGAACGCGCAGCCACCGACATGGGTATCGCCGAACGAGTCACCTTCACCGGACTCGTGCCTCGAGACGAAGCCGTCAGGTTGATGCGCGGCGCATCGACCGTGCTGTTCACCGGGCTTCGAGAGGAAGGCGGCCTCGCCCTTGCCGAGGCGATGTACGCAGCGCGCAGGGTCATCGTTCTCGATCACGGAGGCGCCGGGGCAATTGCGAGATCCGCAACCGACCCGTCGAGGGTTGCACTGATCGCACCGGACGACGTCGGCACCACAGCGTCCCGGCTGGCCGAGGCAATCGAGGACCACCTTGCTGCGACTCCCGTTTCGGACAAGCCACTGTTGGACCGAGCCGGTGCCGTCACCGAACTGGCGGCGGCGGTCGAGGCCGCCCGACATAGCTGAAAGTACCCGATTTCACCAACCGACAGCGAAGTCACACCAAGGAGCAAGATGGCCATCGAGAAAGTCTCGGCTATTCCCCGGGGCACAAGACTGGAGGCCGACGTCTGCATCGTCGGTGGCGGCCCGGCCGGTATCTCGCTTGCGCTTCGGTTGAACGAGACGACCAACCTCGACGTCATTCTGCTGGAGAGCGGCGGGCTCGAACCCGAAGATCGCGACCAGGACCTCAACGAGGGTGCGAATGTTGGTCTCGACTACTACGACCTGACCGCCACACGGCACCGGGCCCTTGGCGGGTCTAGCCACAAATGGGCGGGCTGGTGCCGGCCGATGGACGAGATCGACTTCGACGGGCGAGCCTGGATGCCAAACAGCGGCTGGCCGATCTCCTACGAGGAGATGCAACCCTACTTCCGGAGCGCGGCGCGGTTGACACAGCTCGAGAGCGAGCATTGGGCTCAGGCTCCCGGCATGGATCTGCCACCGCTCTATCTCGAGCCCTTTGTCGGCGGCGACGTGAAGATTGCCCTCTGGCAAGGCAGCCCCCCAACCAAGTTCGGCAACACATACCGTGACCAGCTCACGTCGGCTCCGCGGACACGAGTCATCCTGGGTGCGACGGCGACCCGAATTGTCACCGACGAAACGGGCTCTCGGACGACGGGTGTCGAAGTCGCCAGCCTCGATAGGAACGAGATCACCGTCGCGGCTCGTGCCGTCGTGCTGGCGGCCGGTGCACTCGAAACAGCCCGGTTGCTGCTTGCCTCAAACCAGATGAATCTGTCGGGACTCGCCAACGAGCACGACGTCGTTGGGCGCTATTTCATGGAGCATCCGCACCTGGTAACGGGTCGCATCGAGCTGTACCCGGAAGGCACCAACAAGCGCCCGCACCTGGCGGCTGTCGACGAGGGTCTCGGCGGTGTTCGCGCCCGTCTGGCGCTGCAACGACCGTCCGGCGCGATGAAGGTGGCATACGTCATCAGCAGGGAACGCCAGGAGAAAGAGCATCTGCTCAACTTCTCGACACACCTGCGAACGGTGAGCCCGGTCAGCCGTGAGGAGTCAGATGCTTACCAGGCGTTCAAGCTCGTCGTTGGCAACCTCCGATCGCCGAGCCGGATGCTGAACCAGATAAGGGACAAAGCCCTGCCGGAAGACACAAAGCACCTCACACGGCGGCTGGTCAAGGGCACGCCCGAGATCATGCAGGTGATCTACCACGAGGCGTTGCAGAAACCCACACAACTTGCTCTCTACACCCAAAGCGAGCAGTCACCCAACCCGGAGAGCCGGGTCACCCTCGACCGGTCACGCCGAGATGCGCTCGGGATGCCACGGATCAACCTCCACTGGCGGCTGACCCGTATCGACAAGGAGTCGATAATCAGGGCACAGGAGATCATCGGCGCCCAACTCGACAGGTCGGGTCTCGGACGTTTGGTCCCCGAGCCGGCATTCCAGGACGACTCGGATGACTGGGGGCCGGGTCTCCGCGGCGGTCACCATCACCTGGGCACGGCCAGGATGTCGACCGATCCGAAGACCGGTGTTGTCGATCCCCATGGACAAGCTCACACGGTCTCCGACCTATATATCGCCGACTCGTCGGTGTTCCCGGTCGGCGGATACGCCAACCCGTTACTGACCGGTGTCGCCTGGTCGCTGCGACTTGCCGACACCATCGCCGGTCGCTACTAGTGGCCCGCCTGCCGATGGCCGCGACACGAGACGCACACAAGCGGCAACTCGCAGCCGGCGTGGTCGACGCCGGAATGGCATCGGTCGCCACATTCGCCGCGGGCCTAACCGGGGTGCGGCTGCTGGGTGATGTTGACCGCGGCATCTACGGGGTGTTCTTCACCGCCTTCTTCCTCGGCTCGGTGATCGTGACTGAACTGGTCCTGGTCCCGTCCCAGGTTGTTGCAGTCGACCTTCCCCAGCCACAAAGGCTCGGCACAATTCGGCGAAGTCTCACCATCTCGCTCGTCCCCGGGTCGCTGGGGATTCTTGCGGCGTTCGCCGCCGCCGCGTGGACGGGCGGTCTGACAACCGGGTCGGTGACTACTGCTCTTACCGTAACCACCGCGATCACGATCGTTATATCGCCGATGCAGGATCACGTGCGACAGCTACTGCACATCGCCAACAGATCGGTGCATGCTGTCGTTGTATCCGGAGTCCAGCTCGTTGGTGTTCTGATCGGGATCGCCGGGCTGATAGCACTCGACGTGGGTCGCGCCTGGGTTCCGTTCGGGTCGCTCGCATTTGCCAACATGCTTTCGATCGCCGTCGGTATCGTCCTAGCGGGCGGCCACCAGACGTCTCCGTCCGAATACCCCGACCTGGTGTTCCGCAAGCTCGTGTTGTCCGGCAAGTGGCTGGTGTTGCGTGCGGCGGCTCCCGCGACGTTTGCGTTTGTGGCCGCAAACATCCTCACCCAACTCGCCGGGCCGACGACGTATGGCTACGCCGAAGCGGCCCGTCAGGTGGCACAACCGGTCACCGTTCTCTCAGTTGGCCTGATGGCGGTGCTCGGTCCACGTGCGGTCCGCGCCGGGTCCCAGACCGACCCCGCCGCAGGTGCAAGCAATAGACGATCGTTCATCATCTTGATGACCTTGGCTACAGCAGCATACGCCGGCATCGCCGGATTCGATTGGGTAGCAAATCCGATGGCGTGGCTCGTTCCCGCCGCCTATGTGACCGGGGGTTTGGTGCTGGCCACCATCGTCGCCAACCTGCTCGCTGCCGGCTTCCTCATCTACGGGCGGGAGTTGCTCGGCGCCGGCCACGCTCGGGCGCTTGCGGTCATCTCCATCTTCGCCACCCCGGCGCTCCCCCTGGCGGCCTTGACCGCGGGGAGCACGGAAGCGTTTGCCCGACCACTCGGATACATAGTCGAGGGCTCGATAAGGGTTCTCGGTGGACGCTGGTGGCTGAACCGTCACTACGGTGCCGGTACCGGCGAAGCCATCAAGCCGACACAAAACCGCCCCGGCCCTAGATTGGGATCACCGTGACCGACGTTTCACCATCCATCAGCGTTGTCATGCCCGCGTACAACTCGGAGAGATACATCGGGCGAGCCATCGAGAGTCTCCTCAGCCAGACACACACCGATTTCGAGCTGATCATCGGAGAGGACCGCTCCACCGACGGCACTTGGGATGTCATCACCGACTACGCCGCCCGCGATTCCCGGATCAAAGCCTTCCGGAACGACGAGAACTCCGGGTCGGCAACGAGCATCAACCGCGCCGTGGCGATGGCCGCCGCACCGGTCATCGCAGCTATGGACTCCGACGACGTCTCGGTGCCACACCGGCTGGAGACACAACTCAAGCTGCTCCACGACCAGCCGCAGGTAGTTGTGGTTGGTTCGTATGCATCCCATATCAACGAGAACGACGAGATCCTCAGCCTCTCTCGGACCGGCCCGGCATCAATCGCCGAGTTCGAGGAGTTACGCCATCGTGGCGAGCCGACGATGGTTTTCGGCGGCACCTTCATGTTCGAAAAGAGCCGGTTCGATGCTGTGGGCGGCTTCGATGGGTCACTGCGTGCCGCCGCCGACATCGAGTTCTGCGACCGGATGTCAGAGCTGGGGCCCATTGTGGCCGTTCCGGAGGCGCTGCTGTTGTACCGGATCTATCCATCGAGCAACGTGATGCTACGTTTCCGCGAGGGCAGACGCACACATCGCTGGCTCCACGCCCGCCGGGCTGCTCGGAGATCGGGCGAGCCCCTGCCGACACGTGACCAGTACGTCGCCTCCGAGCGGAGCATGTCGTGGTGGCGACGGTTCAACATCTGGCGGGACGACTTCGCCCAGTACTACTACCGCAAGGCCGGGCTCGGATTTGCCCAAGGCGACACACTGCATACAGCGCTGAACCTCACGATTGCCGGGATGGCCCGACCCATTTGGGCGGTCAGACGTCTATGGGATCAGCGTCTCTCCCCAGAGGCACGACGCGTCCACAACAGCCCGCCCTGACAAGCAACCCACGACAGCATCCCCATTTCGGGGGGATCGATCGGCTCTGCTGGGCGAGGGGGGAAGCCACACATTCTTCTCCCTCCGGGAGAAGTACCCGAGCGAAGCGAAGGGGGATGAGGGCCTTACTTATAGCTGGGAGACCACAGCCACCCCCTCCGTCGCTGCGCTCCTCGTCCCCCTGGGAAGGGGGACAATGCCGTGGCTGCGGTGACGATGCGCAGCGAGGGCGACGAGCCAAACATTCTTCTCCCTCCGGGAGAAGTACCCGAGCGAAGCGAAGGGGGATGAGGGCCCTATTCATAGCTGGGAAACCACAGCCACCCCCTCCGTCGCTGCGCTCCTCGTCCCCCTGGAAAGGGGGACAATGCCGTGGCTGCGGTGACGATGCGCAGCGAGGGCGACGAGCCAAACATTCTTCTCCCTCCGGGAGAAGTACCCGAGCGAAGCGAAGGGGGATGAGGGCCTTGTTCATAGCTGGGAGACCACAGCCACCCCCTCCGTCGCTGCGCTCCTCGTCCCCCTGGAAGGGGGACAATGCCGTGGCTGCCGGGCACTCAGCGGAGCTGGGACCGGTACCAGTCCACCGTCTCGCTGAGACCGTCTCGCCAGTCAACGATCACCCCGTAGCCGAGGTTCTGCTTGGCGAGGTCGATGGCGGCACGGGAACGCACGATGTCACCAGCACGGGACGGGCCGTGGATCGGCTCGACGTCTTCGGCACCGGCAAACTCCTTGATGGCGTCGCTGAGCTCGAGCAGGCTGATGGAACCACCACACGCCACGTTCATTGCCACCGGGTCCAGCCCGGAGGCGTGCGCCAGCGCCTTCAGATTCCCGTCGACAACGTTGGCGACATACGTAAAGTCGCGGGAATGCTTCCCGTCGCCGTTGATGGTCCACGGTTCACCAGCCAGGGCGTGGGCAATGAACACGGGAATCACCGCGGCGTATGCCCCTCGAGGGCTCTGGTGCGGACCGAATACGTTGAAATAGCGAAGTGCCAGGGCATTGAACCCGTATGCCCGTCCGAAAGCGAGGACATTCAATTCTGCAGAAGCCTTGGACGCTCCGTATGGAGAGATCGGGTTGAACGGCTGGTCTTCGGCCTTGAACTCGGCATCGGAGTCCCCGTAGATGCTGGATGACGACGCGTAGATGACCGTGCCGACATCGTTGCGGCGCACACCGTCGAGCACGTTGAACGTGCCGGTGGTGTTGATGTCGTAGGTGGTGCGCGGGTCCTTGATGGATCGGGGCACACTACCCATCGCCGCCAGGTGAAAGACGCCATCCACACCGGCCGTAGCCGTGATCATCGCATCGGCATCTCGCAGATCGGCATTGATGAACTCGACGTCATCCCGGATCGCCACGAGGTTGGATTCAAAACCGGTTGACAGATTGTCGACGATCCGGACGTCGTGACCTTCGCCCAGCAAAGCCGCCGACAGGTGCGAGCCGATGAACCCGGCTCCGCCCGTGACCAGAAGTCTCATTTCTCCCCCTGCTCTCCCTCGAGTGTGGTGGGCCCCGGAAGGTCCGGGGCCCACCACCGTTGTAGTTACTTCAGATCGTCCGCCCGGTGGAGGAATGCCGCCATCTGACCACGGGTCACGAAATCATCGGGGCAGAACTGGTTGTTGGCAGGCGGGTTACAACCCTTTGTGACCCCAGCCGTCGCCAGCTTCTCGATGTCCGCCTCGAAGATATTGCCGTTGTCATCGACAAACTCAACCGACGGATCGCTATCGGTGAGACCCAGGGCTCTCACCAGGAACGCCGCCATCTGACCACGAGTGACATTGTCGTTCGGGCAGTACTGGTTGTTGGTCGGTGGGTTACAACCCTTTGTGATCCCGGCCGTCGCCAGCTTCTCGATGTCCGCCTCGAAGATATTGCCGTCGTCATCGACAAACTCAATCGACGGATCGCTATCGGTGAGACCGAGGAACCGCACCAGGAATGCCGCCATCTGACCACGGGTCACGATGTCATTCGGGCAGTACTCGTCGTTGGTCGGTGGGTTACAACCCTTCGTGACGCCCTCGTTGGCGAGCCAGACGATGTCGGCGGCAAAGATGCTGCCACCGATATCGGTGAGGACGGTGAAGTCGTGGCTGCCGGTGCCGGTACCGGAGTCATCGGTAACCGCGAGCTCGACCGTGTGCGTACCCGACTGGGTAGGTGTGAAGTCGAGGGTCGTGGTGTTACCCGTCGCCACCTCGGTGCCGTTCAACATCACTGACCAGTCGTAGACCTTGGGGCCGGAACCGGCCGTCACCGTCGAGGTGAAGCTGGCTTCCATTCCCACGCCGCCAAAGCCGGGCCCGTCGACGGTCACCGCCGGCGGATCGGGATTGAGCGGCCCAACGTTGATCGTCACCGTGGCCGGTGCCGAGTTGTTGGTGCCGTCGTTGGCCGTGTACGTGAACGAGTCGACGACCGCGTTCTCCGACGCACCATCATTGGTGTATGTGAACGAACCGTTGGCGTTCAAAGTCAGCGTGCCGTGTGTCGGGTCCGATGCCTTGACGGCGCTGAGACCCGATCCCTCCGGATCAGTGTCGTTGATGAGCACACCGTTGGCGGAGGTGACCGTCAACGTGGCGCCATGGCTGGCGTCATACTCGTCGTCCGCAGCCGCCGGTGCGTTGTTGACCGGGTTGATGGTCACCGTGACCTCGGCGGTCGCCGTCAACGCGCCCTGGGTCAGCGTGTACTCAAACGTGTCGGTTGTCGCCGATGCGCCGACCTCCGGGCCGGTGTGGGTGTAGGTGAACGAACCGTCACCCTGCCGCACCGCAGTGCCCTTAGTTGGGGCGGTCGCCAATGTCGCCGATGTTGCGACGGCGCCGACGTCATCGACAAGCGGAAGGTCGTTGGCGAGAACGTCGATATTGACTGCGCTGCCCTCGTCAACGGAAGCCGTGTCGTCGACCCCCGCCAGCGTCGGCTGCCAATCGGGCTTGTTGTGCGACCCTGCAGGTGTGCCGACGCTTGTGACCTCGGTGCCGGTACCTCCACTCGACGCAACCATGTAGATGGCGGTGGTGTCGGCGTTGCGATAAGCGATGAGCGCA
>Ga0326597_10011473_pt1 | contig 11746 bp, 11 predicted proteins | sample RVTome_12_FD_203789 | JGI IMG/M metagenome (GOLD analysis project Ga0326597, IMG submission 203789) | Soil microbial communities from uranium-contaminated site in the Upper Colorado River Basin, Wyoming, United States - RVT100D185 | ecosystem: Environmental > Terrestrial > Soil > Contaminated >...
GAGCTGAGGCGGCGACTGGCACAGGAGGCTGGTGACGAACCCTGCTGCCAGCGGCCACGGCGACCGCGTCCCGCCGAAAATCAACAGTCATGCGGGGACGCGGCATGATGCGTGCCACGTCCGCGAGCCACCCTCAGCGCGCTTTCGGCTTCTGGCGAGCGCTCAGGGAAGACACTTCCCCAAGCCGATCGGCAGGGATCTTCACAAGGAACGCGTCCAACCGGTCTCCTCCGAGATTGGTCGTCCAGATGAAGTAGCGGCCCGTGACATCGAGGTTGCCTTTGGGGGTCTGCTCATAGTCATCGCCATCGTCATCTCGGCCCCCTGGTGCATCGAGATCCGACATGACCTGTCCGACGATAAGCACGTCGAGCGAGGTATCCGGATTACGGAAGGCATCGAGGGAGAAGCAGATGATCTCGTCGGCCATATCCGACACGCGGCTCGCGTGACTTCCACAGGCGTATTGCGACTCCGGTGAGGCGCCCGCGCGCGCGTTGCCGTGCGCGATGTGGTTGGCGGCTGCGAGGTCCCACCGCTTGTTGAAGTGCACCACCGGTCCGACCGGCCGTGTCGTGCTCGTCACGGGGAACTTCAGGAGGATCGTCGCGTTCGGCAACGGGCTGAACGTGTCTGCTCCGACCGCGTAGCCGAACCCCATGTCCAGGTGGCCGAGGCCGCCTTCCATCCCCTCGATGGCCGTGATCTTCCCGTTGCTGAGCTTCACGACCCGGTTGCGGCGCGAGCCGTCGGCACGGGTCTCGAGCAGCATCAGCCAGTCTCCGGACTTGTCCACGTGGCACTCGTCGAGCGCGTAGCCGGCAGGCGGTGCGTAGTAGCGGAACCGGTTTGCGGCCGTCTGGTACACCACGCACCCGAGTCGACGCCAGTCCACGTCCTGCACCGTCGCGGAATGCACCATGTCGTCGTCGCTGGAGTGCGGCTGGGTGATGTAGGCAGCCGCCGCAGGGCAGATGCGCGGACGTCGGCATCGGTCGAGGTCCAACGCAGAGACCGCGTCGAACTGTCTCAGCACCACGTCGTACCGGCGAAGGCGCGCTGAGCCGACGAGCGACGTATAGAGGCTGGCCGGCCTGGTGCCGCTGAAATACCATCCTTCGCCAGTGCTGAAGCTGTACGGGCTGCCGGCCGCGAAGAGCGGACCGACGTTCCGAACCTCGTCGGTGAGCTTGTTGTAGCGAATGAGCATCGGTCCGGCACCGCCTCGGTTCGTGTCCGTTCCCAGGAAGATGTACATGTCCGTACTGCCGACGTGGTTATTGATGTTGCGCCAGTACGAGTAGCCGGCGTACCAGAGGCAGTCCTCACCGTCGGCACAATCTGTCGAGTTCGTCAGTCGAACGGCGTCGGTGTTGTACGGTGCCGGAAAGGTGAACGCCCCCTTCGCGCCAGTCGAGGGCAAGAACCCCTCGATCTGCGACGACGTAAACCGTGCCCGCAACGCGGGGGAGCCGGATATCTCGGTGAACCCCCCACCCGGCGGTGGGGGCGGACTGACAACAAGCACCGCGTCGCGAACCGAGGCGCCGAGGCTTCCGAGCGAGACGTCGAGCAGCAACGGATACTGCGGCACGCCCGTGCTTTCGCGCAGGAGACGCCCATTCTGGCTGTAGTGGACCCGGCCGCCCACGATGGCCACGCGGAACACGTCTCCCGCTGCGTACGGCGTATCACCCCCGGACTGGTACACGCCGTTCTCGAGCACGTCAGCCCAACCAGCAGCGTTGAACCTGAAAGCGAAATCGATATCCGCGTACCCGGTGTCGTCGTTGCCATGGCTGAGTCCGCCCAGCCAGAACGTGTCGGCTTCACCAACGGTGAACTCGACGTATCCGTCGCCGGCGGTCAGCGCCTGCTGCGAGGCTCCGCCTGCGTCATCCACCCCGTCCCATCCGCCTGTCTTCTGCAGCACGGCGCCGTTGACGGTAGCATTGACCAGATCGACCCAGACGAGCGCCGGGGCCTCCGCCGCCGCCCCACGGGACACGAACGGGACCAGCAGAGCCAGCAGCAGTGCGAGGAGCCGTACCCGGCTCAGCCGCATGCGACAAGGAATCATATCGACCCACCGCTGCATGAAGCGCGCCGTCGATTTCGTCTCTGAGCTCCACCTCAGAGAAGCCGACCGTTCCACTTAGTACCCTCACACCACTCACATGAGCTGCCGGGGTGCCACCTGATAGCGTCGAATCGCGAGAAAGGACACGGCATGTATCGTGCGTCCGGCTATCGCCGAAGCAGGAGGAGGGTTTACATGATCCGCACCGTGATGCTATTGCTCGCAGTGATGTTCTCGCCCGCCGCCGTGGCCGCCCAGCAGCCATGTACGACGGACACGCGACAAAGTGGTTGACGAGTTGTATCGACACATGCTCGAGCGTCCAGCGGATGATGCCAGCGTTCGGTGGATCGAGCAGCTCGAGAGCGGACAATTGGATGTCCGCGAAGTGGCCAGGCAGATTGCGACATCGCCGGAGCACGTGCAGCGGTTCCACCGCACTGAAGTCGGTGAGAGTGCCCCTTACGAACGCTCCGTCGCCAGGCTCTACCGACATATCCTTGGCCGTCAGCCCGATGCCGCCGGCCAGCGCGCCCACGCCGGACTGGCGCAGCGGAGCGGCGGTGCGGCGGTGGCTGACAACCTCATTGACTCGGCAGAATACGACCAGACGCTGGGCGATTGGGGCGTCCCAGGGTCGGGCGGCATCCGGTACTGCCCACCCAGGGGTCGGGACTCGAGCCAGAACACGCTCGCGTCGGCCGTTCCGCTCCAGGCGCAGCGCTTTCGCGGCATGGACCGCAACAACGACGCGGTCATCACCAGGAGCGAGTGGCGGGGCAACCACCAGTCCTTCGACGTGCACGACTGGAACAACGACGGCGTCTTGACGGGCGATGAGATCAACGAGGCGTCGGCGCGGATTGGTCGTACTGTCGACGACGAGGCCTTCGACCGCGCGGATCGTTTCGAGGATCTGGACGCGAACGGCAACGGCCGACTGGAGCTGCGCGAATGGCACGGTACGACGGCCGCGTTCGACAGGCTCGATCAGGACCACGATGAGGTGCTGTCGCGCGCCGAGCACCACCTCGGCCTGGACCGCCGGACAGATGATTCGCGTGGCAGCCGCGTGATTCGCGTGGCAGCCGCGGAGCGCTGGACCGACACCGGCATCGACCTTCGCACGGGTGACACGCTGAGCTTTGACGCACGGGGCACGGTGAGGCTGAGCGATAGCGGCAACGACACTGCCGGCGTCGGCGGGGCGTTCAGCGGTCGCCGGGCTCCCAACGCGCCGCTCTTGGAGCAGAGCGCTGGCGCGTTGATCGCGCAGATCGGCAACGGAGACACGCTGCTCGTCGGCACTAGGCGCACACTGCGCGCGTTGGCTGGTGGACGACTCTACCTTGGCGTGAACGACGACCACCTCGCGGACAACACCGGCGGCTTCCAGGTGATGGTCACGGTTCAGCGTCGGTAGCGACCACGCGGCGCGTCCAGCTGACCATGAGCCACGACGGGCACCCGGTTCGTCATGAGGCGGCTCTGCGTGGATCCTGGTGTGCTGACAAGAGGCGCGCAAGCGTACCCAGATCGACGGGCTTCACGAGGTGATGATCGAACCCTGCTTCGGCCGACCGCTGGTGGTCGCTGGGCCGCCCGTATCCCGTCAACGCCAGCAGGATCATGGTGCGGCCGTGCGGGTGCGCGCGAATGCACCGGGCCACCTGGTACCCATCCATCCGTGGAAGGCCGATGTCAATGATCGCCGCGTCTGGCTGCTCGGCCTGCAAGATTGCGAGACCGCTGGGGCCATCCGCCGCATCGTACACGACGTGACCGGCGATCTCGAGCATCAACCGGAACATCTCGCGCGCGTCGCTGTCGTCCTCGATCAGGAGCACGCGCCTGGGATTGGCATCGTCAGAGCGACCTGGCAGGGCGCCGGACGCCGGAGCCGTCAGACTCTGCCGCAATCGCACGGTGAAGGTGCTCCCTTTCCCTTCTCCGTCGCTCGAGGCGACGATCGTACCCCCGTGCAGTTCGATCAGACGCCGGGCGAGTGTCAGGCCGATTCCCAGGCCTCCCCCGGCACGGTCGAGATCCTGCCTGGCCTGAACGAACATGTCAAAGACGAAAGGCAACAACTCCAGCGAGATGCCAGCGCCTGTGTCGTTGATCGTGAAGACGGCGTCGTCGCCGTCGCGGCGCAGCGCCACCTGAATCCGGCCGCCAGGCGGCGTGCGCCGGAGGGCGTTGGTCATCAGATGAGTGAGCACCTCCTCGATACGGGCGGCGTCGCCATCGACCCATACAGGCTCGGTCCCGACGTCGGTCTGCAGGTCGAGCCCTGCTTCACCGAACACACTGCTGACGGCCAGGCGTACGGCCTCGGCCATATCGAACGGCCGGCGATTCAACTGAATCTGGCCTGACACCACCCGGTCCATGTCGAGGAGGCCGTCCACGAGATGGGAGAGGTGGCCGACCTGTCTGGTCACGACTTCACGCGCCCGGTTCTCTGACTCTCCGCGGCTCTTCGTCGAGGCCAGCACCTGGACGGCGCTGTTGATCGCGCCCAGCGGATTTCGCAGTTCGTGGGCCAGCATCGCCAGAAACTCGTCCTTCATGCGAGTGCTCTGCTCGGCGAAGTCGCGTGCCCTGTACGCCTCCTGGAGTTCGCGGAGATCGGTCACGATCAGATTCACTCGATCGACCTGGCTGGCGTGTGTTGTCGTGACCGACACGAACACGTCAACGGCCTCTTCGTCCTGTCGGATCAACTGGCAGCGACACCTGCCGTGGCGCGCGCCGATCAGCGACCGAATACAGTCGAGGTCTGATGCGCCGACGAGTCGGCTGAACTGCATGCCGATCACCGACTCGAGTCGCATCCCCACGAGGATGGCAAAGCGCGCATTGCAGTACAGAATGTCACCGGCGTCCGTGAGGACGACCGCCCCCTCGTGCATCTGTTCGATGAGATCTCGATATGGCTCATCTGGAGTGAAACGCGTGTACACCTGGTCGGCATCGCCGACGTGAACGATGAGGGCGTCGACGTCGCCCTGCTGAATCGCCTCGAGAGCCTCGTTTGCTTCGGCGAGACGTAGACGCAACGTCTCGGCATCGGCTTTATCGTCAACGGGTGCGGCCACAGTACCTTTTCCCTCAGCGAATGGCGTGGCCGGCGAGGCCCAGGTCCACGAGCAGGCGATCGCGATCCGACATATCGCCAATGATCCGTCGGACCGGCAGCGGGAGCGTTTTGACCAGCGTGGGCATCGCGATGATCTGATCGCCCTTCGCAAGGGCCGGTTGCTGGTACACGTCAATGACTTGCAGATCGAAGCGCCCATCCAGGTGCTCGAGGCAGACCGCACGGACGCTCTCGACGGTGCGTCCCACACGTGGCGCGATGCCAGCGACGTACAGGCGAAGCACGTACCGTTGTGGCCTCTTGGATGTCTCGAGCGTCGTCTGGGGTGCTGTTGGCCGTATCAAGCTCATCGTGTTGTCATCGTGGACGAAGATCGAGCCCGATCAGGACTCGTTCACGGTTGAAGAGATCGCCGATATCTTCTTGATCGGTGTCGGCAGACGACGCACGAGGGTCGGCATCGCGAGGATCTGGTCGCCGCTGGCGAGCGTCGGATTCTGGAGCAAGTCGATGACCTCTAGCTCGTCACGCCCCTGAAGCGTGCCTTCACAGATCGTCTTCAAATTCGAGAGAGCGCCCATCGACCTCGGCGTCTGCCCCGCGATATAGAGCCGCAACAGGAATGCCTCTGTCGGCCGTCCTGTCGGAAGCCCCCCGCGCGTGACCTCGTCGAGAACCTCGGACTCCAGTTCGTATCTTGGGAAACTCCGCGCAGCGCGAGGCGCCTCTCCCATGTTCCGCATGTCCATCGTCTATCGTGGCTGTCTCATCAGTGGCCACTACACACTGGTGCCGGCCGCCACGAGAAGCCGCGGCAGGTCGATCGTAAAGACGCAACCCCGGCCGGGGAGGCTCCGCGCATGAATCCGACCACGATTGGCTTCGATGGCCCACCGGCAGTAGGCGAGGCCAAGACCGATGCCGGAGCGATCGCTGTTGCGCTGTTCGAACGGGAGGAATAGTTCGTTTGGGTCCACAACCCGGAGACCGCCGCACTCGTCCTCGACCTCGATGAACACCCGCTCGGGGTTGACCGAAACCCTCAGCACGACGGTCGTGCGCCGTCGGGTGAACTTGATCGCGTTCTGTAGCACGTTGTCGAGTACCGACGCGAGGAGCCGTTTGTCCGCTTCAATCGTCACTCCCGTCTGAACTGGCAGCACGATGAGCGTGACGCCGGCGGTGCCTGCCTCCAGCTGTGCGGCCGGTGTGATGTCCCGAATGAGTTCGGCGACCTGAAATGACGACAGGTTGCGTAGCCGCTGTGAGAGTCGGACCTCATCCAGGGATCGATCAATCAGTTCGGAGATACCCGTGAGACTGCGATGGAGTACGTTGCCGGTGCTCCCTTTTACTCCGACATTCCCTGTCCTGAGTACCTCGAATGCGACGACCGCGGTGCTGGCGAGGTTCCTCAGTTCATGAGCCAGGAACCCGAGCCGTGCGCTCCCGCGCGCGGCTTCTCCGTCGAGGGTGGACTGATCTCGTACCCGTCCGTACTCGGTGACCGCCCCTGCGATCGCATCGTCGAGGCAGCCGTTCAGTGTACGAAAGTCCTCGGTCGTGATGGGCGCGCGCATTTCCACGGCCATCTCGGTAATGGTCTGACAGACGTCACCATAGTCGTGCACGACCTGCGACACCGTGAACCCTTGACGCAGCAGGTCCTGTCCGTGCTTGACCGCGACCCGTCCAATCTCTGGGTCGCCTTTCAGACCGAGGCGCAAGGCCTCCGACAACTGCCCCAGGAACACCGGCACCCCATGATCGATCTCCGCGACCGTGACCGGTGGCACCGACCGAGTGGCCACCTTCGCTCGGCAACGGCCGATGATCTCGTCGCGGTTGGTGTCAATGAACTCGTGAAGCATGGCTACCTTCTTGCAGATCCTAGCGTTCGTTGGTCGGAGCGGGCTGTTCAGTATTGAACAGCGCTTCCGCGCTGAGGCATTGAACAGCGCTTCCGCGCTGAGGCATCGTCCTTCGGAACTGAGGAGTCCTATGAAACCTCTGACAATCGCCGGTGTGGTGTTGGTGCTGCTCGGTGTGGTCGCCCTCGTCTATCAGGGCGTCAACTACACGACTCGCGAAACGGTCATCGATATCGGTCCCATTCGCGCGACGGCGGATCGAGGGAGAACGCTGCCGCTCCCGCCCGTGCTGGGGATAGTGGCGATCGTCGGTGGGGTCCTTCTACTGGTCACGGGCGCGCGCAAGCACGCCTGAGCGAACACGCTGTCTGTCTCACTCGGAAAGGAGGACGTATGGTCACGATTCTGATGGTACTCGCGCTACTGATGCTCATCGGCGCCATCCCAGCCTGGCCGCACAGTCGGAGTTGGGGTTATGGTCCCAGCGGCGGATTGGGTCTTGTTGTGCTGGTGGCATTGATCTTGTTTCTGACGGGTCGACTCTAGTCGGCGTGGCTAAGGCAGATCGCGGATTCGCCTCCATGGACCGCGTCAAGCAGCGCGAGATAGCGAGGAAGGGCGGCAGGGCCGCTCACGAAAAGGGCACGGCTCACGAGTGGACCAGCGACGAGGCACGCGAGGCTGGCCACAGGGGCGGCGTGGCAGGTTCACGCCGGCGGGCGGAGACAAGTGACAAGCAGCCTGGCGGGGTGGAGCCTCTGTAGGCGCCTGGTTCAACGGGCCCCACACCGTGTGGGGCCGCCGTTCGACATCGGAAGTGGAATGGGACTAATCACCCATCGCCCACCTACAACGTCCAGTGGAATGCCTACCCCGGTGCACGCCACACCCAAATCAACCCGTTCCCGTGACCTCAAATCGTGGCGCGCCTCTTGCGAACACATGAGCGTCGGAGCCGATGAGCGCGAAACATGTCGGGTTCGCAGGGGAGTAGCCGCATGTCGCTGACGTCACCACGCCTGATTCTTCCATTCGTCGCGCTCTCGCTGGCCGCACTGTCGATCGCATCCTGTAGCCAGCAGAGCACGCCCACCGCCCCGAGTGCGGCCACCACGTCGAGTTCGGCCACCACATCGACGACGTTGCAGCCCACGGTGACGGAGTACTTCGACACGCTGTTTGACCCAGCGCCACCACCGGCTGCTCGGACGGCCGGGCCACAGGACGTCCCAGCGAGCGGCGATTCGGCCCCAGTGCCAGAGGTCCCGCCGGTACCCGGGTCCGGGCCGGTCCCGTGGCCGCCAGGACCTCCGCCGCTCGCGGCTGCAGGCGTCCCGATGCCCACGCCTCCATCAATGCACTTTCGATTGACGCCGCTGAAAGTCGACCCGGAGCCCGTTGCGCACAGCGGAACGCCGGTCGGCCTCTTCAGCTGCCGGGACTTGCCGTACACCTGGTACTACGACCAACATCTCAACGCGGAAACCGACATTCCCGTCACGCTCACCGAGCGGGACAACTTCTTTGACGGACGATTCGTGAGTACGAACACGCAGTCTATCCGCCTTGTCGTTCACGTCCCGGTAATCCTGCACACGCGGTGGTGCAGTGCCTATCCGAAGCCCCACTACGTGCAAACCAGTTTCAAGGGAAAAGACGACAACGGCGAGCCGGTGGTCGTCAGTGGGCCCTGGGTTCGGCTTCTGACGCCCTAGGTCGTCGCGCAGGCCGTCGGTGCCGGGCTTGAAACTGAAACCCAGGATGCAATCGACGGCCTGTTGTACCTGGAGTCGGTCGCTGTCAAGGAGCGAGTCGATGAGAGGCACTTCGAGATCGACTTCCTTCGCCCGGTACTGTAGCGCGCGGACGTCCTTTGGCAGGCACGAGCCGCCGAAGGCGAAACCGGGCTTGAGGTAGTAGGACGACAGGTTCAGCTTCTCGTCCTGGCAGAAGATGTCCATGATCTCGTGGCTGTCGACATCGAAGCGCTTGCACAAATTGCCGATCTCGTTCGCGAACACTCACTTCACGGCATGCCAGGCATTGCACGTGTACTTCATCATCTCGGCAACCCTGATACTGGCTCCGATCAGGGACGCGTCGATGCTCTGGTACAGAATCTTGATGGGGGAGGCGTCGGCCGCATGGTTGTGGCCGACCAGCGTAAGCGGCGGCTCGCGGAAGTCTGCGAGCGCGGTGCCTTCACGAAGGAACTCAGGATTTACGGAGACGCCGAAGCCTTCGCCGGACTTCTTGCCCGACACTGCCTCGAGTGCGGGAATCACGTGGGTGTGCGTCGTGCCGGGCAGTACCGTGCTGCGAACGACGACGACGTGATACGCCGTCTTGTCGCGGATGACCTCGCCGATCTGTTCGCAGACGCGATCAAGATAGGTGAGGTCGAGGCTTCCATGGCGACGGCTGGGTGTGCCGACACAGATGAGTGACAGATCGGTGGCCGTGACCGCGTCCACCGTGCTCGTGGTTGCGCGCAGCCGCCCCCGCGCCCGCGCCTTGCTGCAGGAGTTCTGTCAGACCCGGCTCAACGATCGGACTGCGGCCTTCGTTGATCGCCAGGACCTTCTCTACGTTGACGTCGACGTCATGGCCGTCGGCGGCGAATGATGCCGCAGACACGGTCCCGACATATCCCAGCCCGAAGAGTGACACCCTCATCGTGTGTTTCCCTATGCCGCCGCCCGGCCGGCTTCGCGCGTGTTGTCAGCGCGCGTCGTTGGGCTTCGGGAGGTGGTGGGCAGGGTTTGAACGCCCTCCCCGTCGATGAAGGTGCGATACCAGATCTCGAGATTCATCAAGGCCCAGATCGCGTCGCCTCCGGCCCGCTGGCCGTCTCGGTGATCGTCGAGCAATCGCGACACGGCAGCCGGGTTGATCAGGCCGCGCTGACAAGTGCGGCGATCGAGGAGCACCTCGCGCGCCACGCCGTTCCACTGGCCACGCATCCACCCCGCGAAGGGCACCGGGAATCCCATCTTCGGTCGGGTCAGAATGGCGGGAGGCACCAGGCCTCGGAAAGCCTCGCGGAGGATCCGCTTCGTCGTGTGGCCGCTCAGTTTCAATCGATGGGGGAGTCGTGCCGCGAATTCCACCAGGACGTGATCAAGGAACGGCACCCGGCTCTCGATGGACATCGACATGCTCATCTGGTCCTGCTTCATCAGCAGCTCAACGAGATAGGTCTTGATATCCGTGTAGAGGAGGCGATCGAGGACGCCGCTTGCGCCCGTGGCACGATGGAAGTACTCGAGCGATGCCGCGTATGGGTCTCGCCCGTCGTCGAGGACGTGCGCCTCGAGCAGGTTGCGCTGCAGGCCCACGGGCATGCCAGCGAAATTGTCGAGAAACATGTTCGCGGGACGCCGAGGCATGGCGAGGAAGGACCGCCGCGCGAGCCGTCCGAGGCGGCCTGGCAGCTGGGGCACGAGCGAGCCTGCGACCGCCGTGCGAACCGCGTCCGGGACAAGCCGTTCGTACACCCCGCCGGCTTTCCAGTTGAGGAGCGAGCGTGGGTACTTGCCGTAGCCGGCCAGCAGTTCGTCGCTTCCTTCCCCCGTTAGCACGACCTTGACGTTCTCGCGCGCCAGCGCCGACACGAAGTGGAGCGGGACGCTCGACGGGTGCGCGATCGGTTCGTCCTCGTGCCAGATCAGTCGGGGCAGCGCGCCGAAGAAGGCATGGTCGTCGATTACGACCTCGTGGTTCGTCGCGCCAATGGACCGCGCGGCCTCGCGGGCATACTTCAGCTCACTGAACGTCCGATCGGTGAACGCCACGGAAAAGGTGTCGATCGGCCGGTCGAGTTCCCTCGCCATCAGCGCAGCCACCGCCGCGCTGTCGATCCCACCTGAAAGGAACATCCCGATCGGCACATCACCCATCAGGCGCAGTCGGACCGACTCCTGCAGGAGCGTTCGAAAGCGCCCCACGAGCTCGTGATCGGCGAGCCGTGCGAGGTCAGGGTCGGGGCCGTCGATCGGCACGTCCCAGTACTGCTCAATCCGCACACGGTTGCGCTCGAAGACGAGCCGATGGCCGGGCAGCAGCTTGTCAATCCCTTTGAAGAGCGTTTCGGTGCCTGAGGTGTACCGCGTCGCCAGCACCTCGGGCAGCACGGCCACGTTGGCCTGCGCCGTCACGAGACCACTGGCGAGGATGGCCTTGATCTCCGACCCAAACAGGATCCGGTCTCCTGCCCGCGCCCAGTATAGAGGCTTGACGCCAAGGCGGTCGCGCACGAGCAGCAGCCGTCGCCGGGGTGCATCCCACAAGGCAAAGGCGAACATGCCTCGGAAGCGGTGGACGCACTCGTCGCCCCACTGCTCGTAGGCGTGGACAATCGTCTCAGTGTCGGATCGCGTGCGGTAGCGGTGTCCCGCGGCCTCGAGTTCAGCGCGCAGATTCCTGTGGTTGTAGATTTCGCCGTTGAACGTGACCCAGATGCCGGCGTCTTCGTTCGAGAGCGGCTGGTGGCCGCCAGCCAGATCGACGATGCTGAGGCGGCGGTGCACGAGCGCTGCATGGTGGTCGGCCCACATGCCGGCGCCGTCAGGCCCCCGGTGGACCAGGGCGTCGCGCATCCTGACCGCGCGCACGCGCTCGTCCGGAGCAAGGGCGCTCGAGGCAGCAAATCCCGCAATCCCGCACATACACGAGGGTTGAGCAAGCGCGGTG
>Ga0326597_10011474_pt1 | contig 11746 bp, 10 predicted proteins | sample RVTome_12_FD_203789 | JGI IMG/M metagenome (GOLD analysis project Ga0326597, IMG submission 203789) | Soil microbial communities from uranium-contaminated site in the Upper Colorado River Basin, Wyoming, United States - RVT100D185 | ecosystem: Environmental > Terrestrial > Soil > Contaminated >...
GACGTCCCGACTCGGGGATTCATCACTCCTTTTATCCCGCTCCGCTCCGCTGGGCTGCGCCACTCAGTCGAGGATGTACACCATCCCCGATTCCTCGTCAAACACGTACTCCGTTTCCTTGCCGATGTCTGGATCGCGCTTGTAACGCATCGGCGGCGTCTGTTCGTCGGGCAATCCGCGAAACCCCGTCAAGACACGGGCAAGATCGTCCGTGTCGAGGCCGGGCTCGATCGGCGGGTCGTGTTGGTCGTGCTGGTTGATCGGGCCATGCGGTAAGAGAGCGACCTCGACGACGGCACACCTGCGAGAGGGATGTTCTATCACCGCGGCGAGCAGCCTCCCGTTCACCATTGCCCCGCGCCCGCGCCTGCAGCGGTTCATCCACTGTTCCGCTGTCATCTGCACTGACCGCATCACGTTCCTCTCCGGTGGTTTCGCCTCCACGCTACGGCCGCCTTGCCGGGTGTCGCAATCGCACGTTTGGATGACCCGCGCGGGGCCGAATTCCACTCGCGCCTTGTTACTAATCCATCCGTGCTATGGATGGGCGCGAGTGGAGCGGCCTCCGATCCCGGCGATAGCGCCGCGACCCTGACCGGTCGAACCCACCGGAGTGACGAGCACGCGGTCGGTCTGCCGGTCGGGTCCGACGAAGAAATCCTGCGAGCCCACGTCCACGAAACCGCACTTGGCGTAGAACGCGCGCGCGCGTGGATTCCGTTCCCAGACTCCGAGCCAGACGTGCCGGCCGCCGAGGTCCGCGGCGGCTTCGATCACGGCTGTCATGAGCTGGCGGCCAAGTCCCGTGCCGTGCCAGGGTTTGTCGACGTAGAAGCGGTAGAGCTCGATCGGACTCGCTGCGGTGACGCAGGACGGGGGCGTGATGCGCCTAAGCTGCGCGTAGCCCGCGAGCGTTGGTCCGGATTCCGCGACGACCGTGATCCAGTTCGCGTCGGCCAGTTCGCGCGACTGCTGAGCGAGCCCGTAGGCCGACGCCAGATGCGCGGCGAGATTCTCGGGCTCGTTGTCGGCGGCGAACGTGTCCTCGAACGTGCGCGCGGCGAACTCGGCGAGGGCCGCGGCGTCGGCGGGAAGGGCGCGGCGGATCTGCATTGAAGGCGGGTTCATCGCGTAATCGGGATATGAAAAGTGGCACGAGGTGTCTCATTCGCTGCATGCGGACGAGCTCGCCGCTTACCTCTTGCCAGCTGAAGGGAGTCCATTCGCAACGGCCATCGGATCAACAGAAATGCTTGACCCATCCCAAAATTGTGACCGCATCCCCGTTGAAGATGAGTAGCGACTCTACTCATCGTTGTCATTTGGCCGGCGAATGTATTTCTTGACTTTCAACCATTTGCGCACATTATTCATAGCCAGCGCACGTTTTTCATGATAGTGGACGTCTCCCTCGAAAGGTGATAATTCACCATTCTATATGAATAGCGCACGTAATTCAGAGCCAGCGCGCGTATTTCACAACAGAACACTTCCGGAGCCGGCGCAATTAGCTGGATACGCCTGGCTGATCGAACGCTATGGGCTGAAGGTCCCACTGCCGTCGCGGTTAGCGGGGATTTCGGCGGTTCACCACACGGTCGATACGCCATCATGGCTGCTGCTCACACCGAGGCATGCGCCAGAGCCGACGCTCGCCGACCACTTGACCTTCTCTGCCAAATGGGAAGGGATCGACCTCAGTGTGTTGAAGGCGCTGGCAAACGTGGTCCCGACGAATGAACTGGAAGTAGCGATCCGCGCAACGCCGAACGGCCAATACATGCTACGGCATTGGTTCCTGTTCGAATGGTTGACGGGCAAGACGCTTGACGTACCAGACAGCGGCACGAAGAGATCGATCGTGCTCGCGCTGGATCCCGACCAGCAGTGCGCACTGATTCGCGGCGAGCTGTCTGCGCGGCATCGCGTGCAGAACAACCTTCCGGGCACTCCAGCGTTTTGTCCACTTGTGAAGCTGACGCCGGGAATTGAGCGCGCGCGTGCGCGCCAGCTTGATCAGAGAGTACGGGAGGTGATTGGCCGCACGAGCGCCGACGTAATCGCGCGGGCAGCCGCATTTCTGCAGCTCAGTGACAGCAAGGCGTCGTTCGCGATCGAGAAGGAAACTCCCTCCCCCGACCGCACTGCTCGGTGGGCTCGCGCCATCGGACGTGCGGGCGTGGAGTCCGTATCAGCGGGCAATCTTGTGGCGCTGCAACGCGTCCTGATCGAGGATGCCCGATTCGTTGCAATGGGACTCCGAACCGAAGGCGGCTTCATCGGCGAACACGACCGCGACACGCGTGCGCCACTTCCCGAGCATGTCAGTGCGCGCCATCAAGACCTTGTCTCGCTCATGCACGGAATCGAAGCATATGACACCCGAGTCCGCGAACATGGATTTGATCCGGTTGTCGCCGCCGCCTCTCTCGCATTTGGATTCGTATACATCCACCCGTTTGTCGATGGAAACGGGCGCCTTCACCGCTGGCTGATCCACCACGTTCTCGCAGCCATGAACTACACACCTGACGGTGTGGTATTCCCGGTTAGCGAGCCGATGCTGCGTGAAATCGCAACGTACAAGCGCGTGCTCGAGTCATACTCGTGCGAATTGCTTCCACACATCCGGTGGGAACCGACGGACAAAGGAAACGTCGAAGTTCTGAACGAGACGGCAGATTTCTACCGCTATTTCGACGCGACTGTACATGCAGAGTTTGTCTACCACTGCGTGGAAGAAACCGTAGACCGAGACCTGCCGAACGAAGTTGCCTGGCTGCACGCATACGACCGGTTCGTTGGCGGTGTGCAAGAGGTCGTCGACATGCCGAGTAACACCGTCGACCTTCTGCATACGTTTCTTCGCCAGAACAAAGGTCGCCTGTCAGCCCGAGCGCGCGACAAAGAGTTCAAGGCGTTGAGCGCGCACGAAGTGGAGTCGATTGAAAGACTGTTCAGCGAGACGACCGGAGCCCTCTAACTCCTCAGTCCGAGGTTACCCAATCAGGCCAACCGCCCAAACGACCCCGGGCCCCTCCACTCTCGCGAAGGGGCCCGGTTCTCCTCGGCGGGCCAGCCGCCGAGCCTAGCCGAGGTCAGAAGCCCTACCGGTACTCCGCCATCAGCTCCTCAAGCGCCTTCGACCCCGGGCAGAGCTCGGCAAACGGCACCTCCACCAGCGGCCTCATCACCGTCTTGTTCAGCGTGTGCATCTCGCTGGTGTCCTTCTCGTCCAGAAACAGCAGGCCGGTCGCCACCTCACCCTTGTCGTTGCACGCCTTCACGTGTGAGTACGCGTTGCTGCGGTCGGTGGCGTCGTAGTCATCCGCGGGCTTCCGGAACCGCACGATGCTGCCATCGTGCATCGTCACCGAAGTCAGCCCGCCGGCAGCGCCGCTCTCGGCCGCGATCTCCTTGCGGAGCGGCACGAAATCCATCGACGCGACCTCGACCTCGTGCTCGCGCGTGTACCTGTAGCTCTTGGTGCTCCCCTCGTGGTCGTTGAAGCTCACGCAGGGCGAGATGATGTCAATAAGCGCGAACCCGTTGTGCCGGAGCCCGGCCTTCAAAATCGGCACCAGCTGAGTCTTGTCGCCTGAGAACGATCGCGCCACGAAGGTCGCGCCGAGCGTCAACGCCAACAGCACGGGATCGATGGGCGCCTGATGGTTGGCCTCGCCGCGCTTGCTGGTGCTGCCAATGTCGGCGCTCGCCGAGAACTGGCCCTTGGTGAGGCCGTACACACCGTTGTTCTCGATGAGATACAACATCTGCACGTTGCGCCTGATGGCGTGGCAGAGCTGGCCGAGCCCGATGGACAGCGAATCGCCGTCACCCGAAATACCGATGTACATCAGGTCGCGGTTGGCCGCGTTGGCGCCGCTGGTGAGCGACGGCATGCGCCCGTGCACGCTGTTGAAGCCGTGCGACTGCTTCATGAAGTACGCGGTGGTCTTGGACGAGCAACCAATGCCGCTCATCTTGGCCGCGCGATGCGGCGGCACGTCGAGTTCCCAGAACGCGGTGATCAACGCCGCGGTCACGGAATCGTGCCCGCACCCGGCGCAGAGCGTGCTCATCGCACCCTCGTAATCGCGCTTGGTGAGGCCGAGCCCGTTCTTGAGCAGGCCGGGGTGCTTGACTGGGGGTTTTGCGATCGATGTCATCGTGGATTCTGCCTCAGTTGCCGTACTTGTCGTTCAGTTCAGGAAGTGCGACGGTGTTGGCGTCGACTTCGACGACCTTGCCATCGCGCCAGAACACCAGCGGCACGCCCGCGGCGCGGTGGCGCAGGATCACGTTCCGGTCCGCCTCGGCGATCGCGTCATTTCTCATATCGTTCGAAACTGCGGTCTCGCGCACCTGCTTGGGCTTGATTGTCATTGGGGTGTCGCCAACCTGTAGTTGAATAGCAGTCCACGCGGCTGAATCGTGCACGATCTCGACAGACATTCCGTTCCCTTGAGCCACGTCGCGGCGTCTGCCGGCCTCGCTGGCATCGTACACGAACCACTGGGAAGCGATCGGACGATACAGCCAATAGAAGTTCTCGACGCTTCGCTGAAAACGGCGCCGGATGTCAGACGCCGGAACGTCGTGACCGCCGAGTTCGACTCGGCGGCGGACACGGTCGACCGAGATATCGGGCAGTGTGAGCCAGAAATAGCGGATCTCGATGTCGTACGCCGCAGCGGCGAGGCCGGTGAGAAAGCGCTGAAAGGCCCGCCCGGAGAGCGTGGTCTCGAATGCAAAAGTCTCGCCGGCGGCAGCGAGGCTCTCGAGCCGGCCGAGCATGATACGCCCGGCCTCGATAGCCACGGACTGCGGGTCACCAGGCGAAAGCTCGGCCGCGATGACATCGGCGTTGACGAACGCGTCCATGGGAATCCTTCCCCGAAGGAGCGCTTCGGCAGCCGACGACTTGCCCGCCCCATTGGGGCCGGCAAGAACAATGACTCGCGGACGGTGACTTCCACTCAACCCACTGCCGCCATCTGGGTCAGCACCCCATCCACCACAACCGCCGGTGCCAACGGCAGGCCCGCATAGTCCAATATCGAAATCATCTTGTCGCGCGGCGTGCCGGTCTCGATCATCAGCATCGAGCGCAGCTGCGAATCCCTGTTCTGTTCAATCACGAACACCTTCTCGTGGCTCTCGAGGAACTCGGTCACCTCCGGGCCGAACGGGAAGGCCTTGATGCGCATGAAGTCGCAGCTCACTCCCTGCTTCTCCAGCCGGTCCATCGCCTCGAGCACTGCGCCGCGCGTGCCGCCGAGCGCAATGAGGCCGATGTCGTTGCTGCCGCTGCCGTGGAACTCCGGCTTCGGCACCGTCTGTTTCGCGGTTTCGAACTTGAGCGCGATGCGGTCCATCACGGCCTGATACTCGGGCGAATCTTCGGTGTACTGGCCGTTCAGGTTGTGGCCCGAACCACGCGTGAAGAAGGCGCCCTTGCCGCCGCTGCCGGGCAACGTGCGCGATGGAATGCCGCCGCCGGTGTCCTGGAACCGACCCCACTTGGGCAGCGCCGCCACTTCGTCGGCGGTCAACACCTTGCCGCGGTCGGGCACGTACGAGTCGTCCCACTCCAGATTGGGGATCATCCAGTCGTTCATGCCAATGTCGAGATCGCTCAGCACGAAGACGGGCGTCTGGAAATGCTCGGCCAGGTCGAACGCCGTCGGCGCCATCGTGAAGCACTCGCCGGGGTCCGACGGATAGAGGCAGATGTGCTTGGTGTCGCCGTGCGATGCGTACGCGCACGAGAACAAGTCGCCCTGCTGCGTGCGCGTGGGCATGCCGGTGCTCGGCCCCACGCGCTGCACGTCCACGATCACGGCGGGCACTTCGGCGTAGTACGCGAGGCCGATGAACTCCTGCATCAGCGAAATGCCGGGGCCCGCCGTGGCCGTGAAGGCGCGCGCACCGGCCCAGTTGGCGCCGATCACCATTCCGGCGGCGCTCAGCTCGTCTTCGGCCTGGATGATGATGTACTTCTTGGTTCCGGCCGCGTTGGTGCGGTACTTCTTGCAGAACGCGCCGAACGCATCCATCAGCGACGTGGACGGCGTGATGGGATACCACGCGCCCACGGTCGCGCCGGCGTAGACCGCGCCAAGCCCGAACGCGGTGTTGCCGTCCATCAGGACGTGGTTCGACGTTTTCTTGAGCGGCGAAAGACTGAACGGCAGTGGGCACTCGAGGTGCCTGGCGGCGTAGTCATAGCCGAGCCGTACGGCCTTGAAGTTGGCGTCGAGAAGCTTCTTCTTCTTGGAGAACTTTTCGGTGAGCAGCGCATCGATGATGTCCATGTCGATGCCGATGAGTGCCGCGAGCGCGCCGGAATAGACGATGTTGCGCAGCAGCACCCGATCGCGGTCGCGCTCGAAGGCGTTCACGCACATCTCGCCGCAGGGCACGCCGAGGATGTTGATGTCGGCGCGATCGAGATCGTGCGGGAGCGGCCAGGTGGAGTCGTACATCAGGTAGCCGCCGCTACGCACTGTGGCGACATCCTTGCCATACGTCTCGGGGTTCATCGCAACGACAAGATCAATTTCGGCGCTGCGCGCGTTCCATCCGTCACCGCTCACGCGGACTTCATACCAGGTGGGGAGACCCTGGATGTTGGACGGGAAGATGTTCTTGCCGGTGACGGGGATGCCCATACGGAAAATGCTCTGCATCAGGAGCGTGTTGGCGCTCGCTGAGCCGGTGCCATTTACCGTGGAAATCTTGAAGGCAAAGTCGTTGACTGAGGACATGTAGACGGTAGTGGGTAACTACAACACACGTAGGGAGTACACAGTAGACGGTTCACTGTAGCCGTAGAACTACGCTACGAACTACACAGGGACAGCGTCCGGCTTGGCAAACGCGTACGGAACCACCAACTCAAACTTCCGCATGTCCCACGCGGCGGTCGGGCAGCGCTCGGCGCAGAGCCCGCAGTGCAGGCACATGTCCTCGTCCTTCACCATCACTCGCCTGGTCTGCGGCAGGGCGGGCGAGACGTAGATCTCCTGCGACAGGTTCGTCGCCGGGGCCATGAGCCGTGTGCGGAGGTCGGCCTCGTCGCCATCCTCGGTGATCGTGAGGCAGTTTGTTGGACAGACGTCAACGCACGCGTCGCACTCGATGCAGAGGTTGTCCGTGAAGTGCGTCTGGATGTCGCAGTTCAGGCAGCGCTCCACCTCTCGTGCCGTCTGCTCGGCGGTGAAGCCGAGTTCCACCTCGACGTGCACATTCGAGAAACGCCTGACCAGTTCCTCGTGGTTCATCTTCGCGCGAGGAGACGGGTTGTAATCGTTGCTGTAGCTCCAGGCGTGCATGCCGACCTTGGCGCTCTGGAGATTCATGCCGTACGCGGGCCGGTCGGTGACCGGCAGCTGCTGGCAGTACTGGTGAATCGAAATCGCCGCCTGGTGTCCATGTTCAACGGCCCAGATGATGTTCGCCGGGCCCCACGCCGCGTCGCCGCCGAAGAATACGTTGGGGAGCGAGCTCTGGTGCGTGGTCTTGTCCACCACGGGCATGTCCCACTTGGCATCGAACTCGATGCCGATGTCGCGCTCCACCCACTCGAAGGCGTTGTCCTGGCCGATGGCGAGGATCACCGAGTCGCAGGGGATGATGACCTTCTCGATCACCTTGCTCGACTGCTTGCCCTTCGCGTCCGTCGTCCACTCGAGGCGCTCGAACTCCATTCCGGTGAGCGTGCCGTTCTCGTAGACGAACTTCGTGGGTGCGTGGTTCTCGACGATCTCGACGAGTTCCTCCTCGGCGTCCTCGAGTTCCCACGGGCTGGCCTTGAAGTGCTCACGGCTGCGCCGTGCCATCACCTTCACGTCGGTGGCGCCGAGTCGCTTGGCCGTGCGGCAGCAATCCATGGCCGTGTTGCCGACGCCGATGATCAGCACGCGCTTCTCGATCTTTTCTATATGTCCAAAGTGAACTCCACCAAGCCACTCAATGCCGATGTGAATCACCTTGTCGGCATTGCCTTCGTGCCGCCCCGGAAGGTCGAGTTCCTTGCCCTTGGGAGCGCCGCTGCCGACGAATACCGCGTCGTAGCCCTCGGCGAGCAGCGCCTTCATTGACGTGACGGGCGAGTTGTACTTAACCTCGATGTCGGTGTCGAGAATGGCGTTGATCTCTTCGTCGAGCACGGCAGGTGGCAGGCGGAACGACGGAATGTTCCACCGCATCAGGCCGCCCGACTGGTCGCGCTTTTCGAGAATCGTGACGGCATAGCCGAGCGGTCGGAGGTCGTTCGCAACGGTGAGCGACGCCGGGCCGCAGCCGATCAGCGCGATCTTCTTTCCGTTCTCGGAATCGGGCGGCTTCGGAAGAAATTCGTCGATGTCGCCCTTGAGGTCCGACGCCACGCGCTTGAGCCGGCAGATGGCCACGGGTTTGCCATCCACGCGGGTGCGTCGGCACGCGGGTTCGCATGGGCGATCGCAGGTGCGGCCGAGGATTCCCGGGAAGACGTTCGACTCGCGATTCAGCAGGTACGACTCGGCGTACTTGCCGTTGGCGATGAGTCGGATGTATTCGGGGACGTTCGTGTGTGCCGGGCATCCCCACTGACAGTCAACAACCTTGTGGTAGTAGCGCGGGTCTGAGACGTTCGTCGGTTGTGACATCAGGGGATCGAAAGGTCGATTTTGCGTGCCGCTGCTTAACTAATGATTGTCGCGACGGGGCCGCGGGATTTCAAGGAGACAGTACCCACCGTACGCGGCGCAACACGATGGCGTTGCTTGAGATTGAATTGATGACGGACCGTCCAGTTGGTTCGCGTATCGTCGGGCAATGCGCATCGGACGCCGCCGGCTTCCTGCGAGGCACCGAAGTGATTACAGTGTAATTACTTCAGGAGGCGACGTGCGGGCGAAACTGGTACAGATAGGCAACTCACGCGGCGTGCGCATTCCCAAGGGGATGATCCGAGAAGCCGAACTCGGCGACGAGGTCGAACTCACCGTCCGGAAGGGCGAAATCGTGATTGCCCGGGTGAAGAAGGTGCGCGAGGGGTGGGCCGAGGACGCCAGGCACATGGCGAAGCATGAAAAGCGAGTCTTCGACGAGTTTCCTCCGTCGCACTTCGATCTCCACGAGCACGAGTGGCCTATGGAGGATTTCGAGTGACCGACCTGGCACCCGTTCACCGAGGCGATGTCGTGATAGCGGACTTCGTCGACGCACGCGGTCGCGAAATCAGGAAACGTCGCCCATATGTCGTTGTGTCGCCGGACGACCTCAACGCCGTGCAATGGACCTACATCCTCGCACCGCTCACGACCGGCCATCATCCGTATCGATATCGCGTCCCGTGCCAGGTTTCCGGGCGGGCTGGCCACGTCGTTCTCGACCAGCTTCGGATGATAGACGCTGAGCGAGTCGGCAAGCCCGTGACGAAACTCAAGCCGGCTGCGCTGCAAGACGTCCTCGCGGGCCTCCGCGACATGTTTGCAGACTAGCCGACGCGCGGCGCGCATTGACGCCACGCATTCACCACCGAGATTCACCGCATGGGAAGAGGCCGACTCGAAGCATTCAGCGATGGTGTGCTCGCCATCATCATCACGATCATGGTGCTCGAACTGCAGGTGCCCGCGGGGCACGAGTTCGCGGACCTGAAACCGTTGATCCCCCACCTGCTCGCGTACCTGATGAGTTTCGTGTACCTGGGGATCTACTGGAACAACCATCATCACCTGATGCAGGCGGTGAAGCAGGTGAACGGGCGAATCCTCTGGGCGAACGCGCACCTGCTCTTCTGGCTCTCGCTCGTGCCGCTTGCCACGCTCTGGCTTGGTGAATCGCACTACGCGCCGGCGCCGGCAATGACGTACGGCGTGGTGCTCACTTTCGCGGCAGTCGCGTACTTCATCCTCGCCCGGACGCTCGTGTCGCACCACGGAAAGGAATCGACAATCGCGGTCGCGCTCGGAGAGGACCGCAAGGGCAAGCTCTCGATCGTGCTTTACGTTGTCGCGATCGCACTTGGCCTGGTGCACGAGATGCTCGCGATGGGGATCTATGTGTTTGTCGCGCTCATGTGGTTGGTGCCGGACCGACGGATCGAGAAGATTCTGTTGGGGCAGAAGGAGTAGGTACTCCTGGCCGCGGGGTCTCGGCTCTATCGGGAGTCACGGATCAGACGGGTTGAAGGGATCAGTCGGGTACTGCCCGTACCTGTCTTGATTCGATCATGTCCACGCGGAGTCGCGAAGCGCGGAAATCGGATCGACGCGTGTCGCGCGCCGGGCAGGCACCAGGCATGCCAGCAGCACCACGGCGAACAGGGAGGCGCCAACCACGACGAACGTGGCCGCGTCGTTGGCGCGAACCTCATACAGCATGCCCTCGATCCAGCGTCCACCGGCAAGCGCGACGCCGATGCCGACTCCCAGTCCTGCCGTCGACCAGAGCAGTCCCTTCCGTAGCACCAGGCTCCTGACGGTTGACGCGCTCGCCCCGAGGGCCATGCGAATTCCGAATTCGCGCGTCCGCGACGTCACCGAGTAGGCGAGCACCCCATACACGCCGACGGCCGCCAGGGAGAGCGCGAGCAGTGCGAACGCAAGGATGACGCCAAGCGAAAAGGTGCGCGTGGCGAGGTTGCGTCCGATGATCTGGTCCATCGTCATTACCTGGCGAACGGCAAGCGCCGGGTCCGCGGCGCGCACGGCCGCGCGAATCGCGGGAACCGCGGCAAGGGGCTCTCCGGTGGTACGGACGACGATGCTCAACGAGCCCCACCCGTGCTGGAGATCGTACTCGTACACGATTGGTTCGGCGGCCGGTTCGAGGCCGTCCTGGCGCATGTCGCCAACGATCCCGATCACAGTTTCGAGGGGAACGGTTGTACTGGGGCCAAGCCGGATGCGTTGGCCGATGGGATCTTCGCCGGGCCAGAACCTCCTTGCTGCCGCTGCGTTGATCAGCACTACCTGGGGACCATTGGGCAGGTCGGTCGCGTCGAACATCCGCCCCCGCAGGAGCGGCGTGTCCATCGCCCTGAAATAGTCACCGCGCACCGAGAGGCATAGCGTCTCGTCGTAACCCGCCGCCGGCAATGAACGACCTTCGATGACGAGTCCGCAGCCGGAGCTGCCCACGAGCGGCACGCTCGTGGTTGCGCCCACCGCGACGATACCGGGCGTGGACCGCACTGTGCCCAGGATCGCATCATACAGCACGTTGACAGATTCCGTCGTCCGGTACCGTGGACCGCGCACTTCGACGCGAGCGGTGACAACCTGCGCCGGCTCAAAGCCGAGGCCGACGTCGCGGAGCGCATCGAGGCTCCGGAGGAGAAGCCCCGCGGCCGCGAGGAGCACGACGGCCGTCGTGATCTGGAAGAAGACCAGCGCCCCGCGCAGGCGTTCGCCGTGCTGGTCGCCGGCGGACGATCGCTGTGACTGCTGCAGCGCCGAGTTCAGGTCGACGCGCACCGCGCCGAGGGCCGGAACGAGCCCGATGACAATGCCCATGCCGACCGACACGAGCGCGCAGAACGCGAGGACGCGCCAGTCGAGCACGACCTGAGCCATCGCGGGCAGCATTACGGCGCCGTAGGTGGTGATGAGCCGGATTCCGACGACGGCGAGCGCCGTTCCCACGCCGCCGCCCACCACGGCGAGCACGAAGCTCTCGGTGAGGAGCTGGCGGATGAGGTGCCCGCGCCCGGCGCCGATGGCGGAGCGCACAGTCATTTCGCGCCGGCGCG
>Ga0326597_10011475_pt1 | contig 11745 bp, 13 predicted proteins | sample RVTome_12_FD_203789 | JGI IMG/M metagenome (GOLD analysis project Ga0326597, IMG submission 203789) | Soil microbial communities from uranium-contaminated site in the Upper Colorado River Basin, Wyoming, United States - RVT100D185 | ecosystem: Environmental > Terrestrial > Soil > Contaminated >...
AGCCCCGCGGGCCACGCCCGCTTCGCATTCCGCTCCAGTGGTGCGAACATGTTCCTCTCCCTCTCTAAAAGGCCACGGTGAACTGCGCAATAAACTGGTTGTTGTCGACCTCGGTCACGCTGCGCTCTTTGTTGATCCGGCCGAACAGCCTCAGCGCGGCGAGGTCCGAGAGATAGATGCTCACTCCCGCGCTGATCTCCCGCACGTCTCGGTTCGATGCTCCGGGAAAGTCCATCTGCGACACGCGCACGGCGGGCTCGACCGTCGGGAGCACGAGATAGGACGCCTGGGCGTAGTATCCGCGCTTCTTGAGCTCGCCCCCCGTCACGTCCTGGGTGGCCTGAACGAACTCGCCCCTGATCTCGAATCCGCCGCGCTGGAAGGCGGCGTCCACGCCGAGGAAGGTGACCCTGAGGCCGTTCGCCGCGTCATACTTGCCCGTATGGACCGAGGCGCCGATGTCGAGCCCCATCCGGGCAACGTACGCCAGACGACCGCCGACAAACTTGTCCCGGTCCACATCGATCAGGTTGTCTCTCATGTCGCGCAGATCGCCGCTGTCGGCGCCCGCCAGGCCGTTGACCGCCCACACGTCATAGGTGACGCGCGACAGGTACCCCGCCGGCACCGCTCCGCGCACCAGGACCCCGATGTCGCTGTAGGTGGCAGGGAGCACCCGGTCGAACCCAAACGGGCGGCCCGGCACCTTGTTGATCCAGGCGGGATGGTTGACGTTGAAGGTGCCGAAGGGGAGGATGAACTTCCCGGCGACGATGTTCACGTAGCGCCAGCGGGTGAAGGCGAGGTAGGCGAACTCGAGGGCGATCTCCTCGCCGCCGTGTTCGTATTCGATCTCGCCCGCAGCGAATAGGTCGCCACGGAGCTTCCCGATCACGATGAGGTTGAGGTTGTGCGCGTCGAACGTCGCGTCGCCCCTCTGAGTATTGGTGTACTCCATGTTGGCGTACCCGGTGACGATGAGCCCCTGGCCGGCCGCCGGCGCCGCGAGCAGGACGGCGAGTGCCAGTGGGGTCAGCGATTGTGACAACGCCCGTCTCAAATGCATACACCCTCCCGTTTAGACCGGCTTTCGGCCCTCAGGTCAGCAGTGCGAGGGGGGGTCCCCCGGGTCTCGCCGGGCATTTGTCACCAATACGAGGTCTTTTGTGAAGAGAAAGTGAAGGGAGCGGGAAGGTAGTGGGAGAGATTCTACAGCAACTCGAACGGCGCGACGGTGCTCATGCGGCCAGCCGGACAGCAGCGGCGCTGAGGCGGCCGCTCAGCGTGTCGAACGTCGCCCGCACGCACACGGCGGCGGGATTGCCGGCGAACGGCTTGGCGGTGAAGGCGTCGACCTGCACGATGCGCAGCGCCACCCGAGCTCCTAGGGGCGAGACTGCGAAAACTAGTGCGGGGGAGGCTCCCCTGTCACCGTGAGCGCCTCGACCTGCGCACGCACCAGCGCGCGTGCCCGCGACTCGGACCAGTTCCACGAGCGCCAGTCGCGCGTCGACGTGCCACCCCAACGGGACAGGAGCCGCTTGGCCACCTCCCGTCGCTCGGCGGCGCCGAGGCGCGGCAACGCGTCGAGCAGCGCCGGCACGGCGTCGGCCGATAGCTCGCCGGCGACGTAGGCGGCGTCGAACGGGGTTCCCGCCGCCGCGCGGGCGGCGTTCACGCGCGTGATGGCTGCGTCGGGGTTCAGCAGATGCAGCCCGGCGAGCAGCGCCATCGCCTGCACCAGGGCTCCGAAGGCGAACCGCGCCCGGGCGCCGCGCAGCACCGTCCAGGCGAACCAGCCAAACACGCCGGCGAGCCAGACCATGAACGCGGTCGTATAGAACCGCAGCTCGGTCAGGCCGAAGGCCTGCACGTACAGCAGCATGCGCTGCAGTGCGGAGCCCATCAGGGCGCCGACCAGCAGTACGGTCAGCGCGGCGAGTGCACGGAACGAGGTTCGTTGCTGCGGCGTGTCGCGCTGGGTCGCCCAGTCGGCTACGAGGAGCAGTGGGAGCACGAGCGCGGCGGCGGTGACCAGCTCGAAGAACCCGCGGCGGGCGTACTCGGCGATCGTGAGGCCCGTCGTCGCGGCGACCGTGGCCGCGCCGCCGAACAGCCAGCGGGCTTGCACCGCCACGAACAACAGGAACAGCAGGTCGAGCGCCCCGAGGACGGTGGCGGTCGTGGCGAACCGCAAGCCCGGGGGCGACAGCCGCTCGCCGCGCGCCGCGACGTCGGCGTTTCCGAGCACCGCGCCGCGGAGATAGCCGGCCGCGAGCGCGGCGCATACTCCGGCGAAGAACACATGGCTCGCGACCCTGTCGAACTGGAAACTCGTTACGAGCGACTCGAACGCCGCGTCCGCGGAGACGAGCAGTCCGCCGAATATGAGCAACAGCGGCGCCGCGATCGCCAGCCCGATCCCGACGGCGCCGAGGTCGCGCCACCGTCCGCGCACCGGCAGTGCGCCCCAGGCGATGTCCCCGAACACGAGCCGTGGCGCGCCGAACCAGGCGTGGGCGGCGGCGGCGCAGGTCGCGATGACGTAGGCCGACATGCCGCGCAACCGCAGTGATGCGCCCTGGACCGCGAGGGCCGCGAAGCCGAGGGAAACGGCGAGGGCCACCAGGTCGAGCGCCCGGAGGGTGAGCGAGTCGCGCCGCACGAACGCGACCGCGCAGAGCAATACCGTCAGGGCGAGCCACGGCGCGTCGGCGGAAACGAGGATGCGGTGGCGGTGCACCACCCATGCCCCCGCGGCCACGAGCGCGATCACGCATATCGTCAGGTTCAGCCCCCACGGAACGGCGCGCAGCAGCTGGTCGCCGAGCACGCCGAGGGCCAGGGCCAGCCACAGGATGGTGAGCCCGAGCCGGGTCCGCGACGGCAGCGCGACGCTGTTCATGCCGAAAGCCGGAACAGGACTTTCCCGTGCAGAAAGGCGTTCTCGTGCGCGATCATCAAGCGCGTAGGCCAGTCACCGCTGGCGAGCACGAGGCGCGCGTTCGTCGCGTCGGCCGGGACGTCGAACACGAATTCCGTGGTGTATTCCTCGCCCGGGATGAGCCGGCGCTCCAGCGCGGCGACGGGGGCGGGGTAGCGTCGCCCTTGGCTGTCGAGCAAGGCGACCATCCGGCCGTTCGGAAGCAGCGGCATATCGCGCGGCCGCCACTTCGCGATGGTGTTCGAGTCGAATCGCACGCGCACGGTGACGACGTAGAACGTGCCCTGCGCCGTCTTCCCGTCCCACTGGTGCGCGGTCCGGACGCCGGTCACCGCGTAGGCGAGGTGGCAATCCACTTCGCAGATGTGTTTTTCCTCTCCGACCGCGAGCTCGCGGGTCTTGCTCGTGACCGAGGCGAACAGGAAGAGGACAGCATAGAGCGCGAGTCCCGCCACCTCGGCCCGCACGATCCAGGTTGTCCACACCGTCTTCTTGAGCAGCAGCGCCAAGACGAACGCGGCGCCGAGGGCGAACGTGCCGAGCACAGCGATAATGAACAGGCCGAACGAGATGGGGCCGAGGCTGTCGGTGATCATGCGGTCTCCTTGAGGCCGCCGAAGCGGCGGTCGCGGGCGTGGAACCAGGTGACGGCGGCCGCGAGATCGGCGGCGCCGAAATCCGGCCACATGGTGGTGGTGAAGTACAGCTCGGCGTAGGCGCACTCCCACAGCAGGAAATCGGAGAGCCGGTGCTCGCCGCCGGTGCGGATCAGCAGATCGACGTCGGGGAGCAGCCGGCCGGTCTCGATGGCGTGGCGCGACGAATAGTCCACGGCGATCCGCAGCTCGAGCCGTGTCCCGGCGGCCGTCGCCGCTTCGGCCTTTTCGATGGCTTGGACGAGCGGGCCGGGCAGCCGGTCGCGCCGCCCGACGACGCGGAGCGCCACGCCGTTGGCGACGCAGCGCGGCGTCTCGGTCCGCAAGTGCCGCGCGAACAGCCGCATCAGGGTGGCCACCTCGCTCGCCGGACGCTTCCAGTTGTCCGCCGAGAAGGCGAACAACGTGAGCGCGCCGATGCCCAGCTCGGGCGCCGTCTCGACGATGCGGCGCACCGCCGCGGCGCCGACCTTGTGTCCGGCGACGCGCTGCAACCCGCGCCGCTCGGCCCAGCGGCCGTTACCGTCCATGACGATCGCGACATGCAGAGAACTTTGTGTCATAAAGTGTTGCTCCAAAAAGATGCCTCACCCCTGTCCCCGCTCCGCATCCGCGGAGAGGGGAACGATGGGTGAGGCTATCGCGTGGCGTGGATCAACGCTTCCATGTGGTCGAGATAGCGCACCAGCGCCCGCCGGCCCGCGGCGCTGAGCCGGTATTCGGTCCGCGGCACGCGGCCGTCGAATGTCTTGGAACAGGTGATGTACTCGGCGTCCTCCAGCTTGCGCGCGTGCACGCTCAGGTTGCCGTCGGACACCTTGAGCAGCGCCTTGAGCTCGTTGAAGCTGAGCCGCTCGACGCCGGCGAGCGCGGACACGATGCCGAGTCGCACCCGCTCGTGGATCAGCCGGTCGAGCTCGGCGGCCGCCCGGGCCGCGCCGCGGGCGGCGCCGGTTCCCCCGGGCGTCGACGGCGCATGTTGTACCGCATTCGATCTAGCCACCGTACCTCCGCGCGATCCAGAAGCCGAATACAATATGCAGGCCGCCGAAGCCGGCGGCGAGCAGCCAGTTGCCCGCACCGGGCGCGAACAATGCGACCGCGCCGAGCACCAGGAATCCGAGCCCCATCACCGGGACGATCGGCACCGAGAAGGCGCCGCCCGCCATCACCCCCGTACCGTAGAGCAGCAGCCACACCGCCGGGATCGGCTCCCGCACGCCCCCGAGGTACAGCGCCACCGTGAGCAGCCCGCCCACGGCCACCGACGGGAGGAAGCTCAGGCCGAACCGGCGGCCGGGACCGGTGAGGATCGAGTCGTTCACCGCGCGCGCCTTGCGCACCATCGTCCAGCCGCCGATCGCCAACGCCACGATCGCCTCGACGAGCCAGGTGACGAGCCAGTTCAGGGTCGACGCCTGTCGCGCCGCCACCACAGACGCGATGAGCGCCGTGCCGCCGATGGCCACCTGCCCCCACCCGGGCACCGCGGTGAACGACCCGGCCCGCTCCATGGTGGCGCGGATGTAGCGCAGGTTGTCGAACGCGCGATCGGCGAGCGGCTGGGGTGAGGCCATGCTGGGGGTCAATTTGGGGTCGCGGGTCATTGTTGTCAAGTACTTTGCATGACAAAGTTGTCAGCCTTCAGTCATCAGCCGTCGCTTCTCGGTCGTCAACGGTCCCTCAACCGCCGCACCAGCTTCAGGCCCGACCAAACCTCATCCACCGCACAGACTTTCACGTCTACCAGTCCGTGGGCCAAAGCTACCGCCCGCACGCCGTCCTCGGTCAAGTCGGTCGCAATGCCGGAAGCCTGCTTGGGCCACGAGATCCACAGCGCACCGTCGGCGGTCAGGGCACGCGTGAGGATGGGAAACCGGGACTCGAGCGAGACGCGCCGTTTGGTGAAAAAGTGGATCAACGGCAGCGTGCCGCGGAGGGTGGTCGCGATGGCGACACCGGGCGGCAGGGCGCCGAGCGTCGTGCGGTAGCCTCGCGGCGCCCCCAACACGGCGATGCGGGTGTGGGGCTTGATGCCGAGTTTTTCGACCAGTGTCCTTGGCGAGTAGCCCGCTCCCATGCGGGAAAGCTGGGGCAGGAGACGCCGCGTGACCAGGGAGACGCCGAGCCGCCAAGCCGCCGAGTGGGGCATAGGCGTCAGGTGTTAGGTTTCCTTGCGTCTCACGCCTCACACCCGCTTGGCGTCTCGGCGGCGCAGCGTCTCCCTGGCCGCTTGCCGTCTCGGCATCTGCATGGAGGATCGGTGCGCGTCTACATCTCCGTCGACATGGAAGGCGTCGCGGGCGTCGTCCACGAAGACCAGACGAACCCCACCGACCCGCGCTGCGCCCCCGAGTACGCCCGCTTCCGCAAGCTGATGACCGCGGAGGCCAACGCCGCGACCCAGGGGGCGCTGGACGCCGGCGCGACTCGCGTCCTCGTCAACGACAGTCACTGGACGATGCGCAACCTGCTCGCCGAGGAGCTGCACGAGGGCGCCGAGCTCGTGTCCGGGGGGCCCAAGCCACGCTCGATGATGGAAGGGATCGACGGTGGCTTCGACGCCGCGCTGTTCATCGGCTACCACGCGCGGGCCGGCACACGCAACGCCGTCCTCGACCACACCTACGCCGACCGGATTCTCGACGTGCGCCTGAACGGCCGCTCGGTGGGGGAGCTGGGGCTCAATGCGGCGCTCGCCGGCCTGTTCGACGTGCCGGTCGCGCTGGTGAGCGGCGACTCCGCTCTCGCCACCGAGGCGCACGACCTGCTCGGCGACGAGGCCGCCACCGTCATCGTGAAGGAAGCCGTGGGGCGCCACGCCGCGCGCAGCCTCGCGCCCGCCGTCGCCTGCCGGCGCATCCGCGAAGCGGCGACCAAGGCGCTCAAACGGCGGCGCCCCAAGCCGTTCGTGGTCGAGCCGCCGATCACCCTCGAGGTGGATTTCTCGAAGACGGTCGAGGCCGAGATGGCGGAGCTGGTCCCCGAATCGGTCCGCACGGGGGGCCGCACCGTCGCCTATAAACATCACGACTATCACGAGGTGTTCCGGGCGTGGCGGGCGATGCACAACCTGGCAACGGTGTGGTAGCCGCAGGACTGCGCTCAGGAAAACAGCACCAGCCCGAACTCCCCCACCACCCGGAACCCGATGCCCCGATACGCCCGCTTTGCGTCTTCCCGCTCGGCGAACAGCACGGCACGCGTCACCCCGTCGTTCCGGGCGTCGCGCAGCGAACCCACCACGACGGTCCGCCCGTAGCCCTGGCCGCGCAGCGCCGGTGGCGTCCAGACGCCGCCGATCTGCACGATGTCGGGGAGGCGCGCGTTGAACGCGGCATAGGCGACGGGTCGATCTCCGTCGGTGAGCAGCCAGTCCATACGACGCTCGTGGATCAGGCGCACATCCTCCGCGGCCTCGTCGCGCAGCCCCGGGGCATCCGGGCGGTGCAGCGCTTCGTGGTAGAAAGCGACGCGCCAGTCCGTGACCAGGTCGAGCTCCACGTCCCGCGGGTGGCGACAGCTCCAGCGGCCGTCGGCGAGCGGGGCCGGGACGACGAGATCGTGCAGGTCGAGCGCGAATAACTCCTCCTGACCGTGCTTGGGCGCGGGGCGGTGCTCGAGTCCCAGCGCTCGGCGCACGGCATCGACCTGTGCCGCGGGTCCGGAGATGCCGCGCACCGGTCTCCTCGAGCGCTCCACCGCCGCGCGCACCACCGTGTCGAGCTGGACCGGGGCCTGGACCAGGATCATCCCGTTCCAGCAGTGCGCCGCGACGGCCACGACGCGGTCGCCGTCGAACGCGGCGACGTAGTCGGCCTGCAGCGGACGTCCGTGGTAGTCGAGTCCCTCCGCTCGGGCGTTCGAGCGGAGGAACATCGAGGAGTCGGCGTGCGGGCGGAGAAAGGCTTCGAGCGCGGGCTCGTCGCCCGAGTGGAGCGGACGGATCAAGACGGGTCAGGCCGTCAGGGGAGGCCGAAGAGGCGTACGACGGCCCTTCGTCTTCGAATCGTCCGCGCATCGTACCAGAAATCGACGCTGCGAATCACTCGGTCGCCCGCGCGCAAGTCGATCGCCCGGGTCTCGCCGCCGGCGGGGATGGTGTGACGCATCTCGACTTCCTGATCCCCGCCGTTTCGGTAGTGGACCACCACGCGATGGAAATCGACGGCGGCTCGCTGCACGGTGATCTTGATGCTCCTGAAGTCCCCCCGCGTGGCGGTCACGACGATCTGGTCGTGATCGACCCGATCCGTGACCGTTCGCTGGCCGAGCAGCACCCAACTCGGTCCCTGCGCCCCGGCCCCCTGCGAGGCGCATCCCAGGGCGGCCAGCAGCAGGACCCGCTTGGTCATCGTCCACAGAACAGTCATGTCGGCTCCTCACTAGGCGTGGATCGCCGCCCATGTGGGCGTCAGAACGTCGTCACGAACGCCGGGTCCACCTTGGCCGGGTCCCCGATCAGCGCGAAACTGAAGCTCTTCATGTACGTGCGCGCCACACGTTGCACATCCGCCGGCGTCACCGCCCGCAGCCGGTCCAGATAGGCGCGCGAGCTGGCCCAGCCCCCGCCCGAGAGTTCCCACAGCCCCAGGTCCGCCGCCTGCCCCATGTTGGACTGTTGCGACATGAGGTGGGAGGTGAGGAACACATTGACGGTCTGGCCCAGCCGTGGTACGGGAACCAGGTCCTGCTGCAGCCTGCGCACCTCCGCCTGCATGACCTTGAGCGTGGTGTCGGGCTGCACCGCGGTGACGTAGATCTGCCCGCGGTTGGCTACGCGGCCGCCGAGCCCGGCGAACACGGCGTAGCTGAGGTTCCGTTTGGTGCGGACCTCCTCGAATAGGCGCTCGCTCAGGACCCGGGTCGCGACGCGGAGCGCCGGGTAGTCGGGGTGCGACGGCCCGGGCGCCGCATAGAGGCCGATGATGTAGTTCGTGGGGAGCTCCTGCTGCACCATCGCCAGGTTGGCGCGGCCCGCGCTGAGCGGCGCAGCCGGCACTGCCTCGCCGCCGGTGGCGGGCAGGCCGCCGAATGCCGCCGCAACCTTCGCGTCGAGATCGGCGCGCGACACATTGCCTACGACCACGAGGAGCAGGTTTGCCTTGGTGAAGCGCCGGCGGTGCCACTGCGCCAGGTCATCCCGGGTCAGCCGCCCGATCGCCGCTTCCGTCCCTTCGGGATCCACCGCGTAGCTGTGCCCGGCGTAGAGCAGGCTGTCTCCCAGCTCCTGGAGGTGGTTGTCGGGGCTGTCGCGACGCTGGGCCAGCGCATCGACGATCTGCCCGCGCACCTGCTCCACCTCGGCCTGCGGGAAGGTGGGGGAGAGCGCGGCCTGCGTGAACAAATCCCATGCCTCGTTCCAGTGCTGCCGCACCGCCTGCACCGTGAACACGGTGAAATCGTAGTCTACCGCGGACCCGATGTTCGTGCCGGTGATGGCGGCGAGGTTCGCGAACTGGTCCTTGTCGTACTTCGTGGTGCCGTGGGTCGAGACATCGCCGATCAACCGCTCGATACCGGCCGTGGTCGGCGTCAGAGCCGCGGCTCCGCCGCGGAGAAAGAGCCGGGCCGCGACCACGTCGTTGGCGGTGATCGGCTTGTGAATGACGGTAATGCCGCCGGACGTGAACGTGGTGATGGGCGGGGCCGCCTGCGCCGCGGCCGCGGCGGGCCACGCGAGCATCAGGGCCGTGAGCAGCGTGCGTCGCGTCATGGCGTCAGCTCCTTGGGCAACAGCATGTCTGTGGTGAGACCCAACTGCGCCCGGGCCTGGGGACTGATCAGGACGCCGGCGACGAACGGCTTGCGCTGTAGGTATGTGCGGGCGTACTGCGCCAGGTCGGTCCGGCTCACTTTCTGCATGTTGGGCACATAGGTCCGGTAATAGTCGAGGCTCGCCACCGACCACCAGAATCCCACCGTGTGGGCCCACTCGGTGGGCTGCTCCCGCTCGTACAGCGCCTGGATACCGAGCTGCTTCCGGGCCGCGTCCAGCTCTGCCGGCGACACGTAGGTCGAGTCGGCGAGCCGGGCGATCTCCTCGAGGAGGGCGCGCTGCAGGGCGAGCAGTTTGTCCGGCGCGGTCTGGGCAAACACCGTGATCGGGCCGACGTGATTCAGCGTGTAGTAGTTGATGTTCGTGGCGAACGAAAGCCCCGAGTCCACCAGCCGCTTCTGGAACGCGCTCGAGGGGTTGGCCAGGACGGTGGACAGCACGTCGGCGGCATAGGTCGCCGCGGGATCCCGGCCGACGCTGGGGCCGTGCCACCGCATCGCCAACGTCACCGATCCCACGGGCCGCTCGACGATCACCACTTTGGATTGCGTGAGCGGCGGCGGGTCGGGCGCGGGCGTCGCAAACGGGTCCGGCCCGCGGGGCCAGTCGGCGAACACCTGCGCGCTCAGCTGGAACCCGCCCGCCGGCGTGATGTCGCCCGAGAGGATGAGCGCCGTGTTGTTGGGCACGTAGAACCGCTGCTGGATGGTCCGCATCTTCTCTTGCGGCGTCGAGCTGATGATGTCGCGGTTCCCGATCACGTTCTTGCGCGAGAAGAAGGCCGGGCTCCAGAGCAGCGTGTCCACTCCACGCAACAGGTGGAAGAACGGATTGGCCTCGCTGCGGTCGAACTCGCCCAGCACCACCGGCCGCTCGCGGACCAGTTCCTCCTGGAGAAACAGGGGAAAGCGGATCGCGTCCTCCATGAACTGGAGCGTAGGCGCCAGGCTGTCGGTGCCGACGGTCACGAAATAGTTGACCCGTTCCTCGGAGGTCGTTCCGTTCCACGACGCCCCCAGCTCGCGCAGCCGCTCCAGGTACCGCTCCTGCGACACCATGGTCTGGTTGGCTTTGAAGAACATGTGCTCGTACAGGTGTGACAGCCCGTTGTACTCCGGGCTCTCGGTGTACGAGCCGTTCTTCACGTCCAGCTCCACCGTGACCAGCGGCACCGCGTGGTTCTCGACCACGATCACGTGCAGCCCGTTGGCGAGCGTGGTATCGCGGATGGGCAGGTCGGCCTGCGCCGCGAGCGTCGTCGCGATGCAGAGCAACGAAACGGCGAGCGGCAGTCGAATCTCGAGTCGTGTCATGTGCAAGCTCCGGATGCGGCTTCTGACCCCCTCTCTCTCCCCCCCATCGGGTTATGGGGTGGCGTCGGTCCGAGGCGTCAGACTGGAAGGCGAGGGGGCCGCCGCCGCGGACAATCTGCACGCCGCCGTGGAGGGTAGCCAGGGCAGCAGTTTGCGGCCCGCCGAACCCATCGAGCGGGGCGAGGGGCACCTCCTATTCGTGTTCCAGCCTTGCGAGCGCCGCCCGCGCCGCTGCCACCCGCGGCTGCAATTCGGGGTCCGCGTCCTTCCACAATTGAGCGACGTTCCGGTAGGCGGGGATGGCGGTCGTTGTGTCGCCGCGTTGCTCGGCAATCTGGGCAAACAGCTCTTCGGCGTCAGCGCGGTACGGTGAACCCCAGTATCCGAAGAAGGCGTAGTAGGTGCGTCGCGCCGCGGCCTCGAGCGCCCCCGCCGCCCGTTCCACGCGTGCCAACTCGAGCCCGAACCGGACATCCACTGTGTTTGTGAGGAGCACCCGCCGGTACGAACGGGTTTGATAGGCCAATGCGAGCTGCGTCCGAGCCGTGGTCGTGTCACCCCGTCGCAGTGCCGACAAGCCGTGCAGGCCCGCCACTCGCGCGGCCACTTCCGTGGCGGTGGCGCGGCCCGGGCCAACACTGTCGAGACCGCGGAAGGCCGCGGCGAGGAGCGCCGAGTCTCCGTCCTCGAGCGCCCCGAGTCCCAGGAGCAGCTGAGCGAAGTGCCCCTTGTTCGGGGTGGTCGCGAGCCACCGCGCCGCGGCGCGACCTTCGGCGACGTGCAGCCCAGTGACCAGCGGATAGAGGGCGCGCATGAAGGGGAGATTGGTGCCCGCTGGCTCGAGGGCTGCCACCTGCTCGAGCAGGTCCCACGCCTCCCGGTATCGTCCCTGGGAGAGGCGGTATCCCACGCGATCCTGCAGGCCGGACAGTCGCTCGGTGCGTGAACGGTGCGGCGCGACGGCGATTGAAGTGATCGAATCGGCGACCGCGAATGCGCGGGCGGGGTCCAGGGCGAGGATGCGCAGCGCCTCGAACGAGGCGCGCTCGAGGA
>Ga0326597_10011476_pt1 | contig 11745 bp, 10 predicted proteins | sample RVTome_12_FD_203789 | JGI IMG/M metagenome (GOLD analysis project Ga0326597, IMG submission 203789) | Soil microbial communities from uranium-contaminated site in the Upper Colorado River Basin, Wyoming, United States - RVT100D185 | ecosystem: Environmental > Terrestrial > Soil > Contaminated >...
ACTGGTCAAGCGCCTGCTGGAAGAGTCAATCGCCGCGGAAGAACGCAACGTGATTCTGGCGATGGAGCAGGTGATTGCGTCGGACGAAGGGCTTGGCGACGCGCTCGGCAAGATCGTCGGACTGGCGCATCGGCTGATCGATTGGCGCCGCTTTCGCCTCTACCGCGTGACGCCGGGCGGGCAGCTGCTGATCTGGGAGGAGAAGGTCGGCGCGATTGATCCGCCGACGCCGGCAGAGTCCGCGGGTGCGCGCGTGCGCGCGTTGTGCCTGGAGCAGGCAGATACGCTCGTGATCGCCGATGCGCTTCGCGACAACCGCGTTGCGCACGGCTGGCCTGGCGCCCGCAGCGCCATCGTCGCGCCGCTGCGGTTTGGTGACCGCGCGCTCGGCGTGGTCGAGGTGCTTCACCACCGCGCAGGAGCCTATGGCGAGAAGGACCGCACGCTCGTCACGCGTGTCGCCGGACAACTCGCGACGGCGCTGCACATTCACGATCTTCGGATGCCATTGCTCGATGCGGTGTTTCGCGTGTCCCGGGAACTCGAGACGCTGAACGAGTCGGCGCGCACATTGCGCAGCGGGGGCGAGTCCGTCGCGCGTACGACGGCCGATCTCACGCGCGCACTGGCGGAGGAAAGCGAGCAGGCGTCACGTTCGCTCGAGGCGACGGATGCGCTGGCTGCTGCCGCCGTGCAGGTCGCGAACGACGGGGGTCAGGCAGCAGCCGCCGCGCGTACCGCGTCGGAACTCGCAACCGAGCACCGCGCGACCATCGGCGGCGCACTGCAACGCCTCGTGGCGGCCAAAGGCTTCGTGAGCGAGAGTTCGGCAGCGGTTGGCGCGCTCGCATCGTCGGCACGCCGTGTGACCGACATCATCGACGCGATCCGCGATCTCGCGGATCAGACGAATCTGCTCGCGCTGAACGCGGCCATCGAGGCCGCCAGGGCCGGGGAACACGGACGCGGATTTGCGGTCGTCGCCGAAGAGGTGCGCCGCCTCGCCGAGCAGAGCGCGAAGTCGTCGGACGAGGCGGCCGAGATCGTCGCACAGGTGCAGCGCCAGATGCGCCGCGCAGCGGATCAGATGGAACGTGGGCAGGCGCTGGTGCGCGACGTTGAGTCGCTGTCGTCGGCTGCGCTCGACGCACTCGCTCGCATCGTCGAGGCGACGGGCACTGGATCCGAGGCGGCGCGGCGGACGGCCGACACGTCGCGCGGCCAGAGCGAAGAGATCGGCCGCCTCCGTGAGCGGGTGGCGAGGATTGCCGAGTTGTCGCGCCAGAACCGTGATGGCACCAGCGACGTGGCGCGCAACGCGACCGATCAGGCCACAGCGCTTCGCGAACTCGAAGGATCGGTGCACGCGCTTCGGAACGTGACGGCGACCCTGAGCGACCTCGCGCAGCGGCTCACGAGCGCGCAGTGAGCGGCCACGCCGCGACGGATGTCGTGTTGCCCCCGTGGGCGGTCGTCAGTGACGCGCGCCGGCAGCACATCGCGCGCGTAACCGCTTTGCTTGACTCCTGGACCGCGACGATGCAGCTCGGTGCGGCCGAGAGAGCCGCGTGGCACGACGCCGGTGCCTGGCACGACGCGCTGCGCGACGCGCCGCCTGATACGCTGGGCTCGCCGGCCATTGACCCGGCGTTCCCTCGTGGCGCCTGGCACGGCCCGGTCGCAGCCGAGCGTCTTCGTGCCGAAGGCGAAACGCGCGAAGATGTGCTCGCCGCCATCGCGTGGCACACGGTCGGTGACGCCGGCTGGGCGGCGACAGGGCGCGCGCTCTATTGCGCCGACTTTCTCGAGCCGGGCCGGTCGTTTCTCCGCGCCGAACGCTCGACGCTGGCCCGCGAATTCCCCGAGGCACCGGCCGCGGTATTACGAAGTGTGGTGCAAATGCGTCTGAATCTCGCGCTCCGTGAGCACGCAGCCATCCACCCGCGCACCATCGCACTCTGGAACAGCGTCATATGAGGAAGCTCGTTTTACTGACGGCGGTAGTCGCGGCGCTGCTGGCCGGCGGCGTCTCGTGGCTCATGGCGCGCCCGGGTTCGGAGGAACGCGTCATGGTGCGATCGGATATCGATCCGGACACAATGCGGCTCGTCGCGGACACGGTCCGGATCAAGGTGGAGCTGCTGAATGCATCAGGTGGGCGGGGTATCGCGCGTAGGGCCATGCAGTACTTCCGCGACAGGGGCTTCGATGTGGTCAGTACGGGAAACGCCGCCGGCCGCTCTGATTCGTCTGTCGTGCTCGACAGGACCGGCAATGCTGAGTGGGCGCAGCTCGCGGCACGAGCGCTGGGCGGTGCGCGTATCGAGGCGCAGCCCGACACGTCACGCTATCTCGACCTCACGATCCTGATTGGCTCGTCGTTTCGGCCGCCGTCGCAGATTCTCTACCCGTAACTGCCCGCACGCCGCGGCGATGTCGATGCCGCGGCTCTTCCGGATCGCCGCTTCGACGCCGCGGTCCCGCAATCGCCGCGCGAACGCCGAGATGCGCGAGCGAGGCGTCGGCGTAAACCCGAGTGCGCCACCGGGGTGCAGTGGGATCAGATTCACGAACGCACCACACTCGCGCGCGAGCTTCGCGAGTGCGTCGGCCTGTTGGAGCGCGTCGTTGACGCCGCCAAGCATCACGTATTCGAACGTCACCCGGCGCGAGAACTCACCGGCCGCGGCGATTACCGACGCGAGCGGATACTTCACGTTGACCGGCATCAGCGAGCGTCGCAGTTCGTCGGTCGGTGCGTGCACTGAAATGGCGAGCCGGAACTGCTCGGGCCGTTTGCCCAGCGCTTCGATTCCCGGCAGGACACCGACGGTCGAGACGGTGATGTGCCGCGCGCCAATCCCCAGCCCGTCGGAGCTGTTCAGAATCGTGAGCGCCGTGTCTACCGCCGGCCAGTTCATCATCGGCTCGCCCATTCCCATGAACACGACGTTTGTTACGGTGAGCGGCGGGTCGAGCAGCGTGAGTTCACGTATCTGCGCCGCTATCTCGAACGGTGACAGGTTGCGCGCGAACCCCATCGCGCCGGTGGCGCAGAACGCGCATTGCAGCGCGCACCCGGCCTGCGACGACACGCACACTGTCAGCCGGGTCCCGTCGGGAATGGCCACCGTTTCGATCGTTTGCCCGTCCGCGAGGCGGAACAGGAACTTCCGGGTTCCATCGGCAGATGCCTGCTCGGCGGCAATCTCGAGGCGTGGCAGTTCAAATGCGGAATCCAACTGCGCGCGGAGCGTTGCGGGCAGTTCGGACATCGACGCGAAGTCTGCGGCGGGATTGCTCCACAGCCGACGCAGAATCTGCGCAACGCGATAGCGGGGCAGGCTCAGCGCCGAGGCGAACTCGGCGAGCGCATCGCGTGCCGCTCCAGGCGTGAGGTCGAGGAGGTTCACGCGCGTTGTCATCGCCGGATGTTCGCGACGGTGAGCTGGTATGTGGGGCTCAGGCCACCGGCGTTGTCCTCGCGCGCAATCCCGATGCTGTACCCCGCCTGCTGCAGCGCCAGGCCAAGACGGAATCGCCATTCGCTCGCGCCATAGCCCACGCTGTAGACGGGCCCGCCGCGCACGCTGAGCCTGGAGTATCGAGCATCGGCGTAGGGATACCACTCGGCGCGCGCGCCACGCTGCCGCGCGTACGACACACCGGCGCGAACCGTACGCACGGAGTCGTGGCCGGCCACGCGGACGTCTGTCGCGGCGACGAGCACGGGCGCGTTGGCGGCGTTCGCCGTCAACATAAAACTTGAAAGCGCAACGCGCGCGTCAACGCGTGTCACTCTGTCGATGACCACGCCAGCGTCGGCCGCAAGTGCAGACGACCGCGCCGCGTCGGCCCGGCCCCAGTGCCATCGCAATGCGACTCCACCGGCCACGTGTGCGCTCAGCCGCCGCGCGACGCCGGCTGAGACAAGTGTCGTGAGATACGGGATGTCGCCGCCGATCGACTGTGGATCGGTATCAGTGCGGACCAGGTCGTTCACGGCTGCGTGCGCAACCGACGCCGAGACGGTGCCCACTGCGGGAAACGCGAACGCCACGTGCACGAGTTGCGCGGCGAAGGCCAGCTCGATCGGACTATTCAGCGCCGCGGCGGCAATCCGCATCCGCTCACCGTCAGCGAGGAGCGCTGTAGCCGGGTTCCAGAATCCGCTCGCGGCGCCTCCACCCAACGCGGCAGCTTCCCCGGTAAGGCCGAGCGGCTGCGCTATGAGGTCACGCGCAGGCACACGCTGGCCCGCTGCCATCGTGGCCCACATCAGGATCAGGGCCCCCAAGGCCAGACGCGACATGGACTTAAGCTAGGCCGTAACGACGTCGCGAACAAGCGGAGACTGGTTGCTTATGCTAGCCATAAGTCGCTGGCATCGCTTACCTTACGGCTCCCCTGCGCCCGTCTGGACATTGACCGCTGCAACACATCGATCCACGTCGCTTCGCTCGCACCCGTGTGGTGCGCTTCGCAAAGAACACGTCGGCCAAAGAGTCCGCCTGGGCGGGTGGGTGCACCGCAGCCGGAACCTCGGCGGCTTGCTGTTCATCGACCTGCGAGACCGCGACGGACTCGTCCAGCTCTCATTCGGCGACGGTTGGACATCGCCCGAGACGGTAGCGGCGGCAACTGCTGCCGGGGTTGAGAGCGTCGTGCTGGTTGAGGGCGAAGTCGTCGCCCGGACCAGCGACACGCACAACCCTGAACTGGCCTCCGGCGAGGTGGAGGTGCGTTGCGATGCGTTCTCGGTGGTGGGCCCGGCCACGACCCCGGCCATTCCGGTTGCACTTGCCAAGGGCGAACGGCTCGCGGCCGAGGAGCTTCGGTTGCGCTACCGGGTACTCGACCTGAGACGCCCCGACCTGCAGCGCAACCTCCTGCTGCGACACCGGTTGCTGCAGGCCACGCGACAGTACTTCAGCGAACGCGGGTTTCTCGAACTCGAGACGCCGATTCTCACCAAGCCCACGCCGGAGGGCGCGCGCGACTATCTCGTTCCGAGCCGCGTACACCACGGCGAGTTCTACGCGTTGCCGCAGTCACCGCAACTGTACAAGCAGTTGTTCATGGTTGCCGGGTACGACCGATACTTCCAGATCGCGCGGTGTTTTCGCGACGAGGACCTGCGCGCCGACCGTCAGCCTGAGTTCACGCAGATCGACGTGGAAGCGTCGTTCATCACGCGCGACGACATTTTCGCGATTGGCGAAGGGATGGTCGCGGCGCTCTGGGCGGTCGCCGGCATTTCGGTCAGCGGCGCCTTCCCGCGGATGGCCTACGCTGATGCGGTGGAGCGGTACGGCACCGATCGCCCCGACCTGCGGTTCGAGCTCGAGATTCGCGACGCCACTGACGCGTTTCGCGCGTCGGAACTGACCTTTGTTCGCGCGGCGATTGAAGCGGGTGGCCGCGTGCGCGGCATGGTTGTGCCTGGCGGCGGGAGCGCGACGCGAAAGCAACTGGACGAGATGGAAGCGGTCGCGAAGAGTGCGGGAGCGGGGGGGCTGCTCTCGTTCAAGCGAACGGCCGAGGGTGTCGAGGGAAAGACGGCGAAGTACGTGAGCGCTGAAACGGCGGACCGCCTCGCGATGCGCGAAGGCGATCTTGCGCTGCTCGTTGCCGCGCCGAATCGTGTCGCAAACCCCGCGCTCGACCGCGTTCGGCAGGACGCGGCACGGCGGTTCGGGCTCCTGCGCGAGAGCGAGCATCGGTTCCTCTGGGTCACGGATTTCCCGCTGTTCGCGGTGGATCCGGCCTCGGGCGCGATGGTCGCGGAACATCACCCGTTTACGGCGCCGCACCCGGACGACCTCGAGCTGCTGGCGTCCGATCCCGCGCGTGCGCGCTCGCAGGCTTACGACACTGTGTACAACGGTATCGAGCTGTCGAGCGGCAGCATCCGAATCCACGATCCACGGCTTCAGTCGCGGATATTCGCGCTACTCGGCATTGACGACGAATCGGCGCAGCGGCGGTTCGGTTTTTTGCTCGAAGGGCTTCGCGCGGGCGCGCCGCCGCACGGCGGCGTGGCGTTCGGCTTCGACCGCATCGCGATGCTCCTGGCCGGCGCCACGTCGCTCCGCGACGTCATCGCGTTTCCAAAGACGACGGCCGCGCGTGCGCTGTTCGAAGGTGCGCCGAGCCCGGTGCCGCTGCAGGACCTCGAGGCGCTGCACCTGACCGTGACGCCGCTGGACGCCTAGGAATGGCCACCACGGGAACCAACGGCACGGACGTCACCGAGCGGCTCGATGTAGAAGGCGCCGACCTGTTGCTGCTGGCCGGCGTGAACGATGCGAACCTCACCGAGCTGTCGCGTCAGACCGGAGTGCGTACCGCGCTCCGCGGGAATCTCCTCACGCTGATGGGCGCGGCTGACGCGGTTGAGCGCGCCACGCCCATCGCGCGCCGCATGATCGATTCTGCGCGCCAGCGGCTCGCGCTCGACGCCGACGACGTGATGCGTCTGGCGCTGGACGGCTCACGCGATGCGGCGTCTCCGGCCGCGGAAGGACGCATCGTCCTCCCCGGCGTCCGCAAGGTCATTCAGCCAAAAACACCAGGACAGGCGGAGTATCTCCGTCTGATTGCCGAGAACGACATCGTGGTCGGCATCGGCCCCGCGGGAACGGGCAAGACGTACCTCGCCGTGGCAGCGGCCGCCGACGCGCTGGCGCGACGCCGTGTGCGCAAGATCGTGCTCGCGCGGCCCGCCGTCGAAGCCGGCGAAAGCCTGGGCTTTCTTCCGGGCGACATGCAGGCCAAGGTGGATCCATATCTGCGGCCGCTCTACGACGCACTCGAAGACATGATGCCGGCCGAACGCATCCAGCGCGCGCTGGAGTCGCGGACGATTGAGATTGCCCCTCTCGCGTACATGCGCGGCCGCACGCTTGCGGACGCGTTCGTCATTCTCGATGAGGCCCAGAACGCGACGGCCGCGCAGATGAAGATGTTCCTGACCCGCCTCGGCGTGAATTCGCGCGCGGTCATCACGGGAGACAAAACACAGATTGACCTTCCCAAGCGTGACGAGTCGGGGCTCGTGCAGATCGAGCGTATTCTGCCCGGCATCGATGGCATCGCGTTTCACTACTTCACTGACGCCGACGTCGTGCGCCATCGCCTCGTTCGCGAGATCATTCGCGCCTACGCAGAGGACGCCTCCGGGTGAGCCTGGCGGTTGACGTGTCGCTTGGTGGTTTGCGCGCCGGTGTGTCCCGCGCCGAGCTGGCGGCGGTCGTGGAGTTCGTGCTGCGTGCCGAAGGCGTGCGTCACGCGCTCGTATCGGTCGCGCTCCTGAGTCCGCGAGCGATCGCGCGGCTGAATCGCGAGCACCTCGGCCACGCCGGATCGACCGACGTGATCTCGTTCGCGCTGGCCGCTGGCGGACGGCCGCCCGTTCCCGTCGTTGCCGACATCTACCTGTGCCCGGCAGTGGCGCGAACCAATGCGCGGGCGCTTGGCGGGTCTTCCCGCGCCGAGTTGCTACGAATCGCCATTCACGGCGCGCTGCACGCGACGGGCTGGGATCACCCGTCGGGGGCGCGCCGCACACACTCGCCGATGTGGGTGAGGCAGGAACGGCTTCTCGCGTCGTGGAGCCGGCGGGCGGCCGCGCGCCCGCATCGGCGCAGGGCGGCCGCGTGAGCAGCCTCGGGGCGTTACTCATCGCGCTCGCGGCGAGCCTGGCCGCCGGTGTGTGCGCCTTCGCCGACGGCGCGCTGCTCGGTGTCGACCCCGACGATCCGCCGTCCGATCCCGCGCTCGCCGCGCTCATCCGCCGGCGCCACCCAGTGCATCGCGCACTGGCGTTCGCGCGCGTCGCAATGCAGCTCGCGGCGGGCGCGGCGTGTGCCGTCGCCGTGTACGGAGTCGAGGGTCTCGCGACACTTCCATTGCTGGCGATGGTACTGGCGGGGGTTGCGCTTGTGGTGCTCAGCGAGACGACGGCGCGCGACGCGGGCGATCGCGCCGGCGCAAAAGGGCTCGCCCGCACGCGCCTGTTCGTCGAATTCGCCGAGCGGGCGCTGGCGCCGGTGGTGCTGCTCGGCGCGTGGCTCGACGGCGGGCTGGCCAGGCTCATTCCCGCGGGTGACCCGACGAACGAGGACGTCGAAGCGAGCGTGGAGAAGTTCCGTCACGTTGTATCGACCGAAGCCGACGTCGGCGTGCGCGAAAACACGATGCTGGCGGGCGTGTTCTCGCTTGGCGACACAACGGTCGCGGAAGTGATGACACCACGCATCGACATCATCGGCGTGGAGTCCGATGCGTCGTGGGCCGATGTCGTCGCGCGTTTGCGCAGTTCGGCCCACGCGCGCCTTGTCGTGCACGACGGTACGCTCGACGGCGTGATCGGTGTGCTTGTGGCGAAGGACCTTCTGCCGCACGTCGTGGCCGATGAGCCGCCGCCAGGCGGCTGGCGCACGCTGGTGCGGCCCGCGGCATTCATCCCCGCGAGCAAACGCGCTGATGTTCAGTTGCGCGACTTCCGCGTCGGCGGTGGTCAGCTCGCCATCGTGGCTGACGAATTCGGGGGCACCGCCGGATTGGTGACGATCGAGGATCTGCTCGAACTCATCGTTGGTGAGATTCAGGACGAGCGGGATACCGACGAGCCCGAGATTCTGCAGGAAGACGGCATGCGCTATTGGGTCGCGGGGCGACTGAGCCTCGACATGCTGTCGGACGCCATCGGCGACGACCTGCGCCACGACGAAGTGACGACGGTGAGTGGGCTCGCGTACGAACTGTTCGGCCGCGTACCGCGAGCCGGCGAAAGCGTCGACTACCGCTCGTGGCACCTCGTGATCGACCGCGTTCGCGGCCGCCGCATCGAGCGCGTGTTCCTCGAGCGCCAGGGAGTCGCCGTTGGCGCGGAGGACGGCGTATGAGCCTCTGGCTCCTCGTGCTCGGCCTGATCATCGTCGGCGTACTCACGGCGGCGGTGACGGCCGTGCATTCCGTCAGCCGTATCTGGATGAGGCATTGGGTCGAGCAACGGCTCGCGGGCACGGCAACGGCGGAATTGCCGGTGGAAGGGGTGCAACGCTTGTTGCTCACCGCGGGCACCGCCGTGGCGCTGGTTGCATTCGCCACCGGCGCCGTGCTCGGCGTGCGGTGGCAGGATCATCCCATCATTCTCGCTGAGCGGCTCGGCATCGCCGCGCTGCTGGTGCTGGTGTTCGGGCAGCTCGTGCCGCGCGCCATCGGCCGGCGCTGGGCGGGGCCGATCGTGGGCACGCTCATTCCGCCGCTTCGTCTCCTCGCGATGGTGATGACGCCACTGATATTGGCGGCGCAGGCGCTGGCCCGCATCGGTCGCACGCCGATTCCCATTTCCCCACCCGAGGAGCATCAGGCGCTGGGTGAGCTGCTTCGTGAAGGTGAGATGGAGGGCGTTGGGGATGCCGGCGAAAGCGCGATCATCACGGGCGTCGTCGAGTTCACGGAGAAGCGTGCGCGCGACGTGATGACGCCGCGAAGCGACATCTTCGCGATCGAGCAGAGCGTGCCCGTCACGGAACTCGCCGCGCAGGTGGCGCACGCGAATTACAGTCGTGTGCCGATTACGGATGGCGGGCTCGATCACGTCGTCGGCCTGCTGCACGCCTTCGACGTGCTGAAATGGGAAGCCGGGCCGCGTCCCGAGTTGCACCCGGTGCTTTTTGCCGCGCATAAGACCGTCGCGAGCGATGTGTTGTTCCGCATGCTCCGCGAGCGCCGTCACATGGCCATCATCCAGGATGACAGCCAGCGCACGGTCGGGCTGGTCACCCTCGAGGACTTGCTCGAAGAACTGGTCGGCGAGATTCGCGATGAACACGACGAGCCGTCGGCATGAGCGCGCGCACCTCCCAGGCGCTCGCCGCGATGCTGGCCGACTTCGATGCCCGCCGCCCCGCCGCCCTGGCGCGCGCCGTATCGATGGTCGAGAACCGGCGCGACGGAGCCGACGCACTGCTGGCCGCGCTGCACTCGCGCGTGGGCCGGTCGTGGCGCATAGGAATCACGGGCCCGCCCGGCTCTGGTAAGAGCACACTCGCGATGCAACTCGCGAAGCACTATCGCGCTGCGGACATGACGGTCGGCGTCGTCGCGGTTGATCCCACGTCGCCGTTTACCGGTGGAGCGTTGCTCGGCGACCGTGTGCGAATGGAGGCGGTCGCGCTCGACCCCGGCGTGTTCATTCGCTCGATGGCCACCCGGGGGTCGTTGGGTGGCCTCGCCGGCGCCACGCGCGACGTCTGCGACGTGCTGGATGCATACGGGTTCGACAGAATCATCATTGAGACCGTTGGTGTCGGTCAGAGCGAGCTCGACATTTCCCGCACGGCCGATTCGAGTGTCGTCGTGCTGGTGCCCGAGTCCGGCGATTCGATCCAGACGCTCAAGGCCGGCCTGATGGAAATCGCCGACCTGTTCGTGGTCAACAAAGCAGATCGTCCCGGCGCGGATCGCCTCGTGCACGAACTCGAGCTGATGCTTGGACTGCGCGCCGGACACGTGCAACAGTCGACGCCCGCCCATCACGGTGTGGAACTCAAGGCGGCGAACCCCGCGCGGCAGGCGCGCGAACTCGCGGCGCGGTCCGACGCGGAATCGTGGACGCCGCCCGTGCTCAAGTCGGTGGCGAACGAAGGGACGGGGGCAAAGGAGCTGGCTGAGGCCCTCGACCGGCATCGCGTGTATCTTGACGCGAGCGGGCTGTTGCGCGAGCGGCGTCGGCGGCGTCTTCGCGAGCGGGTACGCGATGAAGCGGAGCACCGGCTGCGGCGGCGGCTCTGGACCGACGCGGCGACCGAGCACTGGCTCAACGGGGAAATGGCTGCGCTGGAATCTGGTACGACGTCGCCGCTGGCGGTCGCCGATGCCCTTCTGGCCCGCAGCGGATCACTCCTGACAGGAACCGAGCGATGACGTCAACACCGGAAGTCGACACGCCGTCAGCCGAACTGCTCCGCGAGGTGGAGCGCTTGCGCGCCGAGGTCGCCGAGTGGCACGCGCGGTACGGCGCTCAGCAGCTCCGCGAGATTGCGTTCACGAATTCGGCAAAGGAAGTCGCGCCGCTCTATACGCCGCTCGACCTGGACACCGCCGACGCGGGCGTCACCGAGGTGCCGGGCGCGTATCCGTTCACGCGCGGCATTCATCCGACCGGGTACCGCGGCCGGCTCTGGACGATGCGCCAGTTCGCCGGTTTCGGTACGGCGCGCGAGACCAACGAGCGCTACAAGTTCCTGCTCGCCCACGGCCAGACGGGGCTGTCGGTCGCGTTCGATTTCCCGACGCTGATGGGCTACGACTCCGATCACCCGCGGTCCGAGGGTGAGGTGGGGAAGTGCGGCGTCGCGATCTCGTCGCTCGCCGACATGGAAACCCTGTTCGACGGCATCCCGCTGGGCGAAGTGTCGACGTCGATGACGATCAACGGCCCCGCGATGATCCTGCTGTGCTTCTACATCGCCGCGGCGGAAAAGCAGGGTGCGAGCGCCGGCGCGATTTCCGGCACGGTGCAGAATGACATTTTGAAAGAGTACATGGCGCAGCATGCCTGGTGCTTCCCGATCGAGCCGGCGCTTCGCCTCATCGTTGACGGTTTCGAGTGGTGCTCGAAACACGCGCCAAAGTGGAATACGATTTCCATTTCGGGCTACCACATTCGCGAAGCGGGTTCGACCGCTGCGCAGGAACTCGCCTTCACGCTGGCGAATGGCTTCACGTACGTGG
>Ga0326597_10011477_pt1 | contig 11744 bp, 11 predicted proteins | sample RVTome_12_FD_203789 | JGI IMG/M metagenome (GOLD analysis project Ga0326597, IMG submission 203789) | Soil microbial communities from uranium-contaminated site in the Upper Colorado River Basin, Wyoming, United States - RVT100D185 | ecosystem: Environmental > Terrestrial > Soil > Contaminated >...
CTGGAGGCCAACCCCGGCACCTTCGAACAGCGCCGTTTTGCCGGCTTTCGCGCGGCGGGCATCAACCGTCTATCCCTCGGTATTCAGAGCTTTGACGATGGCTGCCTCAAGGCGCTGGGGCGGATTCACAGCGGTGCCGATGCGCAGCTGGCGGTGGCGCAGGCGCGGCAACTGGGATTTGATAGCGTCAACCTCGACCTGATGCACGGCCTGCCCGGGCAGACCCTGGCGGGGGCGCTGGCCGATCTGGAGCAGGCGCTGGCGTTCGCGCCAACGCACCTCTCCTGGTATCAGCTCACCATCGAACCCAACACCGCCTTCCATAGCCGTCCGCCGCAACTGCCGGAGGACGAAACCCTGTGGACGATTCAGGAGCAGGGTCAGGCGCTGCTGGCGTCACAGGGGCTGGCCCAGTACGAGATCTCGGCCTACGCCCGCGATGGCTTGCGCTGTCGCCATAACCTCAACTATTGGCAGTTCGGTGATTATCTGGGCATCGGCGCCGGCGCCCACAGCAAGGTGACGCGGCTGGACGGTCAGGTCGAGCGGCGGGCCAAACAGCGTCATCCCTCGCGCTATCTGGCCGGGCCGCCCCAGTCGAGCGTGCAACGGGTAGCGGGTGACGAGCTGGCGCTGGAGTTTATGATGAACGCGCTGCGTCTCAACGAGGGGGTGCCGGCAGCGCTGTTCAGCGCGCGTACCGGTCTGCCGCTGAGTCTGATCGACCCGCTACTGGCTACGGCGCGGGGCAAGGGGCTGCTGGAGGTCGATCCCGAGCGACTGGCGCCGACGGAGCTGGGTCGGCGCTTTCTGAATGAGTTGCTGGGGCTGTTCTACACCGACTGAATTCGGTGGATGGGTGCCGCCGGCGCTGGACCGGGATCGATCCATGGGGTCGTCTTTTTACCCGCCGGCCCAGTCAGGGCCGCGCTGCGGGCCCGGTTCGACGCGGGTCCATACGCTCGCTCAAGCCCACCGCAGGGCTTTTAACGCGATCAGGCTTGCCCGTTAAACCCATCGATGACCGCCGCAATTTCGCTTAAGCAGTTGACCGTCAAGGTCGGCGGCGGGTCGTCGGGCGTCGGCTTCTGGTCGAGATTGACCCACAGGGTGTGCAGCCCCACCGCCTGCGCGCCGCGCACATCGTGTTCGATGCTGTCGCCGATATGGATCACCTCGTTGGGGGTGGCGCCGGTGTGTTGCAGCATGCGGTGGAACATCAACGGATCCGGCTTGGCGCTGCCGACCTGATCGGCGTTGAAACTGAAGCCGAACAGATCGTCGAGGCCGACGCGGGCGATCTCGGCATTGCCGTTGCTCAGGGCGCCGAGCTGGTAGCGGCGGGCGAGCGTTTCCAGCATCGGACGGCAGTGGGGAAACAGCTCGACCCGGTTGCGCGCCGTCAGGAAATGTTCAAAGGCGGCCTCGGTCAGCCGCTCCAGCTCGGCACCGGCGTAGCCGCTACGGCTCAGGCCGCGGCGCAACACCTCCAGGCGGATGGCGCTGACGCTGTGGCGCCAGTGGGGACGGTCGCTGACGACCTCGTCGCGTAGGCTGTTGAAGTCGCGCAGCTGGTAGCGTTCGGTAAAGTGCGGCGCGTGTTGCTGCAGCCACTGGTAGAGCGCCTCGTTGGCGGCGCGCACCACGGGGTTGACCGCCCACAGGGTATCGTCGAGGTCGAAGGTGAGGACACGGATCATTGCGGCTTCTTCGCACGGGGATGGGCGCGATCGTAGACATCGGCCAGGTGTTGAAAATCCAGGTGGGTGTAGATCTGGGTGGTGGAGATATCGGCATGGCCGAGCAGCTCCTGCACCGCGCGCAGATCGCCGCTCGATTCCAGCAGGTGGCTGGCAAAGGAGTGGCGCACCCGGTGCGGGTGCAACCGTTCCTGCAGGCCGTTCTGGCGTCCCCAGATCGCTAACCTGGCCTGTACGCTGCGCGGACTCAGACGCTTGCCCTGCTGGCTGACGAAGAGGGCGGTTTCGGCGTAACCGGCCAGCTGGGAGCGGCAGTCCAGCCAGCGCTCGAGGGCGGCGATCGCCTTGCGCCCGATGGGCAGTTGACGGCTCTTACGCCCCTTGCCGACCACCCGCAGGCTGGCGTCACGCAGATCGATGGCACGGATATCGAGGCTTACCAGTTCGGCCAGCCGCAGGCCGGAGGAGTAGAGCAGCTCCAGCATCGCTAGGTCGCGCACGATCAGCGGTTCGTCGCTGCGCTGGTCGAGCAACTGGGCGAGCTGATCGGCGTCCAGGGTCTTGGGCAGCGGTTTACCGGTCTTGGGGGCGCTGATACCGAGCGCGGGGTTGCTGCTGACCCAGCCTTCGCGCAGCTGGTAGTTGAAAAAGGTGCGACAGGCGGACAGCCGGCGCTGCAGGGTCCGTCCACCGATCCCCTGGCGGTGCTGGGTGGCGATAAAGCGGCGTAACCGGGTGGCATCGAGCTGCCCCCAGTCGCTGACTTCCTCCGCTTGCAGGTGGACGGCCAGCTGGTCCAGGTCGCGGCGGTAGTTGTCGAGGGTGTGGGGGGAGAGCTGACGCTCGGCCGCCAGATGATCAATAAAGGCGTCGATCCGAGCGGTCAGATTGTCCATGGGTTAATCCGAGTTCCGGTCGAGGCGGTAGAGCACGCGGCTGAGGACTTCGCCGACATAGTTCAGAAACAGGGTGCCCATGCTGCTGTGAAAGTAGTTGGCTTCGAAGCTGCCGATCGCCAACAGGCCCTGGGTATGGCCCTTGATCAGCGGAATCACGGCGGCCGATTGCACCAGTTCGGCGCGATCATCAAACAGGAACTGCCGCTGTGGCTCGGTGAGGCTGCCGCAGATCGCCCAGTCGCTCTCGATCAGATCGGCGACGCAGGATTCGGCCTCGGCCAGGGGCAGGATCTTAAGGTTGCCCTGGTTGACGCCTTGCTGGTCGCGAAACAGGATCAGCCGGGTCAGGTCACCGTGAAAATCCTGGCACAGCCCCTCATCCAGGGCCATCACCACCTCATCCTGGCTGTGGGCTTCGACCAGGCTGAGCACCAGGCGCTTGGTCTTTTCGAACTGCAGGTCGTTGTGGCGCGCGGCCTCGAGCAGATCGTGGAGTTGGTTCTGCAGCTCGCCGTTGCGCTGACGCATCAGGCTGGCCTGACGCTCTACCAGCGATACCGCGCCGTTCACCTGGTGGGGAATGTGCAGGTGGTGGAGTAGCCCGAGGTGTTGCTTGAAGAACTCGGGATGCTGCTTCAGGTATTTGATTACCTGGGTTTCCTGATCTGCCTGTGCTGGAACTGCGGTCTGTTCGGTCATGATTCCGGTTCTTCTGTGATGCTGACTCAGATATGGATCTGGCCTTCGTAGACGGTCGTGGCTGGCCCGGTCATGATGACCGATGAGCCGGGTCCGTTCCAGTGGATTTGGGTGCTGCCGCCGGGAAGGTGCACGGTGACATCCTTGTCCAGCAGGCCGCGCAGCTGGCCGGCAACCACCGCCGCGCATGCCCCGGTGCCGCAGGCGAGGGTCTCGCCCGCGCCGCGCTCGTAGACGCGCAGGCGAATCTCGCTACGGCTGAGGACCTGCATAAAGCCGATGTTGGCACGGGCAGGAAAGCGCGGATGCTGTTCCAGTTCCGGTCCCAGGGTCGCCACCGGGGCGCTGTCGACGTTGTCCACCACCAAGACCCCGTGGGGGTTGCCCATGGAGACGGCGCTGATCTCGAGCAGCTCGGTGTGTACGGCGATCGGGTAGCTGCGCGCTTCGATATCGGCCTGGAACGGGATCGCCGCCGGCTTTAGCACCGGTTGGCCCATATCCACGCGCACCTGGTCCTTGCCTTCCAGGGTCAGGTGGAGCGGCCCTTTGGCGGTCTCGACCGCGATCTGGGTTTTGCCGGTGAGGCGGTTTTCGGTCACGAAGCGGGCGAAGCAGCGCGCACCGTTGCCGCAGTTTTCCACCTCGCTGCCGTCGGCATTGAAGATTCGGTAACGAAAATCCATTTCGGGATTGGTGGGGGTCTCGACGATCAGCAGCTGGTCGAAGCCGATGCCGAAGTGGCGGTCACCCAGTTTGCGCACCAGCTCGCTATCGATGCGGGCGCGCTGGGTGATCAGGTCGATCACCATGAAATCGTTGCCAAGGCCGTGCATCTTGGTAAAGCGGATTAGCATTGCGGATGCCCCCTCAGGCCGGCAGCGGCTGTTCGCCGCGAATCTGGTGGGCAAAGTCTTCGCGTTGCCGCACCAGGTGGCACTGAGCGCCGTCGACCATCACCTCGGCGGGGCGGTTGCGGCTGTTGTAGTTGGAACTCATGCCGAAGCCGTAGGCGCCGGCCGAGCGCACCACCAGCAGGTCGCCGGCCTGCAGGTTGAGTTGGCGGTCCTTGCCGAGGAAGTCCCCGGTTTCACACACCGGGCCGACCAGATCCCAGGCCAGGGTTGCGCCCGTCGTGCGCACGCGGGCCGGAATGATCTGCTGATAGGCGCCGTACAGGGCGGGGCGGATCAGGTCGTTCATGGCGGCGTCGATAATGGCGAAGTTCTTGTGTGCCGACGGCTTGAGAAACTCGACCCGGGTCAGCAGCACGCCGGCGTTGGCGGCGATGGAGCGGCCCGGCTCCATCACCAGCGCCAGCGGGCGCTGGCCCAAGCGCTTGAGCACCGCGCCGATATAGTCGGCCGGCTGCGGTGGCGTTTCGTCGGTGTAGCACACCCCCAGTCCGCCGCCCAGGTCCAGGTGCTTGAGGGTGATGCCGCGCTCGGCCAGGCGGTCGACCAGGGTCAGCAGCCGCTGCAGCGCGTCCAGAAAAGGGGCCAGCGAGGTGAGCTGTGAGCCGATATGGCAATCGAGCCCCACCACCTGCAGGTGCGGATCGGCCGCCGCCCGCTCGTAGAGCGGTAGCGCGTCGTCGATGGCGACGCCAAACTTGTTCTCTTTCAGCCCGGTGGAGATGTAGGGGTGCGTCTGGGCATCCACATCGGGATTGACCCGCAGGGAGACGCGCGCCACCTGGCCGGCGGCGGCGGCGACGGCGGCCAGCCGCTCGAGCTCGGCGGCGGACTCGACGTTGAAGCAGTGAATCCCCACCTCCAGCGCGTAGGCGATCTCATCGGCCTGCTTGCCGACACCGGAGAACACCACGCGCGCCGGGTCACCGCCGGCATGGATCACGCGCTGCAGCTCACCCTTGGACACGATGTCGAAGCCGGCGCCCAGGCGCGCCAATACGTTGAGCACCGCCAGATTGGAATTAGCCTTGACCGCGTAGCAGATCATGCCCGGATGGTCGCCCAGGGCGTTGGCGTAAGCGAGGTAGTGACGCTCCAGGGTGGCGCGGGAATAAACGTAGGTCGGGGTGCCAAACTGGGCGGCGATCTGCTCGAGGGCGACATCTTCGCCGCAGAGCTGGCCGTCACGGTATGCAAAACTGTCCATCAAGGTGCCTTCTAAGAGGATGGGGACGACGGGGTCGGCGGCAGATAGAGATCCCCTTTCTGGCCGCAACCGGCCAGTAGCAGGGCGCTTAGCAGTGCGGTCAGCAGCCAGCGTGTCATCGATTCAAGCCCCGGTGTTTTGTCGTCAGATTCGAACCGGCGATTATACCTGTTGGGTTCCTCGTTGCCCATTGTGCCGTATACTGGCAGCCCACCATCTGGGTAGAGCGTTCCATGATCAGCGAAACCGAATTCAACAGCCGCATCGATGACACCCTGCTGCAGGTCGAAGAGACCCTGGACGGCGCCGCGACGGATATGGATTATGACAACAGCGGCGGCGTGCTGAGCGTCACCTGCGAAAATGGCAGCAAGGTGATCTTTACCCGTCAGGGTCCGGTGCGCCAGCTGTGGGTGGCGACGCCCTACGGCGGCTATCATTTCGACCTGCAGGGTGAGCGCGGCTGGATCCGCGATAGCGACGGTCAGACGCTGGCGGATTTTCTGTCGCAAACCTTCAGCCAGTGTGCGGGCGAAACCTTTCGCTTTGATCTCTGATCAAAGCAAGCTCTGCACGCCGGTATAGAGCAGGCGCAGCGCCAACAGGGTCAGCACCCAACGGAACACGCGGTCAAACTGCGCGTTGCTGACCTTGGTCAGTAGGTGCAGCCCCACCCAGGTGCCGGCAAATCCGGTTAGGATCATGGCCAGAACCACCCCCAGCCATTCGCTGAACGCAAATCCCAAGCTCCCGAACACGAGCAGTTTGAGTGTGTGCTGGACGCTCATGCAGGCCGAAAACGTGGCGACCCGTACATAGCGCTCCTGCGATAGCTGTTGGGCGAACGTAGCCACCAGCGGCCCGCTGGCGCCAACGAACATGGAGATAAGGGTGGTCAGGGCGGCCGCGAAGCGCAGCGGCCAGCCACGCAGGGATTGGCTTGGCAGGCTCGGGCCCCAGGAGAGGTAGAGGATAAAACCACCGACCGCGATCAGGATGCTGGCCGCCGGGAGCTGCACCACCAGCAGCGCGCCCAGCGCCGCCCCGACGATCGCTCCCAGAATAAAATCCACCAACAGCGGGCGATCAATATGGCGGCGGGTCAGCAGCGCGCGGTGGCTGTTGGCGCCCGCCTGCACCAGTCCATGCACCGGAATGATCGCCAGTGGTGGCACGCTGCTGGCGATCACGACCAGCAGGGCGGCGCCGCCGCCGATACCCAGTACCGCGGTCATTACGGCGGTCAGGAAGCTGCTGCCGGTCAGCAGCAGTAGCTCAAGCGGCGTCACCCCGGCGGGAAGCAGAAGTTCGATCAATTGAGACGCCATGCTGCACCTGCACTAAAACTTATGGTGAATAGCCAGAGACTTTGGAACGCGTATAATTCGCCACAACAATAACAACAACGTTTTCGACGCGATGTCGCTCGCACCACAATAACAACAACAGCGATGACGGACAGCTCGTACTTGGCGCTAATAACAATAATAAGGCGCATAAAAAAAGGACCCTTCGGGGTCCTTTTTTTATGGTCGCTCGGCGTTGTTTTTTCAACCCGGCACGTAGATGCCACCGCGGCGGATCGCTTGCAGCAGCAACTTATTGCTCTGTTCCTGTTCACCGATGGCGCGGGAGAACTCCTGCTGCTCGGCATAGCCGCGGGCAACCGTCTCGCGCTCCCACGCCTGTTCCATTAGCTTTTCCATGGTCAAACGCTGGTGCGGGTCGGGTTTCATCTGTTCCAGCAGCAGGTTGACCAGCATGCTGTAGCTGTGGAAACGGTCCAGCTCATACTGGTATTCGTCGGCCGGGTTGTCGAAGTTGAGGCTACGCACCAGCGTCTCACGATTGCGCAGGGTGGCGATGGCGGTTTTTACCGCCACCATGGCGAGATCCAACTGTTCGCGGGCCTCATCCGGGTGCCCCGATTCCAATAGCTGGCGGGCTTGGGTCTGGTGTTCCAGGGCAGTGCCGTTCATGGTCTTGGCGAAATCCTGGCGTCTTTTTTCCTCACCGATACGGGTTAGCGCCTCGCTCAGCGCATTGAGTGACTGATCGATGCGGTTGAAGTCGGTTAGCTGTTTTGCTGTCGGCGGCTCAACGCTGTGTGCGGCGAGCGTCAACGGGGCGACGGTCAACGCCAGCAGCACCGTGCCGATGCGCAATACCTTTAGCATGATTTGTCCTCGGAATTTGTAAGCTTTAGACAGGCTAATCGACCGACAGTTTGGTACCTATGAGAATAGTGCCTAATTTCTCTCGCCGGTGGCGGGGATAGGTTGTCTCTACCCAGGGCGGAAGGCACAATGCAATCGTCATCGGCGCGAGACAGAACTTTTTTGCCGTTGTTGTTTCAAACCGCAGTAACCCGAATGGAATGGAGAGTTATTGATGTTAAGTCGAGTCAAATTGAGTTTGTTGGCCCTGATCCTCGCACCGTTGGTGGTGATGTCGGTGCAGGCAGCCGAATTCAAAGAGGGCGTGCACTACACCCAGTTGCCACAAGCGGTGCGTACGGCCGACCCGAGCAAGGTGGAAGTGGTCGAGATGTTCGGTTACTGGTGCCCCCACTGCAACAACTTTGAGCGCTATTTGGCCCCTTGGAAAAGGCAGCTGGATGCTGGCGTCGATTTCAAACATGTCCCGGTGGTGTTTCGACCCAATCAGGAAGAGTTTGCACGCGCCTACTATATCGCGAAGAGTCTGGGCGTCGAGGAACAGGCCCATCCGCAGCTGTTCAACCTGATCCACGGCCAGCGCCAGTGGATCAACAATCAACAGCAACTGGGGCAGTTTTTTGCCGGCCTCGGTGTCAGCGAAGAAGCGTTCAACAAGGCTTACGGCTCCTTTGGCATCAATAGCCAGATGAATCTTGGCCGCAAAAAGACCGGCGAGTATCGCATCAGCGGGGTTCCGTCGATGGTGGTCAACGGTAAGTATCTGGTGACCGCTGAGAAGGCGGGCGGGCAGCGACAGATGCTGGAGGTCGTTGACTATCTGGTCGCACAGGAAAAAGCCGCCTTGAAATAGGTCGTGCAATCCGCTTGCAGAGCCGCCTTCGGGCGGCTTTGTTGTTTCTGGGGTGGCAGGCTATGATGGCGACAGTTTAGTCAGCAGAAGGGTGGCGATCCGTGTCTTTGGCAAAGGGTGAAAACGACGTTGCGGTCTGGAAAAAGCGAGTCCTTGAGCTGGAGCACAGTCAACAGGCGCTGAGTGCTGATTTCGATCTGCTGAACCGTCTCTCCCAGCGTCTCTGTGTGGCCGCGCGCGGCCAGGATGCCGAGCTGGATGGGCGTCTGGATACGCTGCAGGAGGCGTTGAAGCGCGCCCCGGGCGAGGCCGCGTTCAGAGGCCAGGCGAGTTCGGTGGAAAAGGGCATGATGCATTTTTTCCAGCGCCGTGATCAGCTGGTTAAGCAGGCGATCGATTCCTTGCGCACCCTGTTGTCCCTGGTTGGCGACCATCTCGGTGATCCGCAGCAGGGCAGCAATCTCGACGCGCTGATTGCCGCATTGCCGGGTCTGTTGGAAAACTTCTACGAATACCCGGCAGTGCTTGAGCAGGCGGCGCAGTTTCAGCAGCAGGCGTGGAGTGTTCAGGCGCCGGTTGCACAGGGTCTTGATGGTGCGCCATCTCTGCAGGGAGCGGCTGTTGCCGGCGACGATGCGGCAGCGGAGGAGCGCGAGCTGATCTGTCGCCGGGTCGCCGTGTTGTTGCTGGATCTGGTCGGTCAATTATCGGTACCGCCGGTCGAGATGCAGCGCGCCCACCAGTTGATGGTCAAAATTGAAAACGGCTTTGGCTGGGATGAGCTGGAAAGGGTGTTGCAGAGCACCGTGGATCTGATTGTTTCTGTGGCGGTGCTCGGCCATGCGGAGTTTGAAGGCTATCTCGAGAGTCTGAATAATCAACTGTCAGACATTCAGCATTTTCTGGGCGAGAGCCGCGACGACCAGCGTCAATCCCACGCCAGCTCGGCCACGCTGGATCAGGCGGTCCGCGCCGATGTGGCGGCGGTGGAGGATTCGTTGCAGCGCGCCTCGTCCCTCGAACAGCTCAAGTCCAGCGTGCGCAATCAGTTGGGCGATATCGTCCAGGCCATGGACCGCTACCGGGGTGAGCTCGTGGTGCGCGAACAGCGGGTGGAAAAGCGCCTTGGCGAGCTGCAACAAAAACTCGAAGCCATGGAGCATCAGGCTCAACGGGTGCAAACCCATCTGGAGGAGCAGCGCCTGCGCGCCTTGTCGGATCCGCTGACGCTGCTGCCCAATCGCGCCGCCTACGACGAGCGGGTGGCTCAGGAGGCGGCACGCTGGGCGCGCTATGCCGGCGAGCTGACCATGGTGGTGTGCGATCTGGACCATTTCAAAAAGATCAACGATAACTACGGCCATCTGGCGGGCGACAAGGTGCTGCGGGTGGTGGCCAAGATTCTGTTGCGCGGCATTCGCGAAACCGATTTTGTCGCCCGTTACGGCGGCGAAGAGTTCGTGGTATTGATGCCGGAAACCGATATCGAGCGGGCGTTGATGGTGATGGAAAAGCTGCGGCAGACGATCGAGAAGAGTCCGTTCAACTTTCGCGGTGAGCCGGTGTCGGTCACCATGTCCTTTGGCATCAGCTGTTTTGGCCCCCAGGATCAGCCCGATAGCGTATTTGAGCGGGCCGATAAGGCGCTCTATCGCGCCAAGGGCGAAGGACGCAATCGCTGTGTCGTAGCCGCCTAGCGCCGATCCCGTTATAATGCCGCCATTTGCTTTCCGGCGACTGGCCGGCCACGACAGAGTAGCCCATGACCCATCAGGACAAATCCTCGAATACTACCCATTTCGGATACCAGACCGTCGATGTCGCCGAAAAGGAGAGGCGCGTAGCGGAGGTGTTCCACTCCGTGGCCCAGAAATACGACATCATGAATGACCTGATGTCCTTTGGTGTCCACCGCTTGTGGAAGGCGATCACCATCGAGTACAGCGGGGTGCGCAGGGGCCAGAAAATACTCGATATCGCTGGCGGAACCGGCGACCTGACGCGTAAATTTTCGCGCCTGGTCGGGCCGGAAGGGCAAGTGGTACTGGCGGATATCAACGACTCCATGCTCAAGGTGGGGCGGGACAAGCTGGCCGACAGCGGGGTCGTCGGCAACGTGCGCTACGTGCAGGCCAACGCGGAGGAACTGCCGTTCCCGGATAACACCTTCGACTGCATCACCATCGCCTTTGGTTTGCGCAACGTCACCCATAAAGAGCGCGCGCTGGCGTCGATGGCGCGGGTATTGAAGCCGGGCGGGCGGGTGTTGGTGCTGGAATTCTCCAAACCGGCCAATCCGCTGCTGAGCAAGGCCTACGACCTCTACTCATTCAGTCTGCTGCCGATGATGGGCAAGCTGGTGGCCAACGACTCCGAAAGTTATCGCTATCTGGCCGAATCGATTCGCATGCACCCGGATCAGGAAACCCTGAAGGGGATGATGGAAGCCGCGGGTCTGGTGCGCTGTCAATACCACAACATGACCGGTGGTGTGGTGGCATTGCACAAGGGTATCAAGCCCTGATCCTGTTCCTTCCACCCCAGTAAGGAAGATCCGTGTCCCGTTTGTTGCGTTTTTTCACCATTATTTGGGTTGTGGCCCGCTTTCGTCTCGACAACTTATTCGAGCGGGTGGCGCTACCCTGGTATGTCCGTTTAGCGCTGTACCTGCTGCCCTGGCGTTACCTGATCCGTTCTCAGCAGCCCCGTGCGGTGCGTCTGCGCCTGGCGCTTGAGGCCCTGGGGCCGATCTTCGTCAAGTTTGGCCAGATGCTCTCCACCCGCCAGGATCTGTTGCCGGCTGATATTGCGGCGGAGCTGACCAAGCTGCAGGACCGGGTGCCGCCGTTCTGCGGCGATAAAGCGGTGTCTATCGTTGAGCGTGCGCTGGGGCAGAAAGTGCTGGAGCTGTTTTGCGAGTTCGACAGCACCCCTTTAGCGTCGGCGTCGGTGGCGCAGGTGCACACGGCCACCCTGCACAGCGGTGAGTCGGTGGTGGTCAAAGTGATCCGTCCGGGTATCAATCGCATCATCCGTCAGGACGTGGGGTTGTTGTATACCCTGGCCTTTCTGGTCCAGGCTATGTGGTCGGAGGGCAAGCGGCTGCGCCCGGTCGAGGTGGTAGCCGAATATGAAAAAACCATCTTCGATGAGCTCGATTTGCGCAAGGAGGCGGGTAACGCGTCGCAACTGAAGCGTAATTTTGACGGCTCGAAGATTCTCTACGTACCGGAAGTCTACTGGGACTTCACCCACCGCGACGTGATGGTGATGGAGCGGATCTATGGCGTACCGG
>Ga0326597_10011478_pt1 | contig 11744 bp, 10 predicted proteins | sample RVTome_12_FD_203789 | JGI IMG/M metagenome (GOLD analysis project Ga0326597, IMG submission 203789) | Soil microbial communities from uranium-contaminated site in the Upper Colorado River Basin, Wyoming, United States - RVT100D185 | ecosystem: Environmental > Terrestrial > Soil > Contaminated >...
CGCGACGGCCGCACCATGCACGGCTCGCCCGACAACAGCCCGTAGCTCACCATCGTGCCGTCGCGGGCAAGGCATTCCGAGAGCCTGAGCGAGGCCTCGCCCGCGACCGCGTCGATGGCGAGCCTGATCGGCACCTCGCCGAACGCGCTGGCGATCCGGTCTGGGAGATCCGGCCCGTCGAGAAACGCGTTTGCGGCGCCGTACCCGATCAGCTCGTCGATCAGCTCCTCGCGGCGCACCACATTGATCATGGTGAACCCCATGCGCGCCGCGAGCCGGCCCGCGGCGAGGCCGACCGACGAGTTCGCCGCGTTCTGGATGACCCCGTCGCCGCGGGCGAGCGGCACGATCCGGGTCAGCATCAGCTGCGCCGTCGCCGGCACCACCTTCAGCATCGCGAGCTGAAGCGGATCGCCATCCGGCACCGCGATCACATCGCTGGCCGCAACCGTGCGCCGCTGGGTCCAGTTGCCGCGGCTGAGCGGGATCACCCGCTGCCCGGCGGCAAGCCCGGTGACACCCGGCCCGACGGCGATGATCCGCGCCGAAGCCTCGCCGCCGGGAATGAACGGCAGCGGCGGCGGCGCGGCGTACCGCCCCGAAAGCGAGAGCAGATCAGCCGGATGGATCGGCGATGCGTCGATCTCGATCGTGACCTCGCCGCCTTGCGGCGCTGGCGGCTCGTCGATCTCGACGCATTCGAGGCCCTCATGGCTGGCGCTGTAGGTCGAGAGCCGGACCGCTCTCATCCGCCGTCCCGGGGATAGACTGCGACCATCTCGATCTCGATTCGGGCACCGGGCGAGGAGAGCTGGTTGACGCAGATCGCCGTGCTCGCCGGGTTCCAGTCGCCCATGTACTCGCCCATGGTCGCGAGCACGTCGTTGAAGTCACGCATGTCGGTGAGATACCGCACCACGCGCACGACGTCGGTCCAGGCGAGCCCCTGATGGTCGAGAATGGATTTGATCGTGTCCATCGCCCGCCTCGTCTGCTCGCGAATGTCGCAGGGGTGATCGTGTTCCTCGTCCACATGCGGATGCTTGTGATAGAGCGGCGAGGAGGTGGCGCCGGAGATGAACAGAAGATCGCCCGGCGAGCGGACCCGGATTGCCGGCGCGTAGGGCATGTCCGCGATCCGCTCCGGCTCGGTATGAATCTCGCCGATCCCCGGATTGGTTGGTGACGTCTTGAACGGTGGTTGTGCACTCATCTCGACCTCCCGGCAGGTAACAGCCCGATTGTGCACGCCGCGGGCAAAAAATCGAGGCCATGGCGGTCCCGCCGGATGCGCCCGGCGCGTGGGGCCCGGGTCGGGGCCGGGCTCGATCCGAATTTTGGCGCAATTCGGTTGATTTGATCCGGGATTTGCGCTTTCGTGGAAAGCCGGATCTTGGCACTGATGTCCTGGATTCGTGCAAAGTGTTGATATTCAAGTGAAAAATCGGCACTGGCCCGGCGCCCGATCGATCAGGTGGTCAATTGGGCGCGCATACAAGACACACCATGGGAGGAACAGTATGGAACTGCGCTCGAAACTGCTGAAATCTGCCTTGTTCGGGGCTGCCGCCGGTGCCTTTGCGCTGGGCATGGCTTCGGTATCGCATGCGGGCGAGGTCAAGGTCCTGTCGGCCAACGAATCGACCTGCGGCCTTTATGGATCGCATATCGGCGAGGCGCTCGGCGTGTACGAGGAAGGTGGCCTCACCGTTCAGATGCTGTCATCCGAGACCACGGTGCCTCCGGTCGCTTTCCTGTCCAACGGCGACGCCGAGCTGACCATGCTCGACTCCGCCCAAGTTTACCAGATGGCCAACGCCGGCCAGCCGGGGGCGGTCGTCTTCGAAGTCATGCAGTTCGCGCCGGAAGGGATCTACGTCCTTGCCGATGGTCCGGTCAACGGTCTCGCCGATCTCAGGGGCCAGACCATCGGCCTCGCCTCGGACCGCGACCAGATCACCACGATCATCGCCATGGACTTCATCGGCGAGAGCCTCGACAGCATGGGGATTTCGACCGTGGTTGTCGGCGACTCCGGGCCGGTGATGGCGAACGCGTTGACCCAGGGCCAGGTTGCGGCCTTCGCCGGCGGCTCGTCTGACCGCCGCACCCTCGCCGCGGCCGGTGTCGCGACCCGCGACATCACCCCGACCGCGGTGTCGCAGAACGTCGGCAACTCCTACGGGCTGTGGAAGCCGCGCATGGAACAGCTCCGCGGCGACGTGTCGGTGTTCCTGAAGGGTCTCGCCATGGGCAACCATGCGGGCATCATGGACCCGAAGGCGGTGGCCTCGATCTGCCGCGTCGTCCTGCCGGAAGAGTGGGAAGTCGAGGAAGCCGGCTTCAACATGCTCAACTATGCGGTCAACACGCTGAACATGCGCCGCACCAAGAACTGGGGCGAGCCGCAGCCGGACGTGTGGGCGGCGGTTCAGGCGCCCTACATCAAGCTCGGTGAAATCTCTGAGTTCATTGAGCCGAACCGGTTCCTCGATTATTCGTTCATCGAGGCGGCCAATGCGTGGACCACGGCCGACCTCAAGGCCCGCCTCGCCGCGTGGAAGGCCGCACACGAGGACGCCCTGTTCCAGTAAACCGTTCCGACGGAAAGCTGAAGCAGCTCTGATTGCCCGGGCGGGCCTCCCCGCCCGGGTTTTCTTTTGCCTGGGGTCCTGCGACGCCGGCGCCGCCGGGTCCGGCGCGAGCCTCTATTTGACCGCGTAAGGGTTGAGCGGCGAGCCGGTTCCCCCGGTGATCACCAGCGGCGGGGCGCAGAACAGGAACTCGTAGACCCCGTCAGCCGCGCAGTCGGCGGCGAGGTCCTTGAGATCGAAGATCTCGCCCATGGTCAGCCCCATCGCCGGAATCACCACCCAGTGCCAGGGCTGGAATGCCTCGTCGGTTTCATTCGGGATCACCTCGACGCCCCAGGTGTCGGTGCAGATCGCGGCGATCTCCTTTTCATGGCTCCAGTAGCAGTTCTCGAACCTGACCCCCGGCGCATCACCGCCCGAATAGGTGCCCCAGTCGCCGGCGGCGCGCACCCGCTCCATCTGCCCGGTGCGTACCAGCACGAAGTCGCCGCGCCGGATCTCGACCCCCTCGGCGGCGGCGACCTCGTCCAGTTCGTCATTGGAAATGCCGTAGCCGTCGTCCAGCCAGTCGAGCCCCTTGTGCCGCGGGACGTCGATGAGAACGCCGCGCCCGATCATGCGCTCGCGCGAGGCGGTGATGTCGTTCTTCTTGAGGCCGCGCGAATCGGCGAGCCGGGCCGAATAGCCATTGTACATCCTGTCGTCGAGGAACACGTGACCCAGCGCATCGAAATGGGTGGCGCACTGGACCGGCATGTTGATCGCGTCGTCGGCATAGCGCGCTCCGAGCCATTCGTCCTGATTGCCCGAAAGGGCGTCGGTTCCGGTCGCCAGCATGGTGTGGATCGGGTTCCAGCGGCCGATGTTGCCTTTCTGCGGCCCGTTCTGGTCGAGCGGGATGCCGAGCGCGAACACCTTGCCTCGGCGCACCAGCCGGGCGGCGGCGACAATATCCTCGGGCGTGACGTGGTTCAGTGTCCCGATCTGGTCGTCCGGCCCCCAGCGGCCCCAGTTGGACAGCTTTTCCGCCGCCTCGTAGATGGCTTTCTTGTTGACCTCCATGGATCACCTCGCCTGCGTTGGTCGGGCCCGGGGCCCGGTTCAGAACTTGACCGCGTCGCCGCCCTTGGTTCCGAGAATGGCGCGGGCCTCGTCGGGGCTCGCGACCTCGATCGACAGGTCCTCGCAGATGCGCTTGATGCGCCGGACCTGCTGCGCGTTCGAGTCCGCGAGCTGGCCCCTGCCGATGTAGAGCGAGTCCTCGAGCCCCACCCGCACGCTGCCGCCCATCATCGCCGAGGCGGTGCAGAAGCTGAGCTGGTGGCGCCCGGCGGCCAGCACCGAGAACACATAGTCGTCGCCGAACAGCTTGTCCGCGGTCTCCTTCATGTGCTGGAGGTGGCCGAGGTCGGGTCCGATGCCGCCCAGAATGCCGAAGATGAACTGGAGGAAGATCGGCGGTTTCAGCCTCCCCGAGCGGTAGAAATGGGCGGTATTGTAAAGGTGGCCGACATCGTAGCACTCATGCTCGAACCGCACCCCGCGCTTGTCGGCGAGCTCGGTGATGATGTGCTCGATCATGGCGAAGGTGTTGGCGAAGATGAAGTCGTCCGTCCCCTCGAGATAGGGCTTCTCCCAGTCGTGCTTCCAGGTGTCGTAGCGCGCCGCCATCGGAAAGATGCCGAAATTCATCGAACCCATGTTGAGCGAGGTGATCTCGGGTTCGGCGCGCACAGCCGCCGCGATACGATCCTCGATTTTCATGCCGATGCCGCCGCCGGTCGAGATGTTCACGATCGCGGTCGTCGACTGCTTGATGTGCGGCAGGAACTGCATGAACACGTTCGGGTCCGCGGTCGGCCGTCCCGTTTCGGGGTCGCGCGCGTGGAGGTGAATGACGGATGCGCCCGCCTCGGCGGCATCGATCGATGCGCGCGCGATCTCGGCCGGCGTGACCGGCAGCGCCGGCGACATGGTCGGCGTGTGGATGCCGCCGGTGATCGCGCATGAGATGATTGCCTTTGCCGCTCTTGCCATCTGGCCGCACTCCCTGGTCCCTGCGTCTGTCGCTGGGCGATTTGTAAAAGGCCGCCCGGTTGCGGTTGGCGGCGCGAGCCTGAATGATAGGGTCAACCATCGTCCGAGGCGATTGAAAGGTGGCGGCCATGGGAGATCTTGGCGAGCGCGCGGCGATCGTGACCGGCGGCGCGCAGGGGATCGGGCGCCATTTCGCCCTCGCGCTCGCGCGGGCCGGCGCCGCGGTCGCGATCCTCGATCTGGAGGATGCCTCGGCGGCGGCACGGGCGATCGCCGAGGACACCGGCGCGCGCTGCATCTCGGTCACCGGCGATGTGTCGAACGAGGGCGATGTCGCGCACGCGGTCGAGGCGGTGATCGCCGCCTTCGGCCGGATCGACATCCTCGTCAACAACGCCGCCTACATGGCGAGCATGCCGATCGTTGCTCACACCGAGCTCACCGCCGAGACCTGGGACCGGGTGATGGCGGTCAATCTGCGCGGGCCATTCCTGATGGTGAAGCATGTCACGCCGCACATGAGCGCGGCCGGATACGGCAAGATCATCAATGTCGGCTCGGCGACGGCCAGCAAGGGCATTCCCAACCTGCTCGCCTATGTGACCTCGAAGGCCGGCATTCTGGGCTTCACCCGCACCCTGTCGCGCGAGGTCGGCGCCAGCGGAATCCGCGTGAACACCCTGTCGCCCGGGCTGATCGAGAGTGATGGCACGCTTGCCAATCCGCAGCATCTGGCGGCCCAGGACCGGGTGATCGCGACCCGCGCGATCCAGCGCGTCGAGGTGCCGGACGACCTCGTCGGCGCGCTCCTGTTTCTCGCCGGGCCCGAGAGTGATTTCATGACCGGCCAGACCGTCGTCGTCGACGGCGGATCGGTCAATGTATAAACGCCCGGCGTCGCCGGTTCAGGGCCGGCGATCCGGGCAACGCTCATCGACGCGGGGAGGAAACACATGAGCAAGACAGGCTGCCGCATCGCTCGCCTCGGTCATGTCGGGATCCACGTCAGCGACGTGGACCGCTCGATCGATTTCTACCGCAAGGTTCTCGGCCTCAAGGTGACCGGAAAATGGACTCCGCCCGACTTCATCCGCCCGGTCTGCTTCATGCGCTGCGACGAGCTGCACCATGAACTGGTGCTGTTCGAGCTTCCGGAGGATGTCGACCGTTCCGCGCTCGACACCGGCGATTCCTGGTATCGCCGGAACGTTGGTGTCGACCACATCGCCTTTCAGGTCGACGAGCGCGAGGACTGGCTGAACGCGATCGAGCATGTGCGCGCCTTGGGCATCGAGATCGTCGACGGCCCGGTCGTCCATGGCGGCGAGGCCGAGGGGAGGCTGAGCTTCAGGGGCGGCAGCGGCAGTCACGCCTTCTACTTCCTCGATCCCGACGGCAACCGCATCGAGATCTATTGCTGGATGATGCGCGTGACCGAGCCGAGCGAGGCCGCGCCCGATCCCGATCTGTGACCGCGGAACGCGCCAGGGCCGGCAATCATCACCCCCCGGGGACACCCCATGCGCTACATCGATGTCTACAATCATTTTTTCCCCGACAATCTGTGGCGGCGGATCCTGACTCTCGGCGGATCTGCGGCGGCCATTGGCGCGCGCATGAAGTCCGTGCCCTGCGTGTGGGACCTCGACGTGCGGCTGAAGGTGATGGATCGGTTCAGCCACCACGACTACACCCAGGTGATCTCGCTCGGCATGCCGCCGCTCGAGGCCATGGGCGAGCCCGAGACCGTGATCGAGCTCGCCCGCCTCGGCAATGACGGCATGGCCGAGCTGGTGGGCCGCCATCCGGACCGCTTCGTCGGCTATCTCGCCTCGCTGCCGATGAATGCGCCGGAGGCCGCCGCCCGCGAGGCCGAGCGCGCGCTCGGGCAGGGCGGCGCCTCGGCGCTCCAGATTCACTCCAACATCAATGGCCTGCCGCTCGACGATTCGCGGTTCCGGCCGGTCTTCGAGGTCGCCGAGAAGATGGGAAAACCGGTCTTTCTCCATCCCGCGCGTAACAACCGCTTTCCCGACTATGCCTCGGAAGAGAAATCGCGCTACGAGATCTGGTGGACCTTCGGCTGGCCCTACGAGACCAGCGCCGCCATGGTGCGCATCGTCTGCTCGGGGCTGATGGACGAATTCCCCGATCTCAAGTTCCTCGCCCATCATCTGGGCGCCATGGTGCCGTTCTTCGAGATGCGGGTCGGCCCCGGCATGGACCAGATGGGCGCGCGCACCTCCGACGAGGATCTGGGCGCGGTGCTGAAGCGGCTGAAGAAGCGGCCCTACGATTATTTCAAGGACTTCTACGCCGACACCGCCGTGTTCGGCTCGCTCCCGGCGACCGTTTGCGGCCTCGAATTCTACGGCCCCGACAAGGTGCTGTTCGCCTCCGACTGCCCGTTCGATCCCGAGGGCGGCATCGGCTTCATCCGCGACACCATTCAGGTGATGGAGCAGCTCGAGCTGTCGGACGACGACCGCGACAAGATCTGCTTCGGCAACGCCCAGAACCTGCTGGGCATCAAATAGCGCTCAGCGTGCCGGCCCCCCCTCGAGCCAGCCCGCGCCGCGCTTGTAGAGCGCCTCGACCTCCGGCCCGGTGAGCCCCGGCATGTCGCGTTTCACCCGATAGCCGATCCGGCTCTGCAGATAGGCGAGGTGGCGGTATCCTGCCGGGAACTCGGCGAGTAGCGCCGGCTCGAGCGCGAGCCTGGCCATGGGGTCGACCGGGTCGATCCGGTCCTTCTCGTAGATCGGCTGGCGCAGCACCATGCCCCATCTGCCGTCGCGTTTTTCCAGGAAATCGAAGAACCGGCCGGTGCAAACGACATCGCACATGACGCCTTCCACCGGTCCGCGCTGGGAGATCGTCATCTTGGTCTGGGCAATGGCGCGGCGGCCCTCGACGTCGACCGACGTGCCGCCGAGAAAGTGGAGAATGAGGACGCCCTTCTCCCAGCCTTCCCTGCTGACCCGGATGAACTCGTTTGCCGTTCCCTGGAACCAGGTCGCCATCATCACCCCGTCGTCGTGCCAGACGGTGGCGAACCGGTCCCAGAACCCGGCATCGCGCCACACCACCCAGTTGACGATCAGCTCGCGGATCGCCCGCTTGTCCGCCTCGAGATCGGCCATGAGTTCTCCCCCGACAGGCCGGCGCCCATCCGCCAGGGTGGAGGCGCCGTGTTCACGATCAATGACTTTTCCCGGCATCAATTACATGATTGAAACCGATCGCGTCCATCACCCCGCCCGAGCCACTACGCTCGAGCGGGGGCAGGCGGGCGCGCGCCGATGCGTTCAATGGAAGGATCGCCGATGCCGACCCCGCTCGAGGTCCTGCGCCGGTACCGGGCGCACGATTACACGGTTCCGGACGCCCTCGAAAGCCGGCTCGAGCGGCGCGCGGACCAGCCGTTCCTCTTGTTTGGGGACCGCAGATGGACCTGGCGCGAGTTCTCCGCTGCCGCCGCGCGCCTTGCCTGCGGCCTCGCCGCGCGCGGCATCGCAAATGCCGACCGGGTCGCCATCGTCGCGCCGAACGGCGACAGCCATGTGCTTCTCCTGTGCGCGCTCGCGCGGCTCGGCGCGGTGATGGTTCCGCTCAACCCGGAGTTCGGCGCGAGCGAGCTCGCCTATGTCCTGGGCCATGCCGACCCGAAGCTGGTGGTGGCGGGTGCTGAGCCGCTCGCAGCCGTTCGCGCCGGCTGCAAGGAGGCGGGCCTCAGCCCGGAGACCATCCTTGCCGGGACGGAGCGGACGGACGGCCTGACGGCGCTTGTCGATCTCGCCAGGGACGAACCGGGGACGGCGCGGGCACCCGCGAGCGTCAGGCCGGACGACACCCTGGTCATCATCTACACCTCGGGCACCACCGGCTTCCCGAAAGGCGTGATGCACAGCCACCGGAACTTCCTCCTCGCCGGCGAGGCCTTCGTCCAGCGCGTCCACCTGACGCCGCAGGACCGGTGCATGGTGGTGCTGCCGTTCTACCACATGAACGCGCTGTTCTATTCGCTCGCCGGCACCGTCGCAGCCGGCGCAAGCATGCTGGTCGTCGAGAGGTTCTCGGCCTCCGGCTTTTGGGACACCGCCGCCGACCGCGGCGCGACCGAGGTCAACATCATCGAGGCGATCGGCACCATCCTCGCCAGCCGGCCGCGCTCCGAATACCGGCCCGACCACCGCATCCGCGCGGTCTATGGCGTGCGCGAGAATGTCGCGGCCACCTTCCGCGACGGGTTCGGCATTTCCGATCTCCTCGGCGGCTACGGCATGAGCGAGATTCCGGGCGTCACCTGCAACCCCCTGGGCGTTCCGCGCCGGCCCGGCAGCATGGGGCCGATCGGCTCGCACCCGGACCCCGACCGGCCTTGGGCCGAAGCCCGTGTCGTCGACGAGGCCGGCAACGACGTCGGCGCGAACGAGCCGGGCGAGCTGTGGGTGCGCACGCCGATCCTGATGCAGGGATATTTCCGCGATCCGGGCGAGACCCGCGCCGCCTTCACCGATGGCTGGTTCCGGACCGGCGATCTGGTCAGCCGCGACGGGGACGGCTGGTTCACATTCATTTCCCGCCTCAAGGACATCATCCGCCGCCGCGGCGAGAACATCGCCGGCGCCGAGCTCGACCGGGTGATCGGCGCCCATCCGGACGTTCTCGAGGCCGCCGCGATCGCCGTGCCGTCCGAGCTCGGCGAGGACGAGATCCTGGTCGCGGTCGTGACCCGCGACGGCAGGGACATCACCGCCGAAGAGATCGCCGACTGGGCCCGCGCCCGCCTCGCGCCGAACAAGGTTCCGCGATTCGTCGTGTTCCTTCCCGAGCTTCCCCATACTCCGACCCACAAGGTCGCCAAGGCGGTCCTCACGGGCGACGCCACGCTGTGCGCGCGGGCGACCGATCTGCGGCCGGCCGGTTCCGCGACGATCCGCTGAGCCGACGCGGCGAGGACGGGCAGACGGGCCCATGCCTGAACCGACAGCAAAGAAAATGAGCGGCCTCGAACGGTCGACACGCCGCCGCCCGGTGCTACTATGACAGTCCACAAATTGGCGTCTCACGGGAGGATGACATGGATGAGTTCAAGCGAAGGACGGGGGTGATATCGGCTGCGATCGCCTTCGCCCTTGTGGCGGGTCTCGCACCGGCAACCGGAATCGCGGCCGATTTTTCCGGGAAACGGGTCGAGCTCGTGGTTGCGTCGAGCGAGGGCAGCGGTACCGACCGGTTTGCGCGCATCTTCCAGCCGTTCCTCGAAAAGCACCTTCCGGGCAACCCCACGGTGGTGGTCGCCAATCGGCCGGGCGGTTCGGGAATCGTCGCCGGCAACTGGTTCGATCGCAATGCCGAGAATGACGGCACGACCCTGATCGTCACCGGTGGATCGGTCCCCGTCAGCTTCGTGTTCGCGGGCGACAAGGTGAAGTTCGATATGGTGAAATGGAACCCGGTGGTGCTGGCGCCGTTCGGGATCTGCTACCTGGCAAGGGTCGAACAGGGCGTGACCGGCGAGGATGCGGCGGCCGACGTCATGGCGCTGAGGAAGTCCGGTGAGCTGAAATTCGGCGCCAAGAATTCGACCTCGTCCGAGCTCCTGGCATTCATGATCTTTGATCTGCTCGGCATCGACAACGTGTCTCCGGTGTTCGGGCTCGAGTCCGGCGAATCGCGCCAGGCAACCCAGCGCGGCGAGCTCGAAATGAACCAGGACTCCTCGCTGAAGTGCGTCTCCGAGCGTGAGAGCATGGACCAGTACGGCATCAAGGTGATCCTGACCGCGGGGCTGGCAGATGCCGACGGCAATGTCGTGCGCGATCCGCTGTTCCCCGACTCGCCGCATGTCGGCGAAGTTTACGAGGCCGTCAACGGCAGCGCGCCATCGGGCCCGCAGTGGGAATCGGTGAAGTACCTGATCAACATGATCATCATGGCCAACAAGGGGCTGTTCCTTCCGGCGGATGCGTCCGACGACGTGCGCCAGACCTACGCCGCCGCGATGGACACCATTTTCGCCGATGAGGAATTCAAGGAAGCGACCAAGAAGACCTTCGGCGGCTATCCCCAGGCCTTCGGCGACGAGGCCAAGAAGATACTGGCCAACGGCGTCGACGTTCCGGCGGCGACCAAGGAGTGGATGCTCGAGTGGATCGGCGCCAACCTGACCGAAGGCTCGTAAGCCCTCCGGCCAAACGCTGAACCTTCCCCGTGGTGGCGGTGGCGCCGCCACGGCGGTCGGGCATCCCGCCTGCGGCGGAACCGAAGCGGGACGGGTCCGGCTGATCGCGGCGCCCGCCCGCGCGCCCCGCACGTCCATTCGTGTGGAATCATCTTGATCGCCTGGCGCAACGTCCCCGGTGTCTGACGCCGCCTCGCGCCGCCAACCCGCCGAACCGAGGAGCCTGGTGCCCGTGAAGATCATGGTGCTGATGAATGAATACACGCCCGAGGCGCTCGAACGGCGCAAACGGGTGGTCGAAGCCTCGGTGTCGGCCGGCGTCGAGGTGGGGTATTCGGTGATCGAGGGCAGCGGCGGCGGCAAGGCGGTCACCAACCTGCACCGCACTCTGGTGGCGCCGGCGGCGGGACGGGCCGCCGTCGCCGCCGAAAAGGCGGGCTATGATGCCGTTGTTGCCTGGGGCACGCTCGATCTCGGCGTCGAGGAAGCGCGCCATCTCGTCGACATTCCGGTCGTCGGCCCGGGCCAGATCGTGGTGACTGTCGCTGCCACCCTGTGCCAGCGATTTGGCGTCATCGCCTACAGTCCGAGACTTGTCCTGATGTTCCGCCGGTCGATCCGCGCCTGGGGGCTCGAGGCCTGGGCCGCCGGATTCCGCAATGTCGACATGCCGCCGATGGAAATGCCCGACCGCGGCGACGAGGTGCGCGCGCGCTTCGTCGCGCTCGGCCGCGAGCTGGTGTCCCACTGCGACGCCGAGCTCATCCTGCCGCTCGGCTATTCGATCGTGCCGCTGACTCTCACCGCCTCCGATCTCGCCGCCGAGATCGGGGTGCCGGTGCTCGATCCGCTGCCGCTCACCATGCGTATCGCCGAGGCGCTGGCGGCCTCCGGTTTCCGCAACAGCCGCGCCGCCTATCCGGCGG
>Ga0326597_10011479_pt1 | contig 11743 bp, 12 predicted proteins | sample RVTome_12_FD_203789 | JGI IMG/M metagenome (GOLD analysis project Ga0326597, IMG submission 203789) | Soil microbial communities from uranium-contaminated site in the Upper Colorado River Basin, Wyoming, United States - RVT100D185 | ecosystem: Environmental > Terrestrial > Soil > Contaminated >...
TTTTGCTGCTATATACGGTGCCGAGGATTCCGCGTCCCACAATTGCCCACTGACAGTTTGAAGGCGTCTTCATGCTCACCAGTCTGACCGGCCGACGGCACTTCAGCGAACTCAGCGAGCAGGAGGTTCTCGCGCTCGCGATCTCCGCTGAGGAAGATGACGCGCGCATCTACCGCACATACGCAGAGCGGGTGCGTGCCGAGTTCCCCGCGACAGCCGAAATGCTCGACGGCATGGCGGAGGAGGAAAACGTTCATTGGAACCGCCTCATCGACCTGCACAAGCAGCGCTTCGGCGAGGTCATCCCGCTGATCAGGCGCGAGCACATTGCCGGCTTCTACGCCCGCAAGCCCGTCTGGCTGGTCGAGAATCTCGGCATCGATCGGATTCGCGAAGAAATCGCCGGGATGGAAGAGGATGCGCGGAACTTCTACGTCAAGGCCGCCCAGCGGACCTCGGACGCCGACACGCGCCGGCTTCTCGGCGAGTTGGCGGTGGCGGAAGCGGGGCATCTGAAGGCCGCCGACCAACTCGAAAAAGAGCATCTGCCCAAGGATGTCCGGGCACGCGAGGATAAAAGGGCGCACCGCCAGTTCGTGCTGACCTGGGTGCAGCCGGGGCTCGCCGGGCTGATGGACGGCTCGGTCTCGACGTTGGCGCCGATCTTCGCCACCGCCTTTGCGACGCAGGACACCTGGACTACGTTTCTGGTCGGCCTGGCGGCCTCGGTCGGCGCCGGCATCTCGATGGGGTTCACCGAAGCGGCTTCCGACGATGGCGCCATTTCCGGGCGCGGCTCGCCGCTCAAGCGCGGATTCGCCTCCGGCATCATGACCGCGATCGGCGGCCTCGGCCACGCCCTGCCCTATCTGATCCCGGATTTCTGGACCGCGACCTCGATCGCCTTTGCGGTCGTGTTCGTCGAGCTGTGGACGATCGCCTGGATTCAGAAGCGCTATATGGACACGCCGTTCTTCCGGGCAGCCTTGCAGGTCGTGCTCGGCGGCTCCCTGGTGTTCGCCTCGGGCGTTCTGATCGGCCTCGCCTGAGGGATCGCAAAGCAATTCCCGCCCCCGGCGGTGCCGGCATCGGGCCGAGAATCTGCTATTCCCGCCGATCCTGGGTCTCGGTCCCGCCGGAATCCTGCTTTCTGGCCGCCGATTTCTCGGCCTTTGCCTGGAGCCGCTCGGCTTTTTTCGTCGCCTTGGATTTTTCGCGCTGGGACCGTTCGAATCTATAATTGGGCTTGCGTGGCATCGCTGACCTCTCTGGTTCGCCGCCGCAGCGGATAGGCGCTGCTTTCGTAGAGCTTGCGGATCTCCCGGTGGTGATACCTCTCCTCGTTCGCTTCCAGAATCGTCCCGGGCAGGCTAGCGCAGGGAAGCTCTTCGATCGAGTAGCGAATGGCTTTCGCCGCCGTTTCGAACTTGCGATAGGTCATTGAATTCCGGCCAACGCGCCGCCTCTTGGCGATATAAAGCTCGGCGGGGCCTGAATAATTGAATTCGTTCATCTTCGACATGCCGGCCCGATTTGCACTCAGGCCGTCTCCTGTTGTTGGATTGGCGCCCTTAAGCCGCGCGCCTTTGCGGACGCCGCGCGCGTCGGCGCCGCTTGCGGGCGCCCGGCGCAGATCGGCGCACGACATCCTTATTGTTTTTCGCCGCTGAAGCCACGGCTTCAACGGGCGTTTCGCCGACGACGTTCAACGTGCGTTTGATCAGCCGCTCGATCGAGCGCAGCTGCGGCCGCTCGCTCGCATCGCAGAACGAGATCGCGATGCCGGCCGCCCCGGCGCGGGCGGTGCGGCCGATCCGGTGGATGTAGGATTCGGGCTCGCTTGGCAGCTCGTAGTTGATGACGTGGGTCACGTCGTCGACGTCGATGCCGCGCGAGGCGATGTCGGTGGCGACCAGCACGCGCGAGCGGCCGTTGCGGAAATTGTCGAGCACGCGCTGGCGCGCGCCTTGCGACTTGTTGCCATGCAGCGCCTCGGCGCTGATGCCGTCGCGCCCAAGAAGTTTCACCACCTTGTCGGCGCCGTGCTTGGTCCGCGTGAAGACGAGCACCCGTTCGAAGCCGGGCGTGGCGAGCAGTTCGCTCAGCCGGACGCGCTTTGCGGCGGCGTCGAGGTGGTGGACGCGCTGCTCGATGCGCTCGACGGCAACGGTCTTGGCCGTGATTTCGACGCGCTCGGGCTCGAACAGGATCTCGCGGGCGAGCTTGGCGACTTCCGACGGCATGGTCGCGCAGAACAGCAGCGTCTGGCGCTCCCCGGGCAATATCGCCACGATCTTCCGCACGTCGCGGATGAAGCCCATGTCGAGCATGCGGTCGGCCTCGTCGAGGATCAGGTATTCGGTCCGTCGCAGATCGGCGTGACCCTGGTTGATCAGATCGAGGAGCCGGCCGGGCGTCGCCACCAGGATATCGACGCCGCGCAGCAGCGCCTCCACCTGCGGCCGCTGGCCGACGCCGCCCATGATGACCGCCTGGCGCACGCGCATGTGCCGCCCATAGGTCTTGATACTGTCGGAAATCTGGATCGCCAATTCGCGGGTCGGGGCGAGAATCAGCGCGCGCGGCCGGCGCGGGCCGCCGTGTTCGTCGTCCTCTTCGAGGTTCTGCAAGAGCGGCAGCGTAAAGGCGGCCGTCTTGCCGGTGCCCGTCTGGGCGATGCCGAGCAGGTCGCATCCGTCGAGAAGCAGCGGGATGGCCTTGGCCTGAATGGGTGTGGGGGTCTGGTAGTTCGCGTCCTCAAGAGCACGCAGGAGCCGCTCGGAGAGACCGAGCTCGGCGAAAGACGTAACTGTCACGTTCAATGTTCCTTATGCGCCGGGGCGCGCGCGCAGTGGCGCGCGAAGGGCCCAGGCCGTGTTGTCATCCTCCACGCGCACTTGGAACAGACGGGTTTTTGGACTTGGGTCTCGAGACAATAACGCCCGGAAGCCCGGGACGAATCGCGCGATCGCGAGAAGTTCTATCGTTCAAATGGGCCTTAAGGCCTTGAAAGTCAAGCCATCCGGCGAAAATCCCGTTCTCGAGCTTCGACTTGGGGCGTTTCGCCGCCTCACGGATAAAGCCGCGTGCGTGTCCAGGGCGAATTCAGGTCCTTGCGCGAAAAAAGCAGCCTGTCGTGCAGGCGGAACGGACGCTGGCGCCAGAACTCGATCGAAAGCGGCAGGATGCGGTAGCCGCCCCAGTGCGCCGGGCGCGGCACCTTTCTCAGGCCGAACTTGGCAGCGAATTTCGCCACTTCCTTTTCCAGCGCGAAACGGCTTTCCAGGGGCCGCGACTGTTTCGAGGCCCAAGCGCCGATCTGGCTGGTGCGGTGGCGGGTCGCGAAATAGGCGTCGGCGGTCGCGTCGTCGACCTGCTCGACGGGGCCGCGTACGCGCACCTGACGGCCCAGGCTTTTCCAGTGAAACACCAAGGCGGCCGAGGGGTTGGCGCCGATCTCCGCCGCCTTGACGCTTTCCAGGTTGGTGTAGAATTCGAAGCCACCGCTATCGAGCCCCTTGAGCAGCACCATGCGCGCATCGGCCAGGCCGGAAGCGTCGACGGTGGCCAGCGCCGCCGCGTCGAATTCGCTCGGCTCGCTCTTTTCCGCCTCCGCCAGCCACGCCTTGAACAACGCCAAGGGCTCTGGCGCGGCCTCGAAATCGGCACTCAACGCGGCTTCCTCGTTCGTCGTCTGGTCTGCGCCCATGCGTCTATCCCAAGACCGCGGCCACCGGGCCGCCGCCCACGCAGGGATATAGAGCATCGCGTGCCCCGCGGCCAACGCTCTATGTCGTGTCCGCGTCTTCGTGCTACAGCATGATCTGGACCAATCGCAGGAGTGCAGAATGGCAGATGCGGGGCAGTTGATGGCCGGAAAGCGCGGCCTTGTCATGGGTGTCGCCAACAACCGGTCGATCGCCTGGGGCATCGCCAAGAGGTGCGCCGACGCCGGCGCCGAGCTTGCCTTCACCTATCAGGGCGAGGTGCTGAAAAAGCGCGTCGAGCCGCTTGCCGCGGCAGTCAAGTCGAAGATCGTCCTGCCCTGCGACGTCACCGACGCGCCGTCCGTCGACGACGTTTTCGTCGCCATCGACCAGGCCTGGGGCGGCCTCGATTTTCTCGTCCACGCCATCGCCTTCTCCGACAAGGAGGAGCTGACCGGCCGCTATGTCGATACCAGCGCGGAGAATTTCTCCAAGACCATGCTGGTCTCCTGCTACTCGTTCACGGCCGTCGCGCAGCGGGCGGAAAGGCTGATGAAGGACGGCGGCGCGCTCTTAACGCTGACCTATTACGGGGCGGAAAAGGTCATGCCGCACTACAACGTCATGGGCGTGGCCAAGGCGGCGCTGGAGGCGAGCGTGCGCTATCTCGCCACCGATCTGGGCGGCAACGGCATCCGCGTCAACGCCATCTCGGCCGGCCCGATCAAGACGCTCGCCGCCTCGGCCATCGGCGATTTCCGCTACATCTTGCGCTGGAACGAATATAACGCGCCGCTGCGGCGCACCGTGACCATCGACCAGGTCGGCGACGCCGCGCTCTACCTCTTGTCCGACATGAGCCGGGCGGTGACCGGCGAGGTGCACCACGTTGATTGCGGCTATCACGTGGTCGGCATGAAGTCGGTCGACGCGCCGGATATCTCGGTTGTCGAGGACTGACTGCCGCCGCCATAAGATGTTTGACCCTCCGGTGCAGGGCTCCTAGAACCATCCGCGGAGTGCCAAACCCATGTCGTACAACACCTTCGGCCATCTTTTCCGCGTCACCACCTGGGGCGAAAGCCACGGGCCCGCCATCGGCTGCGTGGTCGACGGCTGCCCGCCGCGAATCGCCGTCACGGAAGCGGAAATCCAGTTCTATCTCGACAAGCGCCGTCCCGGCACCTCGCGCTTCACCACCCAGCGCAAGGAGCCGGACAAAGTGCGCATCCTGTCCGGCGTCTTCGAGGATCCCGACACCGGCGAGCAGGTGACCACCGGCACTCCGATCGCGATGATCATCGACAATGTCGACCAGCGCACCAAGGACTATTCCGACATCAAGGACAAGTTCCGCCCCGGCCACGCCGATTTCACCTACCAGGCCAAATACGGCATCCGCGACTATCGCGGCGGCGGGCGGCCCTCGGCGCGCGAGACCGCGACAAGGGTCGCTGCCGGCGCCATCGCGCGCAAGATCATCCCCGGCGTCACCATCCGCGCGGCGCTGATCCAGGTCGGCACGCTCAGGATCGACCGCGACAGATGGGACTGGGCGGAGGTCGACAGGAACCCCTTCTACTGCCCGGACGCCGAGACGGCGAAAGCCTGGGCGAGCCACGTCGACGAAGTGCGCAAGCAGGGATCGTCTCTCGGCGGCGTCGTCGAGGTCGTCGCCTCCGGCGTCCCGGCGGGGCTCGGCGCGCCGGTCTATGGCAAGCTCGACGAGGAGCTGGCCCATGCGATGATGGGCATCAACGCGGTCAAGGGGGTGGAGATCGGCGCCGGCTTCAAGGCGGCAGAGCTGACCGGCGAGGAGAACGCCGACGAGATCCGCATGTCGGACAAGGGACCTGTGTTCCTGACCAACAATGCCGGCGGCATCCTCGGCGGCATTTCCAGCGGCCAGGACATCGTCGTGCGCTTCGCCGTCAAGCCGACCTCCAGCATCCTCACCCCGCGGCGGACCATCGACCGTTTCGGCAACGAAACGGAGATTTCGACCCGGGGCCGGCACGACCCCTGCGTCGGCATCCGCGCCGTGCCGATCGGCGAGGCGATGATGGCGATCGTGCTCGCCGATCACTATCTACGTCATCGCGGCCAGGTTGGCGTCCGGCCTGGAGAATGAGAGAGCTTTTCGGAGCATTGAAGGCATGACCACGGACATGGAACGCGTGGCGCAGGCGCTGCGCGCCTTCGAGGCCGGCGAGATCGTCGTCGTGGTCGATGACGACGACCGCGAGAACGAGGGCGACCTGATCCTCGCCGCCGTGCATGCGAGCCCGGAAAAGCTTGCCTTCATCGTCCGCCACACCTCGGGCATCGTCTGCGCGCCGATGACTCGCGAGGACGCGCGCCGGCTCCATCTCGAGCCCATGGTCGCCGACAATGAAGCGCCGCACCGCACCGCCTTCACCGTCTCCGTCGATTACCGCCACGCCACCAGCACCGGCATCTCGGCGGAGGACCGCTGCAACACGGTGCGGGCGCTGGCCAACCCGAATAGCGGCCCGGCCGATTTTGTGCGGCCCGGCCACATCTTCCCGCTGATCGCCAAGGATGGCGGGGTGCTGATGCGCTCCGGCCACACCGAGGCGGCCGTCGATCTGTGCCGTCTCGCCGGCCGCGCCCCGGTCGGCGTCATCTGCGAACTGGTCAATGACGACGGCACCGTCAAGCGCGGCCCCCAGGTCGACGCCTTCGCGCGCGAGCACGGACTGAAGACCGTGTCGGTCGCCGACCTCATCGCTTGGCGCCAGCGCCGGGACCGCCTGGTCGAGCGGATCGAAGACCATATGATCGAAACGCCTTTCGGGCCCGCGCGCGCCATCTCCTACCGGACCCCGTTCGACCCGATGCATCATCTGGCCATCGTCTGGGGCGACATTCGCGACGGGCGCGACGTTCCGGTGCGCCTGCATCTGGAATCGGTGGTCGACGACGTGATCGGCGCCGCAAGGCCGCTCGATAGGCTGATGCGCCGGCTGTCGGAGACCGGGCGCGGCGTTCTTGTCTATCTGCGCGAGGGCTCGGTCGGCGTGGCGCGCTCGGCGCACCGGCCGCGCGAGGAGCTCGCGCCCGACGACGAGGCGCACGGCTCCGCCCAGCAGCGCGAGGACGAATGGCGCGAGATTGGCCTGGGTGCCCAGATTCTCAAGGATCTCGGCGTCTCCTCGATCCGGCTGCTGTCCTCGCGCGAGCGCCACTATGTCGGGCTTCAGGGCTTCGGCATCGAGATCGCCAGGACCGAGATCCTGGACGGGTAGCGCCTTATCCGGCCGGATGCATCTGCCGATGGGAAAATCCCCCATTGGCCGACCGCCGCGAGGGCGCTCAATTCGCCAAGGCGATCGCCCGCGAGGCAAAGAAAAGGAGACCGCAATGACGAAGGCGAATTACAGCCGCCTGCGCGATGGGCTGGAGGAAGCGCTCGCCCATGTCCGCGGCGAGGAAACCGGCATCCGGGTCCAGCGGGTCGCGGCGCCGGACATCCAGGTCAAGTCGATCCGCAAGAAGCTCGGCCTGACCCAGGAGCAGATGGCAGCGTTGCTCGGCACTAGCAAGTCGGGCTATCAGAAGTGGGAACAGGGCAAGCGCTGCCCCCGCGGCGCCGCCTTGATGCTGTTGAAGGTTGCTGACAAGGAACCGGACGCCGTTCTGCGCGCCCTGACCGCGGCTTGACCGGCAAGACGCAAGGATGAGGCCAACATGCTGGTCGGCGTGGTCAGAGAGATCAAGGTTCACGAATATCGCGTCGGGCTGATCCCGTCGAGCGTGCGCGAGCTCGTCCAGCACGGCCACGAGGTCGTGGTCGAGGCTGGCGCCGGCCTCGGCGCCGGACTTGCCGACGCGCAATATGAGAAGGCCGGCGCGAAGATCGTTGCGACAGCGGCGGAGGTCTTCGGCTCAGCCGAGATGATCGTCAAGGTCAAGGAGCCGGTGGGCGTGGAGCGCAAGTTGCTGCGAGACGAACAGATCCTGTTCACCTATCTGCATCTTGCCCCCGACCTGGACCAGACCGAGGCGCTGATCGCCAGCAAGGCGGCGTGCATCGCCTATGAGACGGTGACGAGCCCGCGGGGCACGCTGCCGCTGTTGATGCCGATGTCGGAGGTCGCGGGACGCATGGCCGCCCATGTCGCCGCCTATTGCCTGGAGAAGGAGCGCGGCGGGCGCGGCGTGCTCTTGGGCGGCGTTCCCGGCGTTCCGGCGAGCGACGTGGTCATTCTCGGCGGCGGCACGGCCGGCACCCACGCGGCGCTGATAACCCTCGGCATGGGCGCGACCGTCACCGTGGTCGACCGCTCGGCCGACGCGCTGCGGCGGATTTCGGCGCAGTTCGGGACCGCTGTCAGGACCATCTTTTCGACCCGCGACGCCATCGACCATCTGGTGGTCAACGCCGATGTGGTGATCGGCACGGTGCTGGTGCCCGGCGCCGAGACGCCGAAGCTGGTGACCGCTGGCATGGTCAAGCGCATGAAGCCGGGCGCCGTCGTCGTCGACGTGTCGATCGACCAGGGTGGCTGCTTCGAGACCAGCCGACCGACGACCCATGCCGAGCCGACCTATATCGTCGACGAGGTGGTCCACTACTGCGTCGCCAACATGCCCGGCGCGGTCGCCCGCACCTCGACCTTCGCGCTCAACAATGTGACGCTGCCCTATGCGCTGGCGCTCGCCGACAAGGGCTGGCGGTCGGCGCTCGCGGAGGACCAATATCTGCGCACGGGGCTCAATGTCTGTGCCGGCAAGGTGACCCATCCCGCCGTCGCCGCGGCGCACAAGCTCAAATACCACCCGCCGGAGACGGTCATCGGGCTGTAAGAGGCGCAAATCAAGCCGGTTTCTCGAACACCGAGATTTTGGACATGAAGACCGGCTCGTCATTTATGCGCTCAAGGCCCGCTCTTGCGAACAGCCTGCGCAAGTCCTCGCGCACGTAAGAGCCGTAATAAGGCTCGTGGAAGCTCTGCGGGAACAGGTCGAGCAGGCCGTCATAGTCGGGCACGTCGCCGATCTGCAAGCTATCGAGCAGGAGAAAGCGCCCACCGGGCCTGAGCACGCGGGCGATCTCCGCGGCGACCGCGCGGCGGACCTTGGGCGGCAGCTCGTGGAACAGAAACACCGCGCTGACGCAATCGATGCTGCCTGCCGCAAGCGGCAGCGCCTCCGCCTTGCCGACCGCAAGCGAGGCCCGCGGCCGGCGCGCCAGGTGGCGGCGCGCTTCGCTGAGATAGGCGTCGGAGAGATCGACGCCGAGGAGTCCCATGCGCGGGAACGCCTCTGCGACAGAGCCCAGAAAACGCCCCGTTCCGCAGCCGATATCGACGAGGCGCATCTGCCGCTGGTCGCGGCCGCGCACGAATTCGGCCAGCGGGGCCAGAAGTTGCCGGCGCATGGCGTTGGCCGACCCCTTGAACATCACCTCGACCTGGAGATCGTAGAGACGCGCCGATTCCTGGCTCAGCCAGCCGCCGGATTGGAAGTGGAAATTCTGTAGGTAGTAGCGGGGCCGCCGGCCCCGGGTGGTCTCGTTCAGCACCTCGTTGTGGCGGTTTTCCTCGCGCCGCGAATGCACCCGCGGCAAGTCGGCGAAGAAGGCGCCGCTGCGGGCCAACCGTTGCAAGAGCGGGCCGTCGCGGTCGCGCGGCGGCGGGTAGAGTCCGGCCTCTATGTTGGCGAGATCGCGCTCGAACACCTCCGCCATGTCGGCCAGGATGCGCTCGTCCGAGGGAACCGGATAATCGGTCTTGGGCTGCGTCTTGCGCGTACCGGCCCGCCGGCGCAACTGCCGCATGACAAGGCCATGGCCCATGAACCAGGCGACACGCGCGCCCTGCCGCGCGGCAAACGCGGCGCGGCCCGCAATGCGCTCCATCGGGATCGGATCGGCCATGGGGTGAATATGGGGCGAACGGGCGCGCGGGTCCATATTCAAGGCGCACGCCGGGCGCCCAGCAGGAACTCGCGGTTGCCGTCGCCGCCGAGGATCGGCGAGGCGACGAGGCCCACGACGTGCCAACCGCCCTGCCCTTCGAGCCAAGCCGCCAAGTCCTTCGGCGCCTGTTGCGCGACCGCCGGATCGCGGACGATCCCGCCCTTGCCGACCGCATCCGGGCCGACTTCGAACTGCGGCTTGACCAGCAGCACCGCCCAGGCGTCCGGCGCCGCCAGCGCCAGGGCCGGCGGCAGCGCCAGCCGCAGGGAGATGAAACTGACATCGGCGGTGATTGCACCAACCGGCTGTCCGATCAGTTCGGGCGTTAAGTCCCGTGCATTGACGCCTTCGTGCAGGACGAGGCGCGGATCGCCGCGCAGCGAGGCGTGCATCTGATCATGCCCGACGTCCACCGCGTGGACCCGGCGCGCGTCCCGCTCGAGCAGCACCTGGGTGAAGCCGCCCGTGGACGCGCCGAGATCGAGGCAGACGCGGCCTTCCGGGCTGAAATCGAAAACATCCAGCGCGTGGACGAGCTTGAGCGCCGCGCGCGACACATAGGCCGCGGCGGGGTCGCTGATATCGATTTCGGCGTCTTCCGGGACCAGGGTCCCCGACTTGGTGACCGGCTTGCCGTCGACCCGCACCGTGCCGCGCTTGATCGCGTCGGCGGCGCGCGAGCGGCTCGGCACAAGACCGCGGGCAAGCAGAACGGCGTCGAGCCGGGATGATCCCACGGGTTAGGCCGTACGTGCCGCCTCCGCCGCATAGTCGCGGCCGAGCGCCTCGAAAACCATGGCGACGATACCGGCGGCGTCGAGCCCGGCGGCGGCGTACATGGCCTCCGGCTTGTCTTGGTCGATGAAGCGGTCGGGCAGCACCATGGGCCGCACCTTGAGGCCCACATCCAACAGGCCGTCCTCGGCGAGGAACTGCAGCACATGGGCGGCGAAACCGCCGACCGCGCCCTCCTCCACCGTGATCAGCACCTCGTGGTCGCGCGCCAGCCGGCGCACGAGATCCTGATCGAGGGGCTTGGCGAAACGGGCGTCGGCGACCGTGGTCGAAAGGCCGTAGGTGGAAAGCTCGTCTGCCGCCTTCAGGCACTCCTGCGCCCGCGCGCCGAAGGAGAGGACGGCAATCCGCGTACCCTCGCGCAGGATACGGCCGCGGCCGATCTCGAGCGGAATGCCCTGTTCCGGCATCTCAACGCCCGTGCCCTCGCCGCGCGGATAGCGGAAAGCGCAGGGGCGGTCGTCGATCTCAGCCGCGGTCGCGACCATGTGCATGAGCTCCGCCTCGTCGGCGGCGGCCATCAGCACGAAGCCCGGCAGCGTGCCGAGATAGGCAATGTCGAAGGAGCCCGCATGGGTCGGCCCGTCGGCGCCGACCAGCCCGGCCCGGTCGATGGCAAAGCGCACCGGAAGCCGCTGGATGGCGATGTCATGCACCACCTGGTCGTAGGCGCGCTGCAGAAAGGTCGAGTAGATCGCCGCGAACGGCTTGTAGCCCTCCGTCGCCAGCCCGCCGGCGAAGGTCACCGCATGCTGCTCGGCGATGCCGACATCGAACATGCGCGTCGGGAAGGCGCGGGCGAAGCGCTCGAGCCCGGTGCCAGAGGGCATCGCCGCGGTGATGGCGACGATTCGCTCGTCCTTCTCCGCTTCCTTGATGAGGCTGTCCGCGAACACGTTGGTGTAACTCGGCGCCTTGGGCTGGCTCTTGGCCTGCGCGCCGGTGATCACGTCGAAACGCGACACGCCGTGATACTTGTCCGCCGATTCCTCGGCCGGCCCATAACCCTTGCCCTTCTGGGTCACCACATGGACCAGGATCGGGCCCTGACTGGCGTCGCGCACATTGCGCAGTACCGGAAGGAGGTGGTCGAGATTGTGCCCGTCGATGGGGCCGACATAGTAGAAGCCGAGCTCCTCGAACAGGGTGCCGCCGGTCCAGAAGCCGCGGGCGAATTCCTCGGCCCGCTCGGCCTTGTCCTTGAAGAAGCGCGGCAGCCGCCTGGCGAGCTGCCTGCCGGCCTCGCGGACCGTAAGGTAGGTGCGGCTCGAGACCAGCCGGGCGAGATAGGCGCTCA
>Ga0326597_10011480_pt1 | contig 11743 bp, 8 predicted proteins | sample RVTome_12_FD_203789 | JGI IMG/M metagenome (GOLD analysis project Ga0326597, IMG submission 203789) | Soil microbial communities from uranium-contaminated site in the Upper Colorado River Basin, Wyoming, United States - RVT100D185 | ecosystem: Environmental > Terrestrial > Soil > Contaminated >...
AATCTTCGACCGCCAGCATCGAGGGGGTGTTGATGGTTTCGCCCACGAAGATGCCTTCGATCAGCTTGCCGCCCTTGGTCATGCGGAAAATCTTGGGCAGCGGCCAGGCCGGGGTATAGCTTTCCAGCCTTTCCACCGCGCGGGGGCTGAGGATCAGCACCCCATGCCCGCCTTCGCCACCAAGCACTTTCTGCCAGGAGAAAGTTACCACGTCGAGTTTGTCCCAGGGCAGGTCCATCGCGAAGGCCGCCGAAGTGGCATCGCAGATGGTCAGCCCGTCGCGGCCGGCGGGGATGGCATCGCCATTCGGCACGCGCACGCCCGAGGTGGTGCCGTTCCAGGTGAACACCACGTCGGAGTTGAAATCGACCTGAGCAAAATCGACGATCTCGCCATAGGCGGCCTTGCGCACCTTGGCATCAAGCTTCAGCTGCTTGACCACATCGGTCACCCAGCCTTCGCCAAAGCTTTCCCAGGCCAGCATTTCCACCGGGCGCGCACCCAGCAGCGACCAGAGCGCCATTTCCACGGCGCCGGTATCCGAGCCGGGCACGATGCCGATGCGGTATCCCTCAGGCACGCGCAACACCTTGCGGGTCAGCTCAATCGCTTCTTTCAGCTTGGCCTTGCCCACGGCGGCGCGGTGCGAGCGGCCAAGCGGCGCGTCGGCCAGCATTTCCAGCGAAAAGCCGGGGATTTTAGCACAGGGGCCAGAGGAAAAGCGCGGGTTGGCCGGGCGCGCGACCGGGGTCTGCAGATCAGACATGGTATCCTTCCAGATAAATGCCCCCCGTTGGGGAGGGGTGTCCCGCCGCCGGGCATAGCCGCAGCGCAGCACTGGCACAAGCGCTCAATCTGCGCTAAGCGCCGCTTGGCGAGCGAAATGCGACGCAACGTGTTCACTATCGGAAACCTGCCCATGTTCATCGCCAGCCTCATTACCAATCCCGCCCGGCGCCCGCTCGACCGTGTCGACGTGGAAAGCCTGCGCGACGCCTGGGGTGGTGGCGAGGCGGTCTGGCTGAACCCTGGCGTCGCGGCGGAATTTGCGCTTTCCGCGATGCCCGCCAACCGCTGGGATGTCTGGCAGGGGCTGCAGGGCCTAGGCATCGACCTTGCCCTGCAGCCCGCTGCGGGGCGGCGCAAGCGCATGTTGCTGGCCGATATGGACAGCACGATGATCGGGCAGGAATGTATTGACGAACTGGCCGACATGGCAGGTGTGGGCGCGCGGGTGAAAGACATCACCGCCCGCGCGATGAATGGCGAGCTGGACTTCGAGGGCGCGTTGACCGAGCGGGTCGGCCTGCTCGCCGGTTTGCCCGAAACCGTCGTTGCGCAGGTTCTGGCCGAGCGCATCACCTATACGCCGGGTGGGCGCGAACTGATTGCCACCATGCATGCCCACGGCGGCCATGCGGTGCTGGTTTCAGGCGGCTTTACCGCTTTCACCGGCGCGGTGGCCGCGCATCTGGGGTTTGACGAACACCGCGCCAATACGCTGCTGGCACAGGGCGGCCGGCTGACAGGCGAGGTGGCGCGCCCGATCCTTGGCCGCGCCGCCAAAGTGGCCGCGTTGCACGAGGTCACAGCGCGGCTTGGCCTGCGCCCCGGCGATGTCATCGCGGTCGGCGACGGCGCCAACGACCTTGGCATGTTGCAGCTTGCCGGCGCGGGGGTGGCGCTGCACGCCAAGCCAGCGGTCGCCGCGCAGTGTGACATTCGCATCAACCACGGCGATCTGACCGCGCTTTTGTATCTGCAGGGCTACGCCATCACCGATTTTGCCTGAGATTGCCAAGCCGCGCGGCCCGGCGTAGCCTCGCCGCATTTGGCGACGACGGGGCTTGGCCGATGGTAACGCTTCTGATCGTACTGGGGCTGGGCATCGTCGGTCTGCTGATCTGGCTGCCGATCCAGGTGCTGGTGCTGACGGCGCGGCTTCGCAAACTGGGCGAAAGGCTTTCGTTGGTCGAGCAGCAGGGCGCTGCGGTGCCGCAGCATGCGCCTGCCACCCCGGTCGCGGCGGCGCCTGCCGCGCCGCGCCGCTCGCCTTGGCAACCCGCGCCGAAATCCAAGCCCGACGCCGTGCCCGGCGGCGCCGACCAGAACCGCCCGCTGGTGCTGCGCCCGGACCGGATCGGTGCCGGCATCGGCTGGCTGCTGCGCAACTGGGTCTATGTGGTCTCGGCACTGTCGCTGGCACTGGCGGCGATCTTTTTGCTGCAATACGGGGTCGAGCACGGGTTGTTGCCGCCCGCAGCGCGGGTTGCGGCGGCGCTGGCGCTGGGGCTGGGGCTGGTGGCGGCGGGCGAATGGCTGCGCCGCCGGCATGGCGATGCCGCGCGCCGCGTCACCGCCTATCTGCCCTCGACCTTTGCCGGTGCTGGGCTGGTGGCGCTGTTTGCCGCGGTCATCGCGGCGCGGCAGCTTTACGGCCTGATCGGGCCCGAGCCGGCGCTGGCGGGGCTGCTGCTGGTGGCGGCATTGGCGCTGGTGCTGGGCTGGTTCTACGGGCCATGGCTGGCGGCAGTGGGGCTGGCCGGCGCCACGGCGGCGCCGTTTCTGGTGGGCGGCAGTGCCGCGGCAAGCTGGTGGCTTTACGTCTATTTCGCGCTGATCGCGGCAACCGGGCTGGCAATTGACGCCGGCCGGCGCTGGGCCTGGGTTTCGGTGCTGGCGCTGGCGCTGGGTGTTGCGGGCGGCGCGTTGGTATTTGCCGGCGGCGGCGACGCCGGCTGGCTTGGCGCCGAGTTGCTGGCGCTGGCACTGTTGGCCATCGCGGTGCCGCCCCTGGCGTCGATGCCGCAGCATGGCGGCGCGATGGTCAGCGCCCGGTTGTTCGGCGGCACGGCGATCTGGCCAAGCTTCCCGGTGCGGCTGGCGGCGGGTGGCGTGGCGCTGGCCAGCCTTGGGCTGGCACTGCTGCCAGCCGCCAGCGCCGCCGAAAGCCTGGTGGTCTTCGGGCTGCTTGCCGCACTTTTGCTGGCACTGGCGCTTTGGGCGAAGGATGCGCCCGCGCTGGCCGATCTGACCGCGCTGCCGGCGCTGGGGTTTTTGCTGCGGCTGGCGCAGGAATCGCAGCAGGGGCCGCTGTATCTTGACCTTGCCAGGCAGGCCATCGCGCTGCGCCCGCCCGAAACCGCCGCGCCGGTCACCGCAACGGTGCTTCTGGCGCTGGCGCTGGCGGGCACGCTGGCGGCGGCCTGGCGCAGCCTGCGCGCGGCCGACACCGCCTTCGGCCTATACTGGGCCGCGGGGGCGGTGCTGTTCGCGCCAATGGCGGCGGTTGTGCTGGAACTGCTCTGGCAGCCGGCGCGCGCGATCGGCGCCAATACCTGGGCGCTGCACGCCATGGCTCTGGCGGCGCTGATGGTCTGGCTGGCGGTGCTTTATGCGCGCGCCGATGGCGAGGGCCGCCGCCGCGCCGCGCTTGCCGCGCTTTCGGCGCTGTCGCTGATTGCCTTCGCGCTGATCCTCGTGCTGTCCGAAACCGCGCTGACGGTCGCGTTGGCGGTGCTGGTGGTGGTCGCGGCGGCGCTTGACCGCCAGTTCCGCCTGCCGGAAATGGGCTGGTTCATGCAGGCCGGCCTGTTGGTGCTAAGCTGGCGGTTGCTGGCCGACCCCGGCCTTGACTGGGCATTGCACGCGCCGCTGTGGGAGCTGGCCCTGGCGTTTCTTGCGGCGATCGCCGCGGCGGCGACGGGCTGGGTCTTGCTGCAGGGCCTGGCACGCGAACGGCTGACGCCGCTGCTGGAAAGTGCAGGCGCGGGCTTCGCCGCAGTGTTTGTCGATCTGCTGGTCTTTCGCTGGCTGCGCGACGGCTTTGCCGGCGACGCAGCGACGACGCATTGGGGGCTGACGTTGCTGGCGCTGCCCTGGTTGGTGACCGCGCTGGTAGCGCTTTGGCGGTTGCAGGTCGGGGGCGCGCTGCTGGCGCTGCGCAAGGCGCTGGCGGCGCTGGCCGGGGCCATCGGCCTGGCCGGGCTGGCCGCCGCGGTGACGCTGGCCAATCCGCTGTCGGCGGTCGGCGGCAGCGCCGCGGCTGGCCCGGCGCCGTTCGACACGCTCAGCCTTGCCTACCTGGTGCCGGCAGCGCTGGCCCTTGCCGCGGCGCGGCTGTTTCAAAACCGCCTGCCGTGGCTGCGTCTGCCGCTGGTCTGGGCCAGCGGTCTTTTCGCCGCGCTCTGGCTGGGGCTGGAAATTCGCCGTTTCTGGGTGGGCGATGCCTTGTGGCAAGGCGGGCTGCCGCAGGGCGAGCTGATCAGCTATACCGTGGCGATGGTGCTTGCCGCCGCGGCGCAGCTTTACCAATCGATCGCCCGCGGTTCATCGGGCCTCAGGCGGCTGGCGATGGCGGTGGTGGTGCTGACCGTGCTCAAGGTGTTCTGGTTCGATGCGGCCGGGCTGACCGGGCTGACGCGGGTTGCCTCGTTCCTCGGGCTGGGTCTGGCGCTGGCCGGCACCGCCTGGCTGAACCGCTGGGCCGCAGCGCAGCAAGCGCCGGCCGCGCCCGATGCCGGCGCCCCGGCTGCGACACAATGACCGCACCTGACGCAAGGCGATCTGCGCTATAGCAAGTGCGTTCTGAAAATCGCCAGCCGGGGGCGGGAAGCAACGGAGAGTGGCATGAATAGGGTTCTGGCACGACTTTCGGCACTGGCGCTGGCTTCGGCCCTGGCGCTTGCTACCCCGGCGCAGGCGGTCGAGCGCAAAAAGGTCACGCTGGCCGACGATTCCGATATCTTCTATGCGCTGGCGCTGCCGCCGGGCTATGACCCGGCCCGCAGCTACCCCACGCTGCTTGCCATTCCCGGCGGCGAACAGACGATCGAGGGCGCCATGAGCATGGTCGAGCGGTTCGAACCCGAGGCCGGCGCGCGCGGCATGATCGTGATCGGCGTTTCCACCGAATACAACGGCGTGCGCCCGATGTATGGCCCCTATGCCGATGACACGCTGATACCGCAGTTTCTGGACGAGATGGCAAAGCTCTACCCGGTCGAAGGCGGCACCTTTCACGTCACCGGCCACAGCGCCGGCGGCGAATCGTCGTTTCGTGCCGCGGTGCGCCACCCGGAACGGTTCCGCTCGATCACCACCACGTCGAACCACGCGCATGAACTCGACATGCCGCTGCTGGGTGTGCTGAAGGACATTCCGGTCAATCTGCTGGTGGGCGAGGGCGACCCCGCCTATCACCCCGGCGCGATGCAGACGCGCGACCTGCTGGTGGCGGCTGGCGGCGATGTCTATTTCGAGATCCGCGCCGGCGACGTGCACGGCATGGCCTCGCTGCGCACGCCCGAAGGGCAGGCCTTTCTGTTCGACCTGATCACCCGCACCACGCCCCGATAAGACTGCGCCGGTTCAGCCTGCCTCGTGCCGGGTCAGCCGGCTGGCCAGCAGATCGCCGGTTTCCGACAGGATCGGGTAGGCGACCATCGTGAAGGCGGTGTTGACCTGTTTCAGCGCGCGCAGCATTTCCTGATGGATGTTCGAGGTTTCGATACTTTCCACCAGACCCTGCCGCAGCCGTTCCAGATGCGAACGCTGCAAATCATGTTCGACCTCGCGCACGTGCTCCTTTTCCTCGACCAGCGCGCGCGCCGCATCGGGGTTCAGTGTCATCAGCACGTTCAGCGCCGCCTGCGCGTTCGACAGCACACGGTCATGAAAATCGGCCACCTCGCGCCAGCCGGTATCGGAAAACTTCAGGCTCTCGCTGTTCATCCGCGCCGCAAGCCCCAGCATCACCCGCGACACGGCATCGCCGGCGGCCTCCAGGTTCGCGGCCAGATCGGCCAGTTCGACACTGCGGCGCGCCACCTCGTCGCCGGCGCTTTCGCGGGTCAGCCGTGCCAGATACAGCTTGATGTCGAAATGCATGCGGTCAACGGCGTTTTCCTTTTGCCGGATTGCCGCGGCGGTCGGTTCGTCCCAGGTGCGCAACAGCCTGACCGCCGGGCGCAACATCGCCTCGACCTCTTCGCCCATGTGCAGAACCTCGCGCGCGGCACAGGCCAGGGCGCGGTCGGGGTCGGCCAGCGCGGCGGTGTCCAGCGCCGACTGCCGCGACAGTTCTGCAGCAGCTTCGGGCGCGCGCAACAGCCGCGTCGTGCCGCGCAGCACGGCGCCGCACAGCGGCAGCGCGACCAGTGCCACCACAAGGTTGAAACCCAGGTGCAGGGTCAGAACCTGCCGCACCGCGCCGGCGCCGAACAGCGGCAACCAGGGCAGGATCAGCCCCAGCATTAGCAACGCCGCCACCGCGCCGCCGCCGCGCAGCGCCAGGTTGGCCAGCACCACCCGCCTCGCGTCAAGCTCGGCCGAAAGTGTGAGGAACCAGGCGATGAAACTGCCGCCCAGATTGGCGCCCAGCACCACCGCCGCGGCCACACCCACCGGCATAAGTCCCTGCGCCACAAAGGTCACCACCAGCAGCACGGCGGCCACGCTTGACTGCACCGCCCAGGCGAATACCGCGCCAATCAGAAAGGCGCTGACCGCATCGCCGCCAAGATAGCTCATCGCCGCCGCCACCGCCGCGCTTTCGCGCAAAGGTTCGGTGGCTTCGCGGATCATGCCCAATGAGACGAAGATCAGCGCCAGGCCGATGACGATGCGGCCAGTTTGTCGCGCTGTCTTGGCGGTGCCGCGCAAGAACAGCGTCACACCGGCCAGCAGCAAAAGCGGCACCAGCCAGTCGGCGCGCAGCAGCAGCAGTTGCACCACCAGCGCCGAACCGACATCGGCGCCAAGCACGATCGCCAGCGCGACCGCCGCGCTCATCGTGCCCGCGGCGATGAACGAGGCAACCAGCATCGTCACCGCGGTCGAGCTTTGCAACAACACGGCCACACCGGCACCGGCCAGTGCTGCCAGCGCCGGGCGCCCCGCCCCCAGCCGCAGCCAGCGGCGCAGCGGCACCGAATACGCCCGCTCGACCCCGGTGCGCACCAGCCGCACCGACCAGATCAGCAGCGCCGCCGCCCCCGCGACATGCAGCAAGAACAGAACCACACCGGGGTTTTCCAAATCGCCTCCACCGCCGGTCCGGCGCCGCGGCGCGACCGGCCTGTCACAACCGCTTCATTTGCGACGAATCCGCGCCGGAAGTCCATGCCCGCAAAGGCTGGCCTGCCGCCCTTCGCAAGGGTGAACAACCTCCTGAGACTTCACAGCAAGGCAGGCAACGGCTCAGGCAAACCCCGGAGCCAGCCGCAGCTCGCTCGTGACCAGGCCGCGCCAGTTCTTCTGCGGACCGTCAAGATATTGCGCCACCACCGGGTGCTTCGGGGCAAGCGCGCCCAGTTTCACCAGCAGCGCGACGATTGCCGCCTCGGATGCGCGGGTGGCGCCGTCCATGATCTTCAGCGCGATGCCGAGCCTTTGTTCGGGCAAGATCGCCACGAACACCGCCTCGGCGCCGGTCTTCACCGCCACGCGCCCGCCCATGGCGCGCATCAGATCTGTGCAGGCGCGGCCCTCGCCGGCCACCATTTCCGGATAGGCCATCATCGCCCGCGCCAGCCGCGCCGCGGCGGCCTCGCGGCGGTTGCCCACGGGGTCGGCGGCGGCGAAAAAGGCCATGGCGCGGGCCAGCCCGGCAACCGTGGTGGCAAAATTCGGCGCCGAGCAGCCGTCGATGCCAAAGCCGGGGCTGGTCTCGCTGGTCACCTCTTCGAACGCCGCGCGCACCGCCAGCTGCACCGGGTGCGCCGGGTCCACATATTCCGGCCCGGCCCGCAGATGCCTGGTCAGCGTCAGAAAGCCCGCGTGCTTGCCCGAGCAGTTGTTGTGGATCTGGCAGGGCGCGGTGTCGGAACAGATCAGCGCCATGCGCGCGTCCGGGTCATTGGGCAGATGCGCGCCGCAGCGCAGGTCCGGCTCGGCCAGCCCCAGATCGGCCAGCCACGCGGTCACCGCCTGGGTATGAACCGCAGCGCCCTGATGGCTGGCGCAGGCCAGCGCCAGCTGCCGGTCGGTCAGCCCTGCTGCCGCCGCGGCGCCGCTTTCAAGCAGCGGCAGCGCCTGGATCATCTTGCACGACGAGCGCGGAAAGATCACCGCCGCCGGGTCGCCCCAGGCGGCCTCGATGCCGCCGGGGCCGAAAACCACCGCATGCCCCAGGTGCAGGCTTTCCAGCCGCCCGCCGCGCCACAGCTCGATCATCGGCACTGCTGCCATGTTCCCCCCACCAGTTTTGTGCGGTTTCCCGCCAACGGGGGTTTTACCCGCTGGCGGTTTTGCGCTATTCGTTGGATATCGAGTTGAAAAGGCGACCGCCATCCGAAAAAAGGGGCATTGGCCCCGCGTGGCGCGAGGCCGGGGCAAGAAGCGGCTGGAGGCGGTTGAACGATGACCCAATTCACGATGCGCGGTGTCGCCGCAGCGGTGCTGGCGGTGGGCTTTGCGGCGGTGTCGCAGGCGCAGGAAAGCACGAATCGCGTTGCCGCCAACACGGATTGGAGCGTGTTCGTCGAAGAGACGCCATCCAAGGCCTGCTGGGTGGTCTCGCAGCCCAAGGAAACCGTGAACAGCCGTGACGGCCAACCCGCGCAGGTGCAGCGCGGCAAGATCCTGCTGTTCGTGACATACCGCGCCGGCGTGTCGGGCGAGGTGTCCTTTGCCGGCGGCTACCCCTTTGCGGCCGATTCGACGGTCGAGCTGGACATCGGCGGCACCAAATTCGCGATGGGAACGCAGGACGAAACCGCCTGGGCGGGCTCGCCCGAAGATGACGGCAAGATCGTTGCGGCGATGAAGGCGGGGGCTTCGGCCATTGCCACCGGGCGTTCGACGCGCGGCACCGTCACCAAGGATACCTTCTCGCTGCTGGGCTTTACCGCCGCCATCGAAGAAGCGGCGACGCGCTGCAAATAGCGTCGCGCGTCGGCTGTTCCGTTTTGCGCGCAAACCGATTATATCGGGCGCCTGCAGCCTGAGAATGCGCCCATGACCGAAACTGCTACACCCGTCACCCCCGAGGTTCGCGTGTTGCCGCGCAAGCGGCCCGAGGGCGCGCGCGCCAATATCGTCGGCCTGACGCGGCCGCAGCTGCGCGCCGCGCTGATCGCCGCGGGCACGCCCGAACGGCAGGCCAACATGCGTGTCGGGCAGGTCTGGCAATGGGTCTACCACTGGGGCTGCCGCGACTTTGCCGCCATGACCAACCTCGCCAAGGACTACCGCGCACTGCTGGACGCGCATTTCGAAATTGCGCTTCCCGAGGTCGTCACCCGGCAGATCTCGGACGACGGCACGCGCAAATATCTGGTGCGCGTCGCCGGCGGGCATGAGGTCGAGGTGGTCTATATCCCCGAGGAAGGCCGCGGCACGCTGTGCATCAGCTCGCAGGTCGGCTGCACGCTGGCCTGCACCTTCTGCCACACCGGCACGCAGATGCTGGTGCGCAACCTGACCGCGGGCGAAATTGTCGGGCAGGTGCTGCTGGCGCGCGACGATCTGGGCGAATGGCCGGTGCAGGGCGCGCCCAAGGATGAAACGCGGCTTGTCTCCAACGTCGTGCTGATGGGCATGGGCGAGCCGCTATATAACTTCGAGAACGTCCGCGATGCGATGAAGGTGGTGATGGATGGCGAGGGCATCGCGCTTGGCCGCCGCCGCATCACGCTTTCCACCTCGGGCGTGGTGCCGGAAATAGCCCGCACCGCCACCGAAATCGGCTGCCTGCTGGCGGTGTCGTTTCACGCCACCACCGACGCGGTGCGCGACCAACTGGTGCCGATCAACCGCAAATGGAACATTGCCACGCTGCTTGATGCGCTGCGCGCCTACCCGGGGCTGAGCAATTCGGAACGCATCACCTTTGAATATGTGATGCTGGACGGCGTCAACGACAGCAAGGACGACGCGCACCGGTTGGTGGCGCTGCTGCAAGGCATTCCGGCCAAGGTGAACCTGATCCCGTTCAACGAATGGCCCGGCGCGCCCTACAAACGCTCGTCCGGCAACCGCATCCACGCTTTTGCCGACATCATCCACAACGCGGGCTACGCCAGCCCGATTCGCACGCCGCGCGGCGAAGACATCATGGCGGCCTGCGGCCAGCTCAAGTCGGCCACCGAGCGGGCGCGCAAGAGCCGCGCGCAGATTGCACAGGAAGCGGGGCTGCCCGCGCCGCCACGCATCGCCCGCCGCCCCGACGCGCCAGACCTGCATTAGCCGCGCAATGACCTTGCCAGTTCTGCCCAACGCCGCCGCCCGCCGCCTGTTCCTGGCGGGGGCCGGGCTTGGCACCCCGCCCACCGGCCCCGCGAAAGGCGCGGCACTAGCGCGGCTGATCGACGATCTTGGCTTCGTGCAAGTGGACAGCATCCAGACCGTGGCGCGCGCGCATCACATGATTCTGCATGCCCGCCGCCAAAGCTATCGCCCCGAGGCGCTGGCCCCGCTGCTGGAACGGCAGCGCGCGCTGTGGGAACACTGGACGCATGATGCCGCGGTGCTTCCCGTGGCGCATTACCCGCATTGGCGCCACCGCTTCGCGCGCGATGCCGACCGCCTGCACCATAACTGGCGCAAATGGTTCCGCGAAGGCTACGAGGCGCAATTCGACACCATCCTGCGGCGGATCGAGGCGGCCGGGCCGGTGCGCGCCTCCGAAGTGGGTGAAGGCGAGGCGCGCGGCAGGGGCGGCTGGTGGGACTGGCATCCCTCAAAGACCGCGCTGGAATGGCTGTGGCGCACCGGCGCGCTGGCGATCACCCGGCGCGAGGGCTTCCGGAAGGTCTATGACCTGACTGATCGGGTGATTCCCGCCGCTGCCCGGCAGCCCACTCCGGCCGAGGCAGAAACGCGCGACTGGGCCTGCAACGCGGCGCTCGACCGGCTCGGCTTCGCCACCTCAGGCGAGCTCGCCGCGTTCTGGCGCGCGGTGACCCCCGAGGCGGCGCGCGACTGGTGCCGGGCCGGGCTGGCGCAAGGCGATCTGGTCGAGGTCGAGGTCGAGGGCGCCGATGGCTCGCGCCGCCGCGCCCTGGCCCGGCCCGATGTGCTGGAACGCGCCGCCGCCGCTCCTGAACCACCCGCCCGCATCCGCATCCTTTCGCCGTTCGACCCCGCGCTGCGCGACCGGGCGCGGGCCGAACGCCTGTTGGGCTTTCACTACCGCATCGAGGTCTTCGTGCCCGAGCCGCAGCGCCGCTATGGCTATTACGTCTTCCCGGTGCTGGAAGGCGCGCGGCTGGTCGGGCGGATCGACGCGAAGGCGCAGCGCGACAACGCCACGCTTGCGGTGCGCGCCTACTGGCCCGAGCGCGGCACGCCGCTGAACAAGGCCCGCACCGCGCGGCTCGAATCCGCCCTGGCCCGCCTCGCGGCGTTTTCCGGCTGCGCGCGGGTCGATTTCGCCCCCGGCTGGCGGCGCGAGGCGCTGGCGCCCTAGCAGCCGTCCTTCCAGCCGGCGATCACCGCCACCGCCTCTTCGGCGGTCTCGACGAAGGAGATCAGCCCCAGATCCTGGGTCGAAATCGTGCCCGCCTCGCACAACGCCTGCCAGTTGATGACCTTTTCCCAGAAGGCGCGACCGAACAGGATGAAGGGAATACGCTTCATGCGGCCGGTCTGGATCAGCGTCAGCGCCTCGAACATCTCGTCCATGGTGCCGAAACCGCCGGGGAACACGCAAACCGCCCGTGCGCGCATCAGAAAATGCATCTTGCGGATCGCGAAATAATGGAAGTTGAACGACAGATCGGGGGTGACATAGCCATTGGGC
>Ga0326597_10011481_pt1 | contig 11743 bp, 6 predicted proteins | sample RVTome_12_FD_203789 | JGI IMG/M metagenome (GOLD analysis project Ga0326597, IMG submission 203789) | Soil microbial communities from uranium-contaminated site in the Upper Colorado River Basin, Wyoming, United States - RVT100D185 | ecosystem: Environmental > Terrestrial > Soil > Contaminated >...
GATAATTCAAACGATGAAGCAAACAATACTCTCTTTCTCACTCCTTTGTCTGTGTGTGCCCGGATTCTCCCAAACCCTCGACACGAAGGAATTCACACTCAAGAACGGCCTGAAGGTGGTGATGGTGGAGGACCATACCGTGCCGAGCATCTGTTTCGCGATCGCATTTCACGTTGGGAGCCGCAACGAGCGTCCCGGAATCACCGGTATCTCACATCTATTTGAGCACATGATGTTCAACGGCTCCAAGAAATACAAGCCGACAGAGTTCGACAAGATCCTCGAAGCCGGCGGCGGTTACTCCAACGCCTACACGAGCAACGACATTACCTTCTATTACGAGGAGTTCAATCCCGACCTTCTTGACAAGGTCCTTGACATGGAGGCCGATCGCATGCGTTCGCTGAAGATAGACACTGCAAACCTCGAACAGGAACGCGGCATCGTGAAGGAAGAGCGGCGGGTGTCGACGGATAACAACGTACAAAGCAAGATGTTCGAAGACCTGTATGCTGTGGCATATGTTGCAAGTCCGTACCAGTGGCCCGTGGTCGGATGGATGGCGGACCTGGACAACATCACGCTTCAAAACGCGAGGGACTACTTCAGAACCTACTATGCTCCCAACAACGCTACGGTGTTTGTCGTGGGGGCGTTCGATTCGCGTACTCTCCGGCCGAGGATGGAGAAGCTGCTCGGCTCAATTCCTGCACAGCCGATGCCCCGCCCCGTGAACGATGCCGAGCCGGAACAACAGGGAGAACGCCGCCTGAAACTTCACAAGGCAGCCGAGCTTCCTGCGGTGGCGATTGCATACAAAGCCGTGAATGTCTCTTCCCCGGATTTCTACCCGCTCAGCCTGCTTTCAACAATCCTCTCCCGCGGTCAAAGCTCGCGACTGTACAAGCGGCTCGTCTACGATCTCCAAATTGTCACGGATGTCGGTGCCAGCGTCGATGAGCATATTGATCCCGGCCTCTTCACCTTCTACGCCCAGATGCAGCCGGGGAAGGAAGTGGGAGACGCGGAACAGGAGATTTATTCGATCCTCGAGGAGATTGCGAAGAACGGTGTCTCGGAAGAAGAACTGCAGAAAGCCAAGAACGCAGCTCAGGTCGATTACGTGAATCAATTCAAGACCAACGTCGGTGTAGCGAACCGGCTCGGCTACTACGAAGTGATCTACGGAGACTATCAAACGTCGTTCAAGGTCCTTGAGAGGATTTCACAGGTGATGGTTGATGACATCAGGCGCGTTGCAGCGAAGTACTTCAGTGACCGTACACGCACGGTTGTCATCCTCGTTCCGGAAAGAACCGAAGGGAGCCCGACCGATGCGACGAACTGACTTGCGGCTGCTGAACGTCTTCCTCGTCATGGCAACGCTGCTCTCCTGCCCGGGCGTGTTCGCCCAGCGGGTTCAAGTACCTCCGGCGAGCCGCCACGTGCTTGATAATGGGCTGACGTTAATCCTCATGCAGTACCGGAAAGTCCCCGTTGTACATTTGAGGCTTGTTGCTCGCGGCGGCTCTGCAAGCGACCCCAAAGGAACCGAGGGATTGGCAGCCGTCACCACCTCCCTGATGAGGGAAGGGACGACGTCCCGAACCTCGTCGCAGCTTGCACAGGAAATCGATTTCATCGGCGGGTCACTTTCTGCAGCGGCCGGCCTCGATTATTGTGTGGTGAACGGACAAATGCTCAAGAAGGATTTGGAGAAAGGTCTGGAGCTTTTTGCCGATGTGGTTCTCCGCCCCACGTTTCCGGCGGAAGAACTGAAGCGGGAACGGAAACAGCGTCTCGCAAATCTTGACGCGCTGAAGGAGAACCCCGGCGGTATTGCAACCATCATGTTCAACAAGCACGTGTATGGCCCCCACGCGTATGGGGTGCAGGCGTTTGGAACCAGGGCTTCGCTTCAGCAGATGACGCGCGAACAGTTACAGGTGTTCTACAAAGGAACGTTTGTTCCGAACAATTCCATTCTTGTCGTTGTTGGGGATATGGAGCCCTCTGAGATGCTTGGGAAGATCACGGCGAAGTTTGGAAACTGGAACCCGGGGACGAAGATCGAGCGTGCGCTGCCTCTGCCGCAGAAGGTCACGGGAGAGAAGGTGGTGCTGGTGAACAAACACGATGCGACGCAAACGCAGATCCGCATCGGCAATGTGGGGGTAGACGTGAAGCACCCGGATAACTTTGCCATCGATGTGGCGAACGGCGTATTTGGTGATGGCTTCACGTCGCGCCTTGTCGATGAGTTGCGTGTGAAGCGAAGTCTTACCTATGGTGCCGGGAGCAGCTTCCAGGCGAACCTCTTCGGCGGCAAGTACCAGATCTCCACCTTTACCAAGAACGAAACACTGGGTAAAACAATCGACGTCATACTTGAGGAGCTGAAGAAGTTCCGCGAGAAAGGAGCGACCGACGAGGAGGTGCGAAAGGCCCAGAACTACCTTTCGGGCAGCTTTGCCCGAAGCCTGCAGACACCCGAAGCGCTCGCTGCAAACATCACCGACATCGAGCTGTACGGGTTTCCGAAGGACTACTTGGAGACGTATATCCCAAGGCTCAAGGCGGTGACGGGCGCGGAGGTCTTGCGAGCGGCAAGAGAGTACTTCCTGGTTAACGATCTGCTCATGGTATTTGTTGGCCCTGCGGAGCAAGCGAAACCGGAACTGCAACGCCACGGAGCGGTGGATGTTATCGAGCTGAAGGATGCAATAGAATAATGGGAAGGTTGTCGGGTTAGAGGATGATATTTGTCAGAGCAAAGATATTGATCGCCAGCATATTGCTTTCCCTCGCGAGTGCGACCGGCCAGCAGAAGGTACTCATTAACATGGACCTCCAGCAGACCGACCACTTGAAGGCATACGGAATTGCGTATTGGGCATTGACCAAGGGGATTGAGATCGACTGGTTGCTGAACTATCGCGGTGGCTCGTTCATGATCGACGCTCATGACGTGGTCGCATCTGAATGCCGGATCAGGGGCGTCGCGTTTGATCTCATCGGCGGCGCACAGGCGGCCCAGATTTACTCAGAGGTGCAAAGCGAGGACAACAACATGGATGTCGTCCGGCTGGAAAAAGCACCGAAGGTTGCAGTCTATGTCCCGCCCGGCTTTCAGCCATGGGACGATGCAGTGACGCTCGCGCTGGAGTATGCCGAGATCCAGTACACCAAACTGTGGGACGATGAGGTCATGCAGGACAAGCTGCATGAATACGATTGGCTCCATCTCCATCACGAAGACTTCACGGGCCAATACGGCAAATTCTACGCGTCGTTTGCAAATGCGAGCTGGTATGTTGAGCAACAGGTGACACTGGAGAAGAAGGCGCGCGAGCTTGGTTTCAAGAAGGTATCGGAATTGAAGAAGTCGGTGGCGCGGAAAATCAAGGAGTACATCGCCGGCGGCGGGTTCATGTTCGCGATGTGTTCGGCCACGGACACGTATGACATCGCGCTTGCCGCAGAGCATGTGGACATCTGCGATGTGATGTATGACGGAGATCCACCAGATCCAAATGCACAGGAGAAACTGGACTTTTCCAAAACGATGGCGTTTACCAATTTCAAGCTTGAAAGGAACTCACTCCGGTACGAGTACTCCGATATCGATCAGCCGCCGAGCGACATGCTGGGAGCGCAGAACCCCGAGACGGACTACTTCACGTTGTTCGAGTTCTCCGCAAAGTTTGACCCTGTCCCGACCATGCTTACGCAGGACCACGTGAACGTCATCAAGGGGTTCCTCGGCCAGACAACGAACTTCAAGAAGACCCTGATTAAGAATACCGTGACGGTTCTTGCTGAGAAGGAGGGGATGGACCAGGTGCGATACCTGCACGGCAACTACGGCCGCGGCACATTCACATTCTACGGCGGGCATGATCCGGAAGACTACCAGCATGCCGTCGGCGATCCGCCTACCGATCTGTCATTGCATAAGAACTCGCCGGGCTACAGGCTGATCCTGAACAACATCCTCTTCCCTGCGGCGAAGAAGAAGCAGCAGAAGACATAGAACCGACGAAGGGTGTTCTGATCTGTCTGGGCTAGGTCCGAGTCAGACCCGGCGACCCGCCAATGCCGTTCTCCTTCCCACGTCGCACTCCGCACATCGCACGGGTGAACAGAAGAACTTGAAGAGTTGCATCGCTCCCTGCTGCAGAAGGGGCGAGTCGAGAATCCCTTTCCCTTTCAAGAGCTGTATCTGGATCGTGTCCGTCATGCTATTCTCCTGCAATGGTGGCAACGCACCAAGGACACGTCTGGCTCCTGTCCGAACTGCATGATCTTTGAAGATGCGCGCATACAGAAGTGCGACAGGGATAGCGATGTTGACGATGATATCGTTGATTCGCCCCGCACCGATGCTGATACCTGCAGTGCGATGACCACCTTTGAAGTGGACATGATGATTCCAGAACTCATCGGGCTCAATCTGAAACAATGAATGCAGTGTGGCAATCCGCTCCTGCGTGTTCACCGGTTCCTTCTTAAATATCCCTATCAGAGTCCGGAAGCCATCCTCTCCAAACAACTGTGGCAGCAGATGGCACATAACTGCAAGACGAGCCGTTGGGAAATTGCTCGGCCTGAGCCTGAAAAACTGCCAGTCCGCCTCGTTGAGGATGGTCCCTTTGAACGACGCGCGGAGTTGCTTCCATGTCCTGCGAAGAGCCCGGACGTAGATACGGCTTTCCTTGTCCGGCAACCGACGACTTGAGGGAAGCAGGCCCGCCACCCCAAATAGCATCGACATCATCGTCTGTCGGTCATCTATCGAGTGCTTGCGCAACAAGGCCAGCCTCATCGATTGGGCAAGACAAACGAAAGGGTCCCTGTTCTTGGAATATCCCAGGGCCTCCATCACGCCCTCGTACAGCACTTGTTCCCACACATCCTTCGTAGCAAAGTCGCGTTGTGTGTACTCCTTCTGCGGGATCGGAATCTCGTCCGGGTTGCCATAGTAACGTGGGTACGGCTCGCGGACAACCAGCTTTCGCTCATCAATGAGCTGCTTCAGCCGCTCCTCGAAGCGCCGCACCTTCAGCTCCATGCGCTCGTGGGCGAGTTTCTCTATCCACCGGAGGATGATTTCTCCGGGCACTTCATCGTTCAGTGAATGACATGGGATCCTCTGCAAGCGCTCACTGCGTTCGTCGAGAATGGATTTCATCCATGTTGCGCGAAGCGTGTCATCGAGGTATGGGTGCAAAACGAGCAACGGTATAGGTCTGTGCGTTACCGTCGTTGCAGGGGGAGAGAGTGTGTCGGCGGTGAGCACGACATGGAGGATGACACGGTTATAGTGCGGATCGGCGGAGTGATTGTGTGACTCCCATTCTGCTACATCCCGATGAAGCTCCACATCGCCATGAAACGTGGTTGTGCCAATCCGCAACTTTGCGTTGACGAAGTCCGGTCCGCCGTCCGTATTCAGCGTCCCCGGCGAGATGATCGTTACCGGTCTACCGTCCGATGTGCGGAGTTGCGACGCATTGAAATGCTGCTGTTGCCAGATATGCCGAAGGAACCGCTCAGGGATGTGAGGGATAGGCACGGATACGGCCAAAACAATTGAAGATTGCAGAAATCAGATTGTCGATTGAAGCGTGGTGCTCTAAGGTTCTAATAGGTTGTTGAAAACCAAACCGAGTCACGCTGAGCCCCGACGAAGCTGGGGAAGCGTGTCGCCTGACGCGTTTGATAGGATCCTGCCGAAGGCATCACTGTTCGGGAGACTTCGCTCAACCGACGGGGATGACTTTTTTCATTAGACCCGCTAGAAGAACTTCTCGCGGTATGCATTGATCTGGTCGCGCAGCTTCAGTGCCGCCCTGCGCGCTGCCTGCGGGAAGTCTTCGCCGTTGGAAGCGTAGATAACGCTCCGGCTCGCGTTGATGATTGCCATCTGACCACGCTTGTCGCATCCGTACTGTACCGCGGCTTTGAGGTCACCTCCCTGGGCTCCGATGCCGGGAATCAGAATCGGCATGTCGGGAGCCAACGTTCGTGCCCGTTGAAGGTCCTTCGGGCGGGTCGCACCCACAACCAGACCACAGTTCTTCCTGGAGTTCCATTTTTTCGTTCTCGCGATTACTGCTTCATAAAGTGGCTTCCCGTTGACCTTCAGGTACTGGATGTCCTTGGCGCCGGGATTCGAGGTGACTGCCAGAACGAAAGCCCCCTGGTGCCGGTTCTTCATGAACGGCTTCACGGAATCCTCGCCCATGTAGGGGTTCACGGTACAGGCCATGAACTCATAATCATCGACAATCTGCCTGGCGTAGAGTTCGGCGGAATTCCCTATGTCGCCCCGCTTGGCATCTCCGATGGTCACCATCTCTTCTGGAATTCGAGCCAGCGTCTGATGCACTGTGTACCATCCGTGCTCACCAATGGATTCATAGAATGCGAGGTTCAGCTTGTACCCGCACACGATGTCTTTTGTCGCGTCAATGATACGACGGTTGAACTCATAGATCGGATCGCCATAGGCAAACAGGAACTCCGGTATCTTGTTGATGTCAGTATCAAGTCCGATACAGAGAAGGCTGTTGTTCTTTTTTTGGATAGAACGAAGTCTTTGGTAGAAGTTCATGGAAGGTTAGAGGTTACAGTTATTGACCGACCCAATGCGGTGCGCGGTCGCCACGCGCGCTGAGTATTCGTTCACTGATTCCATCTGGAGAGCGAAGGCAAATTCCGCCTCGCCGTGAAAACAGTATTTCTCCTCCTGTGGAAACGAACACTGGGCCGTATTCATCATCCGCGCTCCGCGTGATGCGTGTCTGCCTATCCCCGCTGGTCGTCATGGAATAGATTTCAAGATTGCCATCCCTGTCCGATGCAAACAAGATGTTGCCCCCATCTGGCGAGAGGCAGGGATTGACCGAATTGTACTCTGCGGCGGTCAAGACCCGCATCGGTCCATCTGGCAGCGGGAAGGAGGCGATGGTCTGCAAACCTTCTGCGTTGACCGTGAGGATGATCCTTTGCTTGTCAGGCGACATGACAGGACTGTCTTTGACAGCCTGGTCGTTCGTCAGTCGCTGCACGTTGCTGCCGTCGGGGTCCATCAGGTACAACTCGCCGTTCACCGCGTCACGGGTCGACACGAAGAGAATCCTGGTGCCGCCCCATGCCCATGACGGTGATGAGTTTGCACCGGGACCGGTGGTAAGCCGTTTGAGGTCTGAGCCATCGGGGCGGACGATGTAAATCTCCCAGTTGTTATCCCTGTCCGACGCGAACAAAATCAGGGACCCGTCGGGCGACCATGACGGGGAGACATCGTTGGCGGGTGAGTGTGTCACCCCAAACTGGTTGCCACCATCGAGGTCCATCGTATATATTTCAAAATTGCCGTCTCGGTTGGACTGAAATACGACTTTCCCCCCAGCCTGTTTGTTCGAACATCCTGAGGACAAAATTACACACCATAGAGCCGCAAGAAGTGCAGCAGATTGCGACATTGTTCCCCCGGTTTACGTCTTCGCAGAGGTTAGTGGAACGAAGTGAAATGAAGATACAGCAAAACGGATGGAGATGCAATACGCGAGGCGGGTGGAACGAAGCCTGGAGACTGGTCAAGAGACGTCGAGCAGGTTGTTTTTGTGGAATCGCTTTCTTACGTTTGCATAGCCAAATCGGAGAGACTGATCACAATTCTCTCTGCAATCTCATGCAGATCTATTTCGTCTCATTTGTTCTCTACACCAGGTCAATTTCATCTCTCACCCAAAACATTCTTGGAGGTGCTATGCCCAGGAACTCTGCAACCTTGTTGGCGTTCGTCCTTGGTGCATGTGCTGTTCTCTTTGCAACAGACCTTCGCGCCCAGGGCGTAACAACTGCAGCAATCAACGGTATCGTCACCGATCAGGTCCGCCAAGGACTTCCCGGTGTGAATGTCGTCGCAACGCATGAACCATCAGGAACAGTGTATGGCACCAGCACGCGTAGTGATGGTCGCTACAATCTGCCGAACCTCCGTGTCGGCGGCCCATACACCGTGACTGCTTCGATTATCGGATATAAGAAGGAAGTGCGCACCGAAATCAATCTCCAGCTTTCCCAAAACCTCGATCTCGACTTTGGGTTGACCGAAGAGGCGGTGACAGGAGAGGAAGTTGTGGTGATAGGAACACAGAGTTCCGTGTTCAATGCGTCTCGGACTGGCGCTGCAACAAATGTCTCGCGTGATCAAATTGACCGCTTACCGACGATCTCGCGGAATTTCCAGGACTACTACAAACAGTCTCCATACGTTTCGGGAGATAGAGGCAACGTGTTGGGTCGTAACGCCAAGTATAACAACATCCAGATTGACGGAACTAACTTCAATGACCTGTTTGGTCTCGGAGGAACAGGCGCTCCGGCAGGGCAGTCAACGGTGACCCCCATTAGTTTGGACGCGATAGAAGAGTTTCAGATCGTCGTATCTCCATATGACGTTAGGCAGACCGGTTTCACTGGTGCCGGGATCAATGCTATTACGCGAAGCGGTACGAACCAGTACAGGGGTTCAATCTTCTACTATGGGAGGAGCGAAGGCTTTGTCGGGAAGACACCGAGCGAGGTTGACTCTCTCAAGAAGAAGTTGGCAGATTTTTCGGATTATCAGGTCGGCGGCCGGGTAGGAGGCCCTATCATTGAGAACAACTTGTTCTTCTTTGCCAACGGGGAAATAACCAGATTCAAGTCACCGTTCGAACGTACATTCGGGAACCCGAGCCGCGGGACAAATGCGTACAGGACCAGCGCAGATTCTCTTCAAATGCTGAGCGCTTACCTCAAGAATCAGTATGGGTATGATCCCGGCTCGTTTTCCAACATCAATTTTGACAAGGAAAGCGACAAGTTGTTTTTGAGGTTTGACTACAACATGAGTGAGAGCCATAAGCTTAGTGCTCGATGGAACTACCTCAGATCTTTTGAAGACAACACTCCGTCGCGTGGGCGAGACTTGTTTGCCATATACTTTGACAATGCTAAGTATAAACTTGACAACAAGACACACAGTCTTGCACTTCAGCTGACAAGTGTGTTTGGCAACACCGCCTCGAACGAATTCATATTAGGCTATGTGGACCAATTCGATAATCCGGTATTCTACGGCGCTCCGTTCCCGACCGTGTACATCCGATCGCTGGATGAGAATCTCGTCCTCGGGGCGGAACAGTTTCGTCATCGGAATGAGCTGGGGCAGAAGTCTTTTGAGATTACAAACAATTTCTCTTGGTACCTGCCCGACCATACATTGACTCTTGGAGCCAGGGTGGACCTGTTCAAGTTTCGCAACTTGTTTATCCCCAGTAATTTTGGCGTCTATTCTTATAGCTCCATCGCTCGATTCCTGCAAAGTCATAACCCGGGGTTCGGACCGGATGCCAATCCTACTGGTGTCAGTAACAACATATATACGTTCCGGTATTCGGCAACCTCCGATCCGCTTCAGGAAGCGAATTGGGGTGCGACCCAGTTTGGATTGTATGCCCAGGATGAATGGACGGTCAACCCAATGCTGAAATTCACGGGGGGTCTTCGTGTGGATATTCCGACGTACCCCGACAAACCGAGTTACAATGCCGCTTTGGACTCAACATTCTTTGCCTTCGGTGGTATACATTATCGGACAGATGAACCCCCTAAGACTTCAGCTGCATTCTCGCCCCGCTTAGGATTCAACTGGGCGTTAGACGAGGAACGAGCCACTCAAGTGCGCGGAGGCGCCGGGATTTTTTATGGTCGCTACCCCTACGTATGGGTTTCGAACCAGTACAGTAACACAGGTGTGGACTTCTATACGCTCGGAGCTTCAAGCGCTCCAAATATGTTCATACCGGATCCGTATGGCCAGCCAAAGTCTGCAACAACGTTGCCATCTGCCGAAGTCGACATCACTGACCGTGACTTCAAGTCTCCCTCAATCCTGCGGTGGAGTCTGGCTGTGGACCATAAACTTCCATTCGAGCTTGTTGCGACGGTTGAAGGTATCTTCTCTGTAACGCAGAATGACGTCTATATTCAGAACATCAACCTCCGTGGACTCCAGAGCAATGTGGGGGTGGTTCCGGGGGACACAGTTGTCGGGTTGACGCCAGGCGGCAAGCTTCCCGGCGAGGGGAGAGAAATATGGGGACGGTATAATACAAGCGGTTCCTCCGCGAGGCGGTTTACTGCTCAGAATGTGAATACGCAGTTTTCTCCAGGAGTTTACCTTGTCAAGAATACAGACCAAGGAAGCAACGCAAACGTAACCGTCCAGGTTCAAAGGAACGTCCTTGAGGGGTTAAACGGGACGGTCGCATACACTTGGGGAGTGGCCAAAGATGTCAATAGTGGAAATTCAGCAACTGCCGGCTCCTTCTGGAATGCCAATCCGACACCAGGAGACCCAAATAATCCCCAACTAACCTATTCTCAATGGGACCGTCGCCACAGAATCCTCGCCAGTGTATCCTATCGTCATGACTGGGAATGGAACGGTCTTGCAACCAGCATCGGCGTGTTCTACAATGGCCAATCGGGGCGTCCTTTTTCATACTTGGTAAGTGGCGATGTCAATGGCGATGGCGCAAGCGGCAACGACCTCGCTTACATACCGCGGAATGCAAATGATATTATTCTCATGAGCGGTAGCGCCGCCACAGACACAGTGTTGCCGAAATCGCATCCTGACTACGCACGTCTCATGGCGTTCATCGAGGGTGATGATTACTTGAATGAGAACAAGGGCCGCATCTCCGAGCGTATGGGACCTCGCGAACCCTGGTCCCACCAGATCGATATGCGGATCAGCCAGGAGATTCCAACCATATCAGGTCAGCGAATCGAATTGACTTTTGATATCCTCAACGTGCTGAACCTCCTGAATGGTGATTGGGGGTGGGTGAGGAACACTGGTGCTAACCAGAACTTCAACTTGTTTACCTTCCACAGTCTTGAAACAACACCTGGAGCAGATTACGGGAAACCGAGATATGCTCTGTCCTCATCAGCAAAGGTGACAGATGGGAAGGCAGATCCATTCCTTCCCGACGACCTGCAGCCTGCACGGGTTTCGCGCTGGCAGCTGCAGTTCGGCATTCGGTACACGCTCTAGGATCAACGGTTCAAGAAGAGAACGCCCCGCCGGAATCCCGGTGGGGCGTTTTCGTTTCAGGCACAAAACACCGCGCTAGTACTGCCTCTCGAATGTCCTCACGAAGTCGTTCTGTGGTCCCCGCTCAAGAGCGTGGCATCCTACACATCCGCTTCCGCGGGCGGTCATGGAAACGAACGCATCACCATCGGGTTCGTACTCTCCCCAAAGCCAGCCATTCCCCGCCAGTGAATTGTCCCCGTCCTTATAGATAACGGCGTACAGCGTAGTCTGTCCACCGCTCATGATCTGTTTGAAGATGATTGACCCGTCTGGAAACGAGGAACCGACGGGAAGCGTATCGTTCTGCAATGCACCGAGTGCAGTCGCATTCATACTCACACGCACAAGCGGCTGGTGTGCATGTGAGCCGTTCAGCGTGCCACTCGTAACGGAGTCGGCGCGGGGAAAGAGAGCATAGGAGCCGAATGGCTGTTGCTGAGTAATCAGCGCAAACAACTGTGCATCTGTGGAAATGGTCCCATCTGCAGCGGGCGGCTGGTCACCTTCGTCTTTGCAGGAGAACAGGACGAACATCGCTGCCGCGAAAAATAGTCCGCGAGATAATGATTTCAGTCGTGG
>Ga0326597_10011482_pt1 | contig 11743 bp, 7 predicted proteins | sample RVTome_12_FD_203789 | JGI IMG/M metagenome (GOLD analysis project Ga0326597, IMG submission 203789) | Soil microbial communities from uranium-contaminated site in the Upper Colorado River Basin, Wyoming, United States - RVT100D185 | ecosystem: Environmental > Terrestrial > Soil > Contaminated >...
ACCATTCTTAACACACTCGCCAAGATGCGAGTCATGCGACCCTACCCCAACATCGGGCGGTACCTGTGGGACTGAACATGCCGAACAAGTCGCTTGAGTGGACGGCGGGAAACGGGCGGTGGCGCTATGCGGTAAGGTCATTGGCCGCCGCCACTCAGCTCTGTCGCTATGTCGCTTAATCACCATCGGTGGAATAGGACCCTGAATGCCCGATAAGGAAGCCACAGCCCGCATCAAGATCAACAAGCTGCTCGAAGCGGCTAGCTGGCGTTTCTTCCAGGAAAGCGACGCGCCCGCGAACATTCGTCTCGAACCCAGCGTCACGATCAAGTCAACCGACCTGGACGCGCTCGGCGACAACTTCGAGAAGACCACAAAAGGGTTCGTCGACTTTCTCTTGCTCGACGCCAAGGGCTTCCCGCTCCTCGTCCTCGAAGCCAAGGCCGAGGACAAGAATCCGCTCGTCGCCAAAGAGCAGGCCCGCAAATACGCCAAATCTCAGAACTGCCGCTTCGTCATTCTCTCCAACGGCAACCTGCACTACTTCTGGGACCTCGAACGCGGAAACCCGTACGTCATCACCTCGTTTCCGACACCGGACTCGGTCACCGGCTACCAGAAGGTCACGCCCAATCCGCAGCGTCTGATCGAAGACCAGGTGGGCGAGGACTACATCGTTCGCACCCAGCGCCCGAACTACCACTCGGAGGCCGGGTGGCGGAACGAAGCGGAGCGCCCCGGATACATCCGCACCAACAAGCTGCGCTTTCTCAGGTCGTATCAGCTCAAGGCCATCTACAGTCTTCAGGCGGCAGTCGGCGACGGCAAGGACCGCTTTCTGTTCGAGATGGCCACCGGCACCGGCAAAACGCTTACCGCCGCCGCCGTCATCAAGCTCTTGCTCCGTTCCGGAAACGTACGTCGCGTTCTGTTTCTCGTGGACCGCCTTGAGCTGGAGGACCAAGCCAAAAAGGCCTTCGCAGCCGTGCTGTCCGCCGACTACCAGACGGTGATCTACAAGGAGAACCGGGACGACTGGCGACGCGCGGAGATTGTCGTCACCACCGTGCAATCCCTGCTCTTCAACAACAAGTACCAGAAGCTCTTCTCGCCGACCGACTTCGATCTCGTCATCTCCGACGAAGCGCACCGCTCCATCGGTGGCAATGCCCGCGCCGTGTTCGATTACTTCATCGGCTACAAGCTGGGGCTCACCGCCACGCCGCGCGATTACCTCCGCCGGTTCGACAGCTCGAAGCCGGGCACCCGCGACCCGCGCGAGGCCGAGCGCCGCCTGCTGCTCGACACCTACCGCACCTTCGGTTGCGAGAACAGCCAGCCGACCTTCCGCTACTCCTTGCTCGATGGCGTGAAGGAGGGCTGGCTGATCAACCCGACAGTGGTAGACGCCCGCACCGAAGTCACCACCACGCTGCTTTCCGAAGAAGGCTTCGTCGTCTCGTTCACGGATGACGCCGGCGAGGATCAGCAGCAGGCCTTCAAACAACGCGAGTTCGAGAAGCGGTTCTTTGCGGACGCCACCAACCAGCTCCTGTGCAAGACGTTTCTGGAGAACGCCCTGCGCGACCCGGTCAGCGGCGAAATCGGCAAGTCGATCATCTTTGCCGTCAGCCAGAACCACGCCGCCAAGCTGGCGCAGATTCTCAATCAGATGGCCGACCGCATGTTCCCCGGCAAGTACCAGTCTGATTTCGCCGTGCAGGTGACCTCACAGATACCTGACGCCCAGCAGTTCACCATCAACTTCAGCAACAACAACCTGCTCGGCTCGGGCAACTTCAGTCCCGCCTACAAGACCAGCAAGGCGCGTATCTGCGTGACGGTCGGCATGATGACCACCGGCTACGACTGCACCGACATCCTCAACCTCGGTCTCTTCCGTCCGATCTTTTCGCCCACCGACTTCATCCAGATCAAGGGTCGCGGCACCCGCAAGCACGATTTCCGCGAGCAGCTCTTCGACGACAGCCTCAAGGAAGGCGTGCAGCACCCGTCAAAAACGGCCTTCAAGCTGTTCGACTTTTTCGCCAACTGCGAATACTTCGAGGAGGACTTCAACTACGACGAAGTGCTGAAGCTCCCTCCACCCAAAGGAAAGGGCAGCGACGAAGGGGGCGGCCAGGGCCCGGTGGTCGTGGGCGGCACGTATGAGCACCTCGGTGCCGACACCCTCTCGATGGTCAAGGAGGAGACCATTGGCTACGAGGGCATGAAGATCGACCGCATGTTTTTCGAGAAGTTCGAAGACGTCATCCGCGCCAATGACACAGTCGCCTCCGCGGTCGAAGCCGGGCAGTGGGACCGCGTGATCGACTACGTGAACCGCGAGGTCTTCGACAAGCCCGAGGAGTTCTACACCCTCGACAAGCTGCGCAAAGCCGCCGCCGTGGACCGCCACCTGACACTGCGCGAAATCCTCGAAAAAGTCTTCGGTCTCATCCCGCGCTTCAAGTCCAAGGATGAGCTGCTGGAGGAGGAGTTCTCCAAGTTCGTCGCCGACTACAAGCCCGAAGAGGCCGCTGCCATACCGGCCATCAAGACCTACTTCAAGGCTTACGTCACCAGCGGTGTAGTCCGCGACATCATCGAGAGCAGGCAGTTCACGGATCTGGCGACCAACCCGGTGTTCTCCACCCGTGACTTCCGGGCCGTGCCGGAGAAGTACCGCGTGCTCGTCCCCGAATACGTCAAGGACTACGTTTCCTTGAATCAGTTTGCCGCCTGAACCCATGAATCTACCTAGACATCGTTTTAATTGTGGCAAATTCGCCCTATTCTTAATTCCCTCGAATTCGAGGGAATTGGCGTTTTCCAAAACATGAGACCCATCCCATGAATAAAGCAAAGAAAAGCACCATCGAGGTTCAAGGGGCTTCCGTCGCCGTGCTTTCAAAGGACAGGCAAGACCTTATCTCGCTCACCGATATCGCCCGGTTCAAGAACCCAGAACGTAGCGACGACCTCATACGAAACTGGCTGCGCAACCGCAATACGGTTGAATTCCTGGGAATTTGGGAAAAGCTCCATAACCCGGCTTTTAATTCCGTCGAATTCGACGGAATTAAAAGCCAAGCCGGCTTGAACAGCTTTGTCCTCACGCCAAAACAATGGATCGAAAAAACCAGCGCTATAGGAATCATCTCCAGCACGGGTCGCTACGGCGGCACATACGCGCACCAGGATATAGCCTTCGAGTTTGCCTCCTGGGTTTCTGTTGAATTTAAGCTTTACCTCATCAAGGAATTCCAGCGCCTGAAAGAGGACGAAAACCGCCGTCTATCCTTGGCCTGGAGCCTGAACCGCACTCTGTCCAAGCTCAACTACCGCATCCACACCGATGCCATTCAGGCGCATCTGATTCCAGCCGCAGTCACACCGGCGCAGGCCGCCATGACCTACGCCAACGAAGCCGACTTGCTCAATGTCGCCCTATTTGGTCAGACCGCCAAACAATGGCGCGACGCCAACCCCAAGCTGGATGGCAACATGCGCGAGTACGCAGGCATCGAGCAACTACTGGTGCTCGCCAATATTGAGGGCATGAACGCCGAACTCATTCACATGGCACTGTCACAGGGGGCACGCATCAAACGCCTCAACGAAATCGCCATCCGCCAGATGCAGGTGCTCACCTCTGCCTCCGCGATCAAGAAACTCAAGGAATAACGCATGCTCGATACCGATACCAAGCGCCGCATCGACACCGCCCGCGACATCCTCGTCGGCAAAGTCCCCGACCCCAAGTCTCAGGTCGAGCAGGTCACCATCGCCCTCATCTACAAATTCATGGACGACATGGACGCCGAGTCAGAGGAACTCGGTGGCAAGCGGAAGTTCTTCACCGGGGATTATGCCCGCTACGGATGGGCCAAGCTCATGGCGCCATCGCTCGGCGGGCACGAGATGCTCGGCCTCTACGGCGAAGGCATTTCCAAGATGCCGGAGAACCCCGGCATCCCCGCGCTCTTCCGCGACATCTTCAAGAACGCCTACCTGCCTTACCGCGACCCCGAGACGCTCAAGGCCTTCCTCAAGATCATCGACGAGTTCAGCTACGACCACAGCGAGCGCCTCGGCGACGCCTTCGAGTATCTGCTCTCCGTCCTCGGCAGTCAGGGTGACGCCGGCCAGTTCCGCACCCCGCGCCACATCATCGATTTCATGGTTGAGGTCATCGCCCCGCAGAAGGGCGACATCATTCTCGACCCCGCGTGTGGCACCGCCGGCTTCCTCATCTCCGCCTACAAGCACATCCTCCGCACCAACACCGACGCCAAGGGCCACAGCACCCTCACCCCCGACGAAAAGGGCCGCCTCGCCAAGAACTTCAAGGGCTACGACATCTCACCAGACATGGTGCGCCTCTCCCTGGTGAACCTCTACCTCCACGGCTTTACCGATCCCCACATCTACGAATACGACACCCTCACCTCCGAGGAGCGCTGGAACGAATTCGCCGACGTCATCCTCGCCAACCCGCCCTTCATGTCCCCGAAAGGCGGCATCAAGCCCCACAAGCGATTCTCCATCCAGGCCAAGCGCAGCGAAGTCCTCTTCGTGGACTACATGGCGGAGCACCTCACGCCCACTGGCCGCGCCGGCATCATCGTCCCCGAGGGCATCATCTTCCAGAGCCAGACCGCCTACAAAGACCTGCGTAAAATGCTCGTCGAAAAATCCCTCGTCGCCGTCGTCTCCCTCCCGGCCGGCTGCTTCAATCCCTACTCCGGGGTAAAGACCAGCATCCTCATCCTCGACAAATCCCTCGCCCGGCAGAGCGACACCATCGCCTTCTTCAAAGTGGAGAACGACGGCTTCGGCCTCGGTGCCCAGCGCCGCGCTTTCGACAAGAACGACCTCCCGCAAGTCCAAGCCGAACTCGCTGCCTACCTCCAGGCCCTCCGTAGCCAGCAACCCGCCGCCGATCTCCAGCCCACCTGCGGCCTGATCGTGCCGAAAGAGAAGATCGCCGCGAATGGCGATTACAACCTCAGCGGCGAGCGGTATCGGGAGGGGGTCGCGACCAACCACCGGTTTCCGCAGGTGGAACTTGGCACCATCTGCAAACCAGAATACGGATTCACGACAAGCGCCGAGGATATAGGTGATGCGCGATTCGTCAGGATTACCGACATAGCCCCTGATGGGCGGATTAGAAAAGACGAGCCCAAGTTCATAAAGCTCACTCACGAATCCGAGCCGTATCTGTTGAAGAAAGGCGATCTTCTCGTCGCTAGAACTGGCGCAACGTTCGGAAAGACGATGCTGTTTGACGAAGAGTATCCGGCGGTTTTCGCGTCCTATCTGATTCGCCTCAGGTTTCCGCAGGACAAACTTCTGCCAGAGTTCTACTGGTCGTTTGCTCAATCGGAGAAGTATTGGGAACAGGCGCGAAACCTTGCGACTGGTGGCGGACAGCCACAGTTCAACGGCAACGCGCTCACCGAGATTAAAATCCCCCTGCCGCCGCTGGAGGTGCAGAAGGAGATCGTGACGGAGATCGAGGGCTACCAGAAAGTTATCAACGGCGCCCGCGCCGTCCTCGACCACTACCGCCCCCACATCCCCATCCACCCCGACTGGCCGATGGTGGGGTTGGGCGAAGTCTGTGAATTCAAGAGAGGGCCGTTTGGAGGTAGCTTGAAGAAGGACATTTTTGTGAAGAGCGGCTATGCGGTCTATGAACAGGGCCACGCAATCGCTAACGACTTCTCAGAGTTCAGGTATTTTATCGACCAAGAGAAGTTCGACGAAATGCGTGGCTTTAGAGTGCAACCCGGCGAACTCATCATGAGTTGTTCGGGCACGATGGGTAAGGTAGCCATCATCCCCGACAACGCGCCATCCGGCATTATCAACCAAGCCCTGGTGAAGCTGACTCCGGCCGATCGAATCGTGGGCGTGTTTCTAAAGCTCTGGATGGAGAGCGACAATTTCCAGCATAGCCTCTCTGACTTCACTTATGGCGCAGCAATAAAGAATGTCGCGTCGGTGGAAATATTGAAGGGACTGCGACTTCCCCTCCCACCCCTCGCCACGCAGCAAGCCATCGTGGCGGAGATCGAAACCGAGCAAGCGCTGGTCGCCGCCAACCGCGAACTGATCACCCGCTTCGAGCAAAAGATCCAAGCCACCCTCGCCCGCATCTGGGGGGAAGAAACATCCCGAGGAGAAACGCAATGACAGAATCAACAACATCCGCCGGACAACTCAAATTCAAGGCGCCTGCTTCTGATGAATGGTGCGCCCTGCCGGTTGACGGTCAAGAAAAAGACCAGCAAGAGAAGGCGAAGGCTATGCGCGACACCCTCAAGGAAACTCTCCTGACCTCTTTACAGATGCAGCACATCGTCGTTTTGGCTGGCTCAGGAACATCTCTCGGCCCGGTCGGCGGTCCCTCCATGAAAGATTTGTGGGATGCCGCAATTGGAAAACCACCCAATAAGGCGGCCACCGAAACAGCCGGGAAGATTCACTACGATCTTACGATTCCGAATATTGAAGAGTTTCTCTCCAAGTCCGAAGCATCTTTACAGATAGAGGACGACACAGGCGTAAAGAACTTTGTGACCTCCTGCAAGAAGGTCATTCTGGATATGTGCTCCAGATTCTTAAAAGTGGAAAACCTGGAGGCTCATCAGACATTCCTTCATCGCCTCTCACGCCGCCGTGTACGCGACCCACGGCTGAAGTTGTTCACAACCAATTACGACCTCTGCTTCGAACAAGCGGCAAGCGCGTTGGGCGGAGTGGTTATTGACGGTTTCTCCTTTACACCGCCGCGCCACTACGACCCTCGGTATTTCGGCTACGACATTATCCGGCGCCCCCGCTCAAGTGAAGACCAGGGCAACTACCTCGAAGGCGTGTTCCTCCTCTACAAACTCCACGGTTCGGTCAATTGGGCGCGTTTCGCCAACGGCCTCATTCAGGAAAAGATAAACCCATCGCCGGATGAAGCGTGCTTGATCTACCCAGCGAGAGGAAAGTACCAGCAAAGTTTTCTTCAGCCCCATTTGGAGTCAATGTCTCAGTATCTTGCCGCCTTGCGCGAACCAAACACTTGCCTCTTCGCGATAGGTTTTGGCTTCAATGACGATCACCTGTCCGAACCGCTTCTGGCCGCCGTTCGCTCCAACCCGCATCTTCGCCTGATCATTGCGAACCCTGGAATCATCGATCGAGAAAGCGAAGGGACCAAATCAAACCCATACTGGCAAAACTTCTTCACGCTCGCCAAGAATGGCGAGGACATCTGGTTTGTCAACGCCTCATTCCAAGATTTCGCGAAACTTGTTCCCGATCTCAAGTCCCTGACGCCGGCCGACAGGCTGATGAAGACAATCCAGAGCATCACGGAAAAGAAATGAAACACTCCATTGATGACCTATTTCCCAAGGGCTTGCTTCGGCCGGAACTCTTTATGGGTGTTGCTTCTTCAATTACCGCCCGGGCTGTTGGCGTCAATTTGAGCGAAGCCGGACAGCCCAGTGGGTCTCACTTTTCCGGAGGGCGATACGGTCGTGGCGAAGTTGGCGAGTTTGTCCTCATTGAAGGCCAGCAGAATCTTTTGCTCGGGCGCGTCACAGAGGTCCGTTTGCCTGAACTTGATCGCCGTTCCATCAAACCTGACTATGCCGGCACAAGTAACTTGGACGCCATCGGCCAAATCCAATTACTTGGGTGCGTAGCAATGGATGACTTGGTCGTGACCGCAGGAGTCGATACATATCCCCGCCTGGGTGATCGCGTCTATGCGGCCCCGCACCAGTTCATTGCGTTGCTGCCACGGTTGATGGAGAAAGACAGCAAAGACGAAAATCCGGTCCTTCTAAATTTGGGGGCCGTGGATGTTGCGCAAGAAAGCACAATATCTATAAAGCCGGAACGACTCTTCGGCCGGCATTGCGCCATCCTTGGTGCGACGGGCGGAGGAAAGAGTTGGACGACCGCGCGCGTCATCGAGGAATGCCTCAAGCATAAGGCAAAGCTCATTCTTATTGATGCCACGGGAGAGTATCGCGGATTCTCCGGCGCGGACGTAGAGCATTGCCACCTTGGGGAGCCTGTTGAACGGGCCGACAACTCGATCTCTCGCACTTTGCCCCCAACGAGTTTCGTTGAGTCGGATTTTATCGCTCTTTTTGAGCCGGCCGGAAAAGTTCAAGGACCAAAGATGAGGGCGGCTATCAGAAGCCTGAGGTTGGCAAAGCTAAAGCCCGATTTGGCTACGAATGGCTATATCAGCAAGCTCAATCAGTTGAAGAAACCAGTACATGACGCAGAAAAGGAAGCTGGTGTCTCCAGCAAGCTGGACGATCCGCGCCAACCATTTGATGTCAAGCATTTGGTATCACAGATTGAACAGGAGTGCGTCTGGCCCGACGGGTATAACGACACTACCAAGTGGGGGAAAGAAGACGGTAACTTTGCGCATTGTCTTTCCTTGGTCGCCCGCATCAATGGGGTACTCACATCCCCCGCCTTCAAGTGCGTTTTCGCATCCACTGATCAGCAACTGACTCAGAAGATCGACGACTTTATCTGCAGTGACAGGAAGCTGCTTCGCATTTGTCTCAGCGGTATTGCCTATGAGTTCAATGCTCGAGAAATTATCGCGAATGTCATCGGCCGCTATTTGCTGACCAAAGCTCGCAATAGGGATTTCCTGAAACGCCCCGCAGTCGTAATCGTTGATGAGGCCCACAACTTCCTGGGACGCCATATAGGCTCCGATGATTACGTCGCCAAGCTTGATGCCTTTGAGCTCATTGCCAAGGAAGGCAGAAAATACGGCCTGAACATCTGCTTGGCGACACAACGCCCCCGTGACATCACAGAGGGAGTTCTCAGTCAGATGGGAACGCTAATCGTCCATCGTCTCACGAATGACCGGGATCGCGAGGTTGTCGAGCGCGCATGCGGAGAAATTGACCGGTCAGCATCAGCCTTCCTCCCGAATTTGAGACCGGGCGAGGCCGCTATTATCGGAGCCGATTTCCCGATTCCTTTGACTATTCAGATCCGCGAACCGGAGATGAAGCCCAAGTCGGACGGCCCTAATTTCCAGGAGCATTGGGGCAAGGATAAATCCACCTTGGCGGATGCCTGAGCCATGGAAGAAGCCGCCGAACTCGCCGACTACCTGCCGCTCTCCTTCAAGACCCCGAAAGAGCAGGAATACATCGAGTTCCTGTGGGACGCCTTCGAGACGAACTACACGCACGGCAAATACCAGTTCGCCTTCCTCGCCTACCACATGCTCACGATGAGCTTCGTCTATTTCAACATCTGGCAGATCAAGCAGACGGAGCCCAAGGACTTCGCTATGAGCCTCAGCGGCTTCGGCAAGGACATCGAGAAGAGCCTCCTCGAAGCGACCTCGCCGTTCGTATTCAGCACCGTGAATGAGCGCACCATGCTGCGCTTCCTCAAGCTCATCGCCTGCGACAACGGCAAGATTGGCACCTACGCCAAGCTGGTGGACGACCGCAACGAGTCCGCCCATACCAACGGCAACATCTTCTACAGCACCGAGGCGGCGCTCGACGTCAAGATCACCGAGATCCTACGCGTGGTGGCCGAGATTCAGACCCACTCCAAGCCGGTGATCGAGCACTGCTACCGCGAGTTTCTGGTCCAGAACCACGACCCCGGCGAACGCGAGTATCCCGATGCCGCCGACCAGATCCGCGAAGTGCTGATTCACGGCAACTACCTCTCGCAGAAGGATATCGAGATCTGCCTGGGGTTCAATGTCGAGCCGCTCGCCGATCGGCCAGGGATCGAAGGCATGCGGGAGCTGCATGCGGCCCTAGTTGAGAAGTACCAGGTTGAGGATGCGAACAGCGCGGCATAACACCGCCCGCAGCGGACGGTCCGCTGCGCGGCCCGCCGCTGAACCGAAGCGTTAAACTTCTCTTTTCCTTCGACAACTCCCGCCCGCCGGCTTCCGCGTTCCTCCGCCTAGACTTTTCTCGGAGGACTTTATCAAGAACATCCCGCAAATTTGACTTTCCCTCACCTGAGCACATATGTTCTGACTTGGAAGGAAATGAATTTATGATCATCGACTGTCACGCCCATTTGGTTCCGCAGAGTTGGTTTCATCCGAAGTCGCCGAAGTCGATCTTCGATTTTCCGGGCCTGTTCGAGGAGCAGGACAAGGCCGGGGTGGACATCACGGTCTTCGGCAACAACTGGATTCGCTCCCCGGACGGCTACGATCCTCTCAAGGTCGTGCAGGAGTTCAACGAATTCGCTGCCGACATGTCGGCGAAACATTCGAAGCGGCTGATCGGTCTGGCATGTTCGATGCCGTTCGACAGCGGCAAGATTCTCAAAGAGACCGAGCGCGCGATCCGGGAGTACAAACTCAAGGGAATCATGATCAACTCGAGCGTCAACGGTGAATACCTCGACTCGCCGCGCGCGACGCCGTTCTTCGAGCTGGTGAGCGACCTCGATGTGCCGCTATTCATCCATCCGCCCAAGTTCACCATCGGCAACGAGAAGATGGAAATCTTTCGCCTGCCGGAGATGCTCGGCAGGCCGTTCGACACGACACTGTCGCTCACCCGATTCATTTTTACCGCCGGCTTTGAAAAATTCCCCAAACTAAAAATGGTCTGCGCCCACGTCGGCGGCGCCTTGGCGATGCTGCCGGGTCGCTACGGTTTCGGCTATGAGCTGAGAAACGATATGAGCTTCGGCCCGTGGGAACCGGATGTCATGACCCGGCCGCCCGCGAGTTACCTCAAGCAACTTTATTTCGACACCGTCTGCTTTCACCCGCCCGCGGTCCAGTGCGCCATCGACACAATCGGGATCGACCACGTCGTTTTCGGCAGCGACTCGCCGCCGGTGCCGATTACGCTTGTGCGCGCGGTGGATACTGTGAAGCAGCTCAAGATACCGGAAGCCGACAAGCAGAAAATTTTCGGCGGCAATGCCGCGAAGCTGTTGGGTTTGGCCAGCTAAAAAAATTAAGGGTCTTCTGGGATTACTGTGAAAGACTATTCACCACAGAGACGCCGAGTTCACAGAGGTTAGTTTCTATTTCCCTTCTCCGCGACCTCAGCGCCTCCGCGGTGAAAGTTCCGAGTCCTCGCACCGATATGGCGTTGGCCAGGTGAGCCATACGGAAGCCTGAAGAACCAAAAAATCATAACCCGGCGCCGACGACCTCGCCGATAATCTTGAGGGATTGCTCGATGTCGTTGCGATCGACGTCGAGGTGAGTGACCATCCGAACCCTGCGCGCGTCGACCGGGCCGCCGAACACTTTGCACTGTGCGAGTCTTTCCAGGAACTGTTTTGAAGTGAGGCCGGTTTCACCGACATCGTAAATGACGATGTTGGTCTGGACTTTTTCCGTATTGATGCGAATCCTCGGAATCTTCGCGAGGCCTTCGGCCAGAGCCTTCGCGTTCTCGTGGTCGATGTAGAGCCGCTTCGGTCCCTCTTCCAGCGCGACCAACCCCGCCGCGGCGATGACTCCGACCTGGCGCATGCCGCCGCCGAGCGTCTTGCGGATCACACGGCAGCGCTCGATGAATTCTCTTGAACCGACGATCATCGAGCCGATAGGGGCGCCCAATCCCTTGCTCAGGCAAAACTGCACGGAGTCGAATTTCTTCGTCATCTCGGCGACGTTCTCACCAAGATAAACGGCTGCATTGAAAACCCGCGCACCGTCTAAATGAACCTTGAGTCCGGCGTC
>Ga0326597_10011483_pt1 | contig 11742 bp, 9 predicted proteins | sample RVTome_12_FD_203789 | JGI IMG/M metagenome (GOLD analysis project Ga0326597, IMG submission 203789) | Soil microbial communities from uranium-contaminated site in the Upper Colorado River Basin, Wyoming, United States - RVT100D185 | ecosystem: Environmental > Terrestrial > Soil > Contaminated >...
CTTCGGCGTCCGCGTGGATCTGCCGGAGCTGTTCCATCGGCATTCCCGGCTCGAGCCGGTGCGATCGGTGGTACGAGGCCAGGGCCTCCCGCGCGGCGGTGGTGACCTCGGTGAGGATCTCTCGAGCGAACAGCCGCCGCCCGACGGTGACGGTTTGGGGCGTCGCGGCCCGAACCGTGGACTCGACACTCGCCGGTGGAATGCCGAGCCGCACCGGGAGCTCATCAATGGGGAGGCCCCGCCGCCCCGCGCGACTCGCCGCGGCGACCACCCGCTGGCCAGGCGCCTGGAGCAGGTCGGCAACCTCAGCCGGGCGGCGCGGTCGCGGAGCCGGCCACGGATCCGCCACCACGGCACCACCGATGGTGGTGGGCGGCGAGTAGGCCCGGATGACGAGCCGGTCGCCCCATCGCACGACGACCGGTTCTTCCAGCCGGAATCGCACGGTCCCGGTCCCGCCCGGGGGAATGGCCTCGCCGGCCGGGGTCACGCGCGCCAGGACCTCCGCCGTCCCGACGTGTACCCGCACGCGGGAGCGCTGCCCGATGGGGGGCGCCGTGGGCAGCAACGTGAGCGTGGCGTCCACGGCGTCCGTTGCGCGCCACGCGGTCCCCTGCACCACCGTGGTCCCACGCGTCGCGGCCTCCCGCTCGAGGCCCGACAGCGCCAGCGCCGTGCGGCGCCCCGGCTCCGCCGACGCGCGGCTCTCGCCGTGCGTCTGGATACCGCGCACGCGGGCCCCGCGGTCGCCCGGCAGCAGCGTGACTTCGTCGCCGACTCGCACCGTGCCGCTCCAGACCGTCCCGGTGACCACGGTGCCGGCACCGGCCACACTGAAGGCTCGGTCCACCGGCAGTCGGAAGAGGTCGTCCGCCGGCCGCTGCCGGGCATGGTCGGCCGAACGCACCAACGCGGTGCGCAGCTCCGCCAGGCCCGCGCCCGTGACGCTCGAGACGGGGATCACGTCCGTCCACGCGACCCGCGCCCGCCCGAGACGCTCCCGGATATCGGCCCGCACCAGGTCCAGCCACGCCGGTTCCACCAGGTCCGCCTTCGTCACCGCCACGACGCCCGCCGGGACGCCGAGGAACTCGAGAATCGCCACATGCTCGACCGTCTGCGGCATCACGCTCTCGTCGGCCGCAACGACGAGGAGCGCCAGGTCGATGCCCGTGGCGCCCGCGACCATCGTACGGACGAAGTCCTCGTGGCCGGGCACGTCCACGATGCTCGCCTCCACCCCGTCGAGCGTGCACCGCGCGAAGCCCAGCTCGATGGTGATACCGCGGCGCTTCTCTTCCACGAGCCGGTCGGTGTCGACCCCGGTCAGGGCGCGCACGAGGGCGGTCTTCCCATGGTCCACGTGGCCGGCCGTGCCAATGACGACGTGCCGAGTCACCCGATCGACTCCCAGAAGCTCAGGGCTGGAAGCTGCGCGTCGTCGGTGAGGTGGCGCCGGACGAAGCGCACCAGCAGCCGCCGATGCGCGGCGACGTGCGGCGCCGGCAGGGCGACGCCGGCGTCCGACCCTTCGAGGAATGCGCGCAGCGCCGCCTGGTCCTCCGCGCCCAGCGCCCCGGTGCCCGTTCCACGCCCGCATGCCGGGCACAGCAGCCCGCCTTCGGCCAGCGCGAACCACGAGCGATCGCCAAGGGGCCGCTCGCAGCGCACGCACTGGTCCACGACCGGCGCGAATCCGAGAACGATCACCATGTGCCAGAGACCGGCGAGCGACACGAGTCCGACGCGCTCGGACGGAGCCGCCCCGAGCGCCCGCAGCGTCTCGACGAGCGTGGCGAACGCCACGGGCTGGGGCTCCTCGTGGCCGGTGCGGAGCACCAGCTCCGCCAGCGCCGCCGCGGCCGCGAACCGGCGCAGATCGCCCGCCAGCACCACGTGCTGGTCGGTGACGTCGAACGCGGAGAGGGTGTGCAGGTCCCGGGTGGAGCGATAGTGGAACTGCGCGACGCCCTCGGAGAGCACCTGGAGGCGCCCGCCGAACCGCGACCGGGGCCGCATGGCTCCCTTCGCGATGACGCTTTGCACGCCATGATCCTGCGTCGCGAGCCGCACGATGCGGGAGGTGTCACCATAGGCGAACGCCTGGAGAATGACGGCGGGCGTAGTGATGAGCACGGAGGGAAGATAGTGAGGGCAGTAAGGGCAGCGAGGGCAGCGAGGACAGCCTGCCCTTACTGCCCCTACTGCCCTTACTGCCCCTACTCCCCCGCCCCGACCCTCACTCCCACTAGCACCACCCGCCCCTGCGCAGGGAAGCCGTACGCCATCTGATATTCGACGTCGAACAGGTTCCGCACCTGCAGCTCGATGGCCGAAGCCCCGAGCGGCGCGCGCCCGCCGAACGGGCGCACGGACACCCCCGCATCCACCACGGTGTACGCGGCCAGGTCCACCCGCACCGCCGGGAAGGTCGCGAAGTCGGCGTCGGCGCGGCTGCCGGTCCAGCGCACGGCGCCGTGGGCACCCACCACCTGGCCGTCCCAGCGCGCGTGGAAGGCGACCGCGTGGGTCGGACGCCGAAGCAGCCGGTCGCCTTCGCGGAATGCCGCGTCGTCATCCGGCAACACGCCCGCGTCGGTCACCTCGGTGCGGAGATAGGTGTACTGGGCGCCGAGCCGCACGCCAGCCCCGGGGTCGATGGTCCCCTCGACCTCGAGGCCGTCGGCGTTCGCGGCGGCCAGGTTGACGTAGTTGGCGCCGTCAGGCGTCACCGGTGTAAACGCATACTGGATCAGGTCACGGAAGCGCTGCCCGAACCAGCCAGCCGACATGCGCGCCCGGGAGCCGAGCAGGGTCTGCTCGAGCCCCACCTCCCAGCTGATGGTGCGTTCCGGAGTGAGGTCCGGGTTCCCGACGACGAAGCTCCCGCCGTACTGCTCGAAGAACGTCGGCTCCTTGAACCCGGTTCCCGCGGACGCGAACGCCCGTAGGCCGACGGGCGTCATGGCGCTGGCGCCGGCCCGCCACGTGACGAACGTCCCGAACCGCTCGTTCCGATCCAGCCGACCGCCCGCCGTGAGCGTGGCCGGGCCCCGCACCAACGCCGCTTCGGCATAGGCCGCCCAATTGTGCCGCCGCGCATCAGTCGTGGAACCGTACGGACCGAAGTCGCTCTGGCCCTCGTCCGTACTGCGATCCCGCTGATGCTCGTACGCGCCGCCCCCGGTGAGCGTGAGCGCCGAGGCCACGCGCCAATCCACCCAGAGATCCACGAGTTGTCGGTCGAGATCGCGCTGGCTGCGATATGCGTACGCGCCCAGCGTGTCACCCGGGCCGTCCTGCGGGTCCTCGATGCCGCCACCGATCGCGTTGCTCCGGAGCGCCAGGTGCGCTTCGGCACGCGGATGCAGCCGCTGGCCGAGCGTGAGCCCGAGCGCGGTTGTGCGCGTGAGCTGATGCTGATTGGTGTCGACGACGTTCCCGGATCCATCAGTGGGGTATCGGTACGTCGCGTTGACGGACCGAATCGTGAGATCGGCCGTGGGACCGGCGGAGGGTGCGATGCGCAGGCGACCCGCGACGTTCGCGTTCTCGTAGCCGCTGTTGACCGGATAGAGACCGTCGGACCGGCGCCACGCCCCGGTGAACCCGTAGGAGGCCGTCGCATCGCCCCCAGCGATCTCCGCATCCGCCTCGAACGTGCCGTAACTCCCGCCACGCACGTGGCCAGCGCGGCGTGACCCGCCAGCCCGGGTGACGAGATGCACCACACCGGCCACGGCGTCCGACCCGTACACCACGCTCGTGGGACCACGCACGATCTCGATCCGCTCGACGTTGTCGGTGGTCAGGTGGGCGAAGTCGTACGCCCCGCCCGGCTCGTTGAGCGGCACGCCATCCACCATCACTTTCACGTAGTCGCTCTCGCCGCCGCGCAGGAACACCGACGTGGCGGATCCCGGGCCGCTGGTCTGCGCCACGGAGAGGCCGGCCACACCCTCGAGCGCCGCCGCAACGGTCGCGTAGCCGGCCGCCCGCAGCTCGGCGGCGGTGAGCACCGTGACCCGCGTGCCCAGGCGGTTCGCCGCGAGCGGCGCGCGGGTGGCGGTCACCACGATCGGGCTCAGCTCGGTGGTGTCCCGCCGCTGCTGGGCGCCGGCGACCGATACCAGGCCCAAACCACACCAGGCGACCGCGGCCGCCCCACCCATGACTGTGCGTCTCATCCCGTCATCTCCCGTTCTCCCGTTCATCCTGCTTGTCCCGCTCATCCCGCCGCTCCGTCGTCAGCAACGGCACGATCTGAGGAACTCCGTGCCACTGCACGATCTCGACCGGCCAGGCGAACACGCGCTCGACCACGTCGCGCCGCAGGACCTCCGCGGGCGTTCCGGTGGCCACCGTGCGCCCGCGATCGAGCACCGCCAGCGCGTCGACGAATCGCGCCACGAGGTTCACGTGGTGCGTGACGAGCACGCCGGTGAGGCCGTGCCCGCGCACCAGCCCCGCCACCAGCTCGAACGTCTCCATCTCATGCCGGAGATCGAGGTTGGCGGTCGCCTCGTCGAGCACGAGCACGTCCGGCTCCTGGGCGAGCGCGCGGGCGATCCGCACGCGTTGCCACTCGCCGCCGGAGAGGGCCTGCGTCCAGCGGTCGGCCAGGTGCACCGCGTCCGCGCGGGTGAGCGCCGCATCCACCGCCGCGTCGTCCTCCGCCGAGAAGGGGCGGAAGGCGCCGACGTGCGGATACCGGCCCAGCCGCACGGCGTCCCGCACGCGCAGCGGGAACACGGGTTCCTCCCGCTGGGCCACGACCGCCACGCGGCGCGCGAGATCCCGCCGCCGCCAGTCGGCCGCGGGACGCCCCAGGGCCCACACCGTTCCCGCCCGTGGGCGACGCGTCCCCACCAGGAGGTGGAGGAGCGTCGTCTTGCCGCAGCCGTTGGGCCCGACGATCCCGACGAGGGCGCCCTGCGGCACCGCGACGTCGGCGCCCGACACCGCGTCCTCGGCGGCGCCCGGATACCGGTACGCGGCGCCACGCGCCTCGAAGATCAGGTCGCCCATCGCCGCACCAGGAGCGCAAACACGGGCACGCCCACGATGGCCGTGACCACGCCGACGGGCAGGCTCAGCGGGGCGAACGCGGTGCGCGCCACGGCGTCCGCGCCGGCGAGCAGGGCTCCCCCCAGCAGAAACGCGGAGGGCAGCAGGCTCCCGTGCCGCGCCCCCCACAGCACTCGGACCGCGTGGGGTACGACGAGCCCCACGAAGCCGATGATGCCGGAGACCGCGACGGCCGCGGCAGTGAGCAGGGAGCTGGCCAGATAGAGCCGCCGCTTGAGCGGCTCGACGTCGGCGCCGAGGAACCGCGCGGGCTCCTCACCGAGCGAGAGCAGGTCCAGCATGCGGCTTTCGCGCGCCAGCAGGGCGAGCGGGAGGACCGCGTAGGCGGCGAAGATGCCGAGCGCGGACCACGACGCGCCGTCGAACCCGCCGAGCAGCCAGAGCAAGGCGCTCCGCAGCCCCTCGGCGGGGGACAGCGCGAGGATGGCCCCCACGAGGGCCGCCGCGAAGCTCCCCACCACCACTCCCGCAAGTAGCAGCACGCGGGTATCGAGCACCGCCTCCGCCACCACGGCCAGCCGATACACGAGGAAGATGGCCGCGAGCGCGCCGGCCGCCGCCGCGATCGGCACACTCCACGCACCGGCCACGCCCAGCGCGATGGCCGCGACCGCCCCCAGACCCGCCCCGCCCGAAAGCCCGAGAAGGTAGGGGTCCGCGAGCGGATTCCGTACCAGCGCCTGGAGCACGGCGCCGGTGACCGCAAGGCTCCCGCCCACGAGGAACGCGAGCAGGACGCGCGGTAGCCGCAGCTCGCGCACGATGGCGACGGTCGTCGGATCGCCGCTTCCGGCGAGGGCCCGCACCGCGGCGCCCAATCCGAGGTCCGCCGGCCCGACGATGATGCCGGTGAGGAGTGCGGCCAGCGCCACCGCCACGAGCACGGGCCAGCGTCTCATCGGGCCACGGAGTCCAGCATCCCACGCAGCGACCGCACCGCGTCGAGCGCCCTGAACGTGGGCCGGGCGAACTCGGTTCCTCGCACGAAGCCGAACCGGCGCTCGCGCACCGCGCGCACGACCTGCCACTCGGGACGGGTGGCCCAGGCGGGCTCCTCGCCCTCCAGCAACAGCACGAGGTCGGGGTCCCGCGCGGCAATCGTCTCGATGGTGACCTGTGCCGAGGGCTGGGCCAGATCCGCGAACACGTTCTCGGCGCCGGCGAGCGTCACCAGCTCGTGCTGGAAGCTCCCACCCCCGATCACGATCGGTGGACCGTCCCACGCGAGCAGCAGCACCCGCCGCGGGTTCGCGGGCGGCCCGACCGCGCGTGCCGAATCGAGCGCGGCGGCGAAACGCGCTCCGAGCGCGGCCGCGCGGTCGCCCACACCCGTGGCGTTCCCGAGCACGCGCGCGGCGTCCGCGACATGCGCGAGCCGGTCCATCGGCAGTGTGAGGGTGCGGATGCCAAGCTCCGCGAGGCGCTCCACGGCGGCCGTGTTGGCGGGCGACGCGTACACGACGACCAGGTCCGGAGCGCGGGCCACGATGGCCTCGACGTTCGGCGCCATCCCGTCGCCCACGCTCGGCACGTTCCGGGCAGCCGGGGGCATGTCACACCACGCCGTGCGCCCGACCACACGGTCGCCGGCCCCAATGGCAAAGAGGATCTCGGTGAACGCCGGCGCGAGCGAGACGACGCGCTCCGCCACCCCGCCCACCACCGGGGTGCGCTCGGGTCCGCACGCGATCGCCGCGAGGGCCGCTACAGCCGCGACCGCCGGGAACCGGGAAAGCCGTCTAGTGCTGGGAGCGATGACGCGCACGCGCACCGGGATCCGGGCGGTTTGGCGCGTCGCTCACGACGAGTCGTTCCACCGGCCCTCCCTCGAGGGATCGGGGTGGTGCGGAGGGCTCGTCTCCTGGCTACGGGCCGCGCGCGCTCGCCTTCCCGGGACTTCCCAGTGGCTGTGAGCCGCGTGTTGCACCCGTTACAGTGGCGGGGCCGCGCCGGGTTTCCACCGGCTTCCGTGATCCCATCCGCGGGGAACTGCGCGAGTTGTCGGTCGAGAGTCTACGTTCCGGCGCGCCGCTGCGCAAGCAAGTCCGCGAGCCGGCCCTTGAGCGCCGCGCGCTGCGCCTGGTACGTCTTGGTTTCCGCGGGACTGCGCGCCTGCCGCTCGTGCTCCGCATCGAGTGCCGCGATGGCCCGCGCGAGCGCGTCGGGAGTCTCGGGCGCCCGAGCGCGGGCCGCCTCGGGCGACCGCCTGGCGAGCATCGGGATGGCGAGCAGGAGCAGCAGTGCCGCGACCCCGGCAATGATCGCCGTGGCGGTGGCCGTCGGGACGCGGCGTCGCGTGAAGCTGAAGACCATGGCACCGCCCCCCGCCTGCGCGGTGCCGGAGAACACGGCGAACTGCGTGTCGTCGAAGACCTCCGTGCCCTGCCGCATGAGCGGGCCGTCGGTGACGACCGCGCCCGTATCGGACAGCAATACGAGCAGCCGGTCCGCCGGCTGATCGAGCGGCAGCCGCACCTCGCGCCCGCCGGGCACGTCGTACGTGAGGATCAGCTGCTTCACGCCCGGCGGAATCGGCGCGGTGACCACCACGCTGTCGCCCACGAGACGGACCGCCTCGGAGCTGACGTCGCCCTGCCCCACGGTGAAGTTGGCGGCGTCGGCGGGGATCCGGCCGATCCAGGTGGGCCGGGGCGGCTCGCCGGCAATCCGCGTGCGGTCCCCGTCGTTCGCCAGCGCCACCAGCTCGAGCACGGACCGGCGGCCGCTGCCCTCGGCGTCGCGGATCACGATGTGGCGCTGGGCCACCGAGATGGCCGGCCCCGTGCTGGACGTGTCGTAAACCACGAGCGGCTCGAGCGGCCCACCCGAATCCCGCGCGGTGCGCACCTGGGAGAAGTAGGTGAGTCCGCGGTAGGTGGTGCTCACCATGTACAGGGCGGTGGTGTCGGGCGCGGTGACCGCCAGGCGGAAGGCGCCAGTGCGCCCGGTCCGGACGGAGTCCCGCGGCCCGCCGCTGTCCATCGTGACCTGGTGGAGCACCACCCACGCGTCCGGCAGCGGCGTCGAGTCCGCGCGGATCACCCGGCCTTCCAACCGCAGCCCCTGTCCCGCCGACACCCCCGCCGTCCCGGCTAGGAGCAGCGCGACGAGCGCCGCGCGTTCAGGGATTGAACTTGCCGAAGTCTTCCGGATCGAGGTTCTCGAGGTAGGCCTTGAGCTGATCCGCGTCGAGCGGCTGGGGAGCATCGGAGGACTCAATCGTTTCGATGGACGAGCGCTCCAGCAACTCGTCGTTCGTGAAGATCGGGGCGTTCAGCCGCAGGGCGACCGCGATGCTGTCGGACGGACGCGCATCGATCTGGATCACGTGGTCGTCGCGATGGAGGAACAGCTCGGCGAAGTAGGTGTTGTCCTTCACCTGGGTGATCGTGACCCGGCGCAGGTCCGCGCCGAGGCCCACGATGACCTGCCGGATGAGGTCGTGCGTGAGCGGCCGCGCGAACTTCACGCCCGCCAGGTGCATCGCGATGGCGCTCGCCTCCGCGGGCCCGATCCAGATGGGGAGCACACGTTCGCCGTCCTTCTCCTGAAGGATGACGACCGGCGAGTTGGTAGCCCGATCGAGGCCGAGGTGCGCCACCCGGACTTCGATCATGCCGTCAGTACCGGTAGTAGCCGGGCTTGTACGGCCCCTCGACCGGCACGCCGATGTACTTGGCCTGCTCGGGCGTGAGCGCCGTCAGCCGCACACCCAGGTGGGCCAGGTGCAGCCGCGCGACCTCCTCGTCGAGGTGCTTGGGCAGCATGGTCACCTTGCGCTTCTGGCCCGGCCCCCGCCGATGGAGCTCGAGCTGGGCCAGCACCTGGTTGGTGAACGATGTCGACATCACGAAGCTCGGGTGGCCGGTGGCGCAGCCGAGGTTCAGCAGCCGCCCCTCCGCGAGAACGAGCACGCTGTGCCCATCGGGGAACGTCCACTGATCGAACTGCGGTTTGACGTTCTCGTGACGGATCCCGGGCACCTTCTTCAGGCCCGCGAGGTCGATCTCGTTGTCGAAGTGGCCGATGTTCCCGATGATCGCCTTGTTCTTCATCCGCTGCAGGTGATCCACGGTGACCACGTTGAAGTTGCCTGTAGCGGTGATGAAGATATCGGCCGTCTCGACGACGTCGTCGAGTGTCTTGACCTCGTAGCCCTCCATGACCGCCTGGAGCGCGCAGATGGGATCGATCTCCGTCACGATCACCCGGCAGCCCTGGCCACGCAGCGACGCGGCGCTGCCCTTCCCCACCTCACCGAAACCGCAGATCACGGCCACCTTCCCGCCGATCATGAAGTCGCTGGCCCGGTTGAGCCCGTCGATCAGCGAATGGCGGCAGCCGTAGATGTTGTCGAACTTGCTCTTGGTCACCGAGTCATTGACGTTGATGGCCGCGAACCGGAGCGTGCCCGCCTTCTCCATCTCGTACAGCCGGTGGACCCCGGTCGTCGTCTCTTCACTCACGCCGATCACCCCGGCGGCCACGCCGGTCCAGCGATCCGGGTGCGCGCGGCGCTCCCGGCGCAGGAGGTCGAGGATCACGCCCCATTCCTCGGGCTCCGTCTCCGGATCGAACGCCGGTACCTTCCCGGCCTCCTCGACGTCGGCGCCCTTGTGGATCAGCAGGGTGGCGTCGCCCCCGTCATCGACCAGGAGCGTCGGCCCACGGCCGTCCGGCCAGCGGAGCGCGCGCGACGTGTACTCCCAGTACTCCTCGAGCGTTTCGCCCTTGTAGGCGAACACCGGAACACCCTTCGGCTGCTCCGCGGTTCCGTGGGGCCCCACCACCGCGGCGGCGGCGGCGTGATCCTGCGTGGAGAAGATGTTGCAGCTCACCCAGCGGACGTCGGCGCCCAGCTCGACGAGGGTCTCGATCAGCACCGCCGTCTGCACGGTCATGTGCAGGCTGCCCATGATGCGGGCGCCCGCGAGCGGCTTGTCGGCCCCGTGCCGGCGGCGCAATTCCATCAGCCCCGGCATCTCGTGTTCCGCTAGCCGGATCTCCTTGCGCCCCCACTCGGCCAGGCCGAGGTCGCGGACCGCGTAGTCCATGGCCGGGTTCTGGGCGACCCGCTTCTTCGCTGGTTTCACTGCCGTCATGTGTCCATCCTCGATGCGCGGCCCGGCCCCCCCGGGAGTCCCGGATCGCTGTTCCCTGTTCAGGCCGCGCGCTGCGCCGCGTCGCGCAACGCCGCCGCCATGCTCGTCTCTTCCCAACTGAAGTAGTTCACCGATTGCCCGCCGACAGTTCCCTTGGCCGCCTCGCGCCCGAAATGCCCATAGGCGGCCGTGGGCCGGTAGATCGGGCTGCGCAACCCGAGCCGCTGGATGATGCCGCCGGGTGTGAGGTCGAACACCTCGCGCACCGCCCGCTCGAGCGCCGGCTCGGGCAGCTTCCCGGTGCCGAACGTATCCACCATGATGGACACCGGGTCGCGCACGCCGATCGCGTACGCAACCTGGACCTCGCAGCGGCGCGCGAGCTTGGCGGCGACGATGTTCTTCGCGACCCACCGGACCGCGTACGCCGCCGAGCGGTCGACCTTGGACGGGTCCTTGCCGCTGAACGCGCCGCCGCCGTGCCGGGCCATACCACCATACGTGTCCACGATGATCTTGCGGCCGGTGAGCCCCGCGTCGCCCTGCGGGCCGCCGATCACGAACCGCCCCGTGGGATTGATGAAGAGGCGCAGGCCCTCGTGCTCGACCCCCGCCGACGCGACGACCGGCATGATGACGGTCTCGCGCACCGCCTCCTCGAGCGTGGCGGCCGAAATCTGCGGCGCGTGCTGCGTCGACAGCACGACCGTCCGGACCGCCACCGGCCGGTGGCCGTCGTACTCGACGCTGACCTGGCTCTTGCCGTCGGGCCGCAGCCACGGCAGCTCCCCGGCGTGGCGCACCTCGGCGAGCCGCCGCGTGAGCCGGTGCGCGAGCATGATGGGCATCGGCATCAGCTCGGGCGTTTCGTCCGTGGCATACCCGAACATCATCCCCTGGTCCCCGGCGCCCCCGGTATCGACCCCCAGCGCGATGTCGGCCGACTGGCGGTCGATGGACGACAGCACCGCGCAGGTCTTGTAGTCGAAGCCCGCGTCCCCCGAGTCGTAGCCGATGGACTGCACCGTGTCCCGGACCACGTCCGGGACGTGCACGTACGCCTTGGTCGTGATCTCGCCGGCCACGACCACCATCCCGGTGGTGACCAGCGTCTCACACGCGACGCGGGCGAGGTTGTCCTCGGTCAGAATAGCGTCGAGGATGGCATCCGATATCTGGTCCGCGATCTTGTCCGGATGGCCTTCCGTGACCGATTCCGACGACATGATGTGCCGGTGCGACGACATGCAAACCCTTTCCCATCAAATGAATACGCGCCGGTTCAACCCTCGCTCCGGCGCCTGTGCAAGCTACCCGGGTCCCGGTGGACGGGCAACCAGCCGGCGTCGATCAGATCCAGATCCACCAGTTGCGCCATCCGCCGTTCGAGGGCGGTCAGCACCGCGGTGGCATTCGGCGCGGCCAGCGCCTCGGCGGCCGCGTGCGTCGCGTCGGCGGAGGAGAGCCGCTGCACCAGCCAGCGCACCAGGGGCAGCGCCGTGGGGGCCGCGCTGAATTCGCGATACCCGAGCCCGAGGAGCAGGAACACCCC
>Ga0326597_10011484_pt1 | contig 11742 bp, 9 predicted proteins | sample RVTome_12_FD_203789 | JGI IMG/M metagenome (GOLD analysis project Ga0326597, IMG submission 203789) | Soil microbial communities from uranium-contaminated site in the Upper Colorado River Basin, Wyoming, United States - RVT100D185 | ecosystem: Environmental > Terrestrial > Soil > Contaminated >...
ACTGACGAATGGCCCCGCTGACCCAGATTCCGACCTGAACCAGCAAGGCGATGACCGTCAGGTGCCCGAGGAAGCCTGTGACGCTTCCCGGGAGCGTCAGGAGAACGCTCCCCGCGTAGACCGAGACGATGAGTAGCAGCGAGCCCTTGGTGCGCCCGAGCGCCCCGGTCACGATGTCGTCCCACCGGGTCTCGGTCGTGCAGGCGAGCGACGCCAGGCGTGACACGACCAGGTGGCGACGAATCTCAGCGCCAGGTAGACGGCGGCAGCTTCACCGAGGGCCGACGCCCACGTTCTCAGCGTGTTGTCGAAGAGGCTGTCCGAGAGAAGATCCATGATCCCAGGGGTGCCCACGAAAAAAAAGATGGGGCGGGCGCTGGACGCCCCCCCATCTGATACCGCCGAACGACGGTCGGTCAACGTCGGCGGTCCGCTCAGACGGCTCCGACGAGAAGCGGCTCGGCGGCGGGCGTGGCCGCGTCTTCGGTCGGCATATCGGCCTCGTCCGAGGGCGCTTCCCACCTTTCCCGGTTCCCGGCATGGGCGTGCGCCCCATGCGGAATCGCCGGCTTGACGAAGCGGCGGCAGACCACGTCGAGCTGACCGAGCTCGAGCTCGGTCAGGTCGGGGTACCGGTCCGCCATGTAATCCATCGTCTCTTCCATCCATTCGAGGCGGTCTTCCATATGCGCCGACAGCACGTCACATCGGATTACGTGGCTGCAAAGCTCGTCACGAGCACACTGTTTCCCATACAACTCCTCTTTATGCAAGTCAGTTATTAAGTCCTTATCCTACAACATCTTGCATCATCGGTCAAGCCCACCGGGCGGAAGCCGGACCGAATCGGCGGACGGGGGCGTCACGATCCGGCGGTCCCCGGGCCTTGCCCGGACGAGTCGCGGGTAGCAGGCTGAGAGAAACGACCCACGCACGAACACCGGAGTCCTCCCATGACCGACGACCGCAAGCGCGCCGACGACTTTCCCCCTGAGGTGCTCAACCTGTTCGATCAATACGTGCACGGGATGATCGACCGGAGAGGCTTTCTGGACGGCGCGCGCAGGTTCACCATCGGCGGCCTGACCGCCCTCGGCATGCTCGAAGCGCTTCGACCCCGATACGCGTGGGCCCGGCAGGTCGCGCCCGACGACCCCACGATCCGCGCCGAATACGTCGAGTACCCCTCACCGAACGGATCCGGGACCATGCGGGGGTACATGGCAAGGCCGGCCGGTGGCGGCCGAAAGCCCGCGGTGCTGGTCATCCATGAGAACCGCGGCCTGAATCCGTATATCGAAGACGTCGTGCGTCGGCTGGGCGCTGCGGACTTCCTGGCCCTGGGGCCGGACGCCCTCACGCCCCTGGGGGGATACCCCGGGAACGACGATGAAGGCCGGGAGATGCAGAGCCGGCTCGACCGCGACACGATGGTGGCGGATTTCGAGGCGGGTGCCCGCTATCTCATGGGCCACGAGGAATCCACAGGACGTGTGGGAGCCGTCGGCTTCTGTTTCGGGGGATGGGTGGTGAACACGCTCGCCGTCCGCATGCCGGACCTCGGGGCGGGCGTGCCGTTCTACGGTACCCAGCCCGACTCGGCCGACGTGCCGCGGATCCAGGCGCCACTCATGATCCACTACGCAGGCCTCGACGAGCGGGTCAACGCCGGATGGCCGGAGTTCCGCGATGCGCTGGAGGCCAACGGGAAGGAGTATGTCATGCACATGTACGAGGGCGCGAACCACGGCTTCCACAACGACACGACGCCCCGCTTCGACGAGTCCGCCGCGCGGCTGGCGCAGGACCGCACCATCGACTTCTTCAACGAGCATCTGAGGTAATGGGCCGGACGGCCGTCGTCAGGGAAGCTCCAACCCCACCGCTTCCAGGAGCTTGAGCGCGTTCCGGGTCGTGGCGATGCCGGGCCGGAGCCGGTAATCGAAGGTGATGCGGGGCCGTCCTTCCGGCCCCCGCCCTTCCACCTCCTCGCGGAAGTGCACGGGCACCGCGGAGGAGCTCAGCTCCGGCGTCTCGGCCAGCGTAAGGTCGTGCGTGCTGACGGCGCCGATCGATCCGGTCGCCACGAGGTGCTGCACGATGCCGCGAGCGGCCACGCGCCGCTCGGCGGTGTTCGTGCCATGGAGCATCTCGTCCAGCAGGTAGAGGACCGGCCGCCCCTCGGGGTCGGGTGCGCGCGCGGCCTCGACCACGGACCGGATCCTGAGCAGCTCCGCCATGAAGAGCGAGACGCCCTCTTCGAGCGAGTCGTCCACGCGCATACAGGTGAAGACGCGCATGCACGGGATGGTGAGCCCCCGCGCGGCCACGGGGGCCCCTGCCCCCGCGAGAACCGCGTTCAACCCCACCGCCCGCAGCAACGTGCTCTTCCCGGACATGTTCGAGCCCGTGACCAGCAGGAACGTTCCGGGCGGGCCCAGCCGGACGTCGTTCCGGACGCACCGCTCGGGGTGGAGGAGCGGATGTCCGAGCCCTTCGGCGATGATCTCGGGCGATCCCCCTTCGCGTAGGTCGGGAAACGACCAGTCAGGATGGTCGTGGGCCAGCGTCGCGAGCGCCGAGAGCGCCTCCCACTCCCCGAGGGCGTCGAGCCAATCCCTCGCCGCGGCCCCGTGCCGGCCGCGCCAACGGTCGAGCGCGAGCGCCACGTGGAGATCGAGCACCAGGACGGGCGCCAGGGTCGCATAGACCAGGTTGCGGCGGCTCTCCACCGTGTCGACCAGTCGCAGCAGCCCGCCCAATCGATGATGCGCCGCGTCGGGACCGTGACCGAGGCGATCCCGGATGCCGGAAAGCAGCGAGCTGTCCCAGGCGGTCGAATCCAGCAGCCGTAGCTGAGGGACGAGCGCCGTCGCGACGGGCCCGACGCCCTGGGTCGCGGCGAACGAGGGGCCCGTCAACCGGCCCACGGCCCGCACGACCCAGAGCTGGAAAGCGGCGGGCAGCAGCCACCAAGGACCAGCGGCATACACCACGTCCGCGACCACGGTCAGCAGCAGCGCGAGCGGCAGCAGCCGCCCCGCCCAGACCAGAAGCGTCCGACGCAGCAGAACGGGGTCGGCCTCGCTCCAATCCAGGAAACGGTCCAGCGAGGGGAGCTCGTCGAGGGCGGCCAGCCGCCCGTGGGCCGTGAGCTCCGCGCGCAGGTCGGCGTGAGGTGCCAGCTCGTGAACGGCCCCCTGGCGTGGCCGGGCTTCGCAGGCCGTTCCGGGCGCCAGGATCCAGCTCCGCAGCGTCCCCTGGCCCCGCCTCGACGTGACGGGGCCCGTCAGCCGGAAGAGCGAGGCGCGCCCCATGATGTCGAGGTCACCGGAGTACGGATGGTCGGGGGGCACGGGCGGGACGACGCGCTCCACGGCGGGGAGGGCCTCCTCGAGCTCGGACCAGCGGCGGTCGGTCCGGAGTACGCCTTCCCGCGCCACCGCGGCGAGCAGCCCGGCCCATCGTTCTTCCCGCCGCACCCTGCGGTGCACGAGCACCTGGCCCACGAAGAGTGCGATCAGCAGGGCGAGGCCCGCGAGCGCGGCAGTCTGGCCCGCGCCCTCGAAGAAATCCACGGCCACCACAGCGGCGACCACGAGAAGGAAGGTGCCGCCCCTGAGGCTCGAGAGGCGCCGGGATCGCTGGGCCGCAGCGACCCGATCCGCCTCGTGACGGGCCCACCGCGCCTCGTATTCCCCGGTGACCCTCGTGTGGCTCATCTCGTCCCGTCCCTCTCCCAGCGTGCCGTTCGCCAAAGAAACGAAGCTAATACATGGCCGCCGTGAGAATGGCACGGAGCCACGCATCTTTCGACATCCTGGGCCCGGCGATAGCCTCCTACGATCGCCAGACCCCATCGCTACCCCCAGGACCCCGAGCGTCCACCACCATGAATCTTCGGATCCTCGTCACCAACGCGGTACTCGCGCTCGTCTACGGAGCGGCCGGGGCCGCGACGCTCGCGTTCGCTCAGACGGTCGGGCCGAATCTGAGCACCGTCCTGTGGATCGGATCGGGGATCGCGCTCGCGGTCGCCCTGCAGGTCCCGTTCGCCGTATGGCCCGGGGTCGCGGCGGGCGCGGCGATCGCGACGCTCTCGGACGGATCTTCCCTCGTCCATGCGTCGGCCACGGCGGCGGCGAACGCCGGGGAGATCGTCCTGGCCGTGTTCCTCCTCCGCAAGGCGGGGTTCAATCGTCATTTCGGAACGGCCCGGGACGTGCTCCTCCTGGTGGGGTTGGCGTGCGGGATCTCGGCGGCTCTGGCGGCCCTCCTCAGCGTGACCTCCCTGATCCTGACGGGAGGCGCCCCGACATCGGCGTTCGTCCGGATCTGGCTCATGTGGTGGCTCACCCATGGAATGGGCATGCTCCTCGTCGTTCCGCCCACGCTCATCGCGCGCGCGCGTTTTGGGGATCTGACCCGTGCGACGCTCGGGGAGGCGGCCATCCTTCTCCCCGCCATCGCCGTGAGCGCCTGGATCTCGTTTCTCGCTCCACCGACCAGCCTGCTGGCCGAGCTCTTCTTCCTTCCCTTCCCGTTGCTTCTGCTCGGTGCCGTACGGGGCGACGTGATGGTCGCGACGTTCGGAGGGCTCATCGTCACGGTGCTGGCCATCGCCGGCGCGCTGATGCTGCGCGGCCCGTTTTCGACGGGCACGTCGAACGAGGCACTCTTCCTGACCTGGGCATTCGCCGCGGTGACCATTATCGCTACGGTCATCGCGACGGCGGTCGTGCGCGAGCGCACGTCGGCCCAGCAGGAGGTGCAGAGCAGTGAACGGAGGCTGCGTGCGGTGTTGGAAGCGACGAGCGAGGGCATCCTGGTGGCGGACGAGGCCGGCCGCGTGACCGACGTGAACTCCTCGTTCCTGAGCCTCATCGACGTGAGCGAGCGCGACCTACCTCGGGACGCTGGAGTCCAGGCGTTCCTGGACCGGCTGCGCCCGGATACCGACGATCGCGCCGACCTCCCCCGTGTGCTGGATCGGGACATCGGTCCAACCGGAAAGGCATGGCAGGAGCTGAACCTCGCCGACGGTCGGATCGTCGAGGCCGAATCCGTGCCGCTCGTCGGCCCCACCGAACAGGCGGGACGTGTGTGGTCGGTGCGGGACGTCACGCAGCGGGTCGCGTCGGAGGAGGAGCGGCGGAGGCTGCACGAGCAGATCCTCCACAGCCAGAAGCTGGAAGGGCTCGGCGTGCTCGCGGGCGGCGTGGCCCACGACTTCAACAACATCCTGGCCGGCATCATGGGCTATGCCGAGCTTCTCCTGACTCAATCGGGGCTCGACTCCGAGGGGCGAGCGGACGCCGAAGGCATCATCAAGGCATCGCAGCACGCGGCGGGTCTCTGCGGGCAGCTCCTCACGTACGCCGGCAAGACGACGGCCATGCTCGCACCCGTCGACCTATCCGAATGCGCCAGGGATATGCGTCAGTTCATGGCGATATCGGTGAGCAAGAACGTGGACCTCCAACTCGAGCTTCCGGACGACCCGATCATGGCCATGGCGGATGAAGTCCAGCTGCGGCAGGTGATCTTCAACCTGGTGACCAACGCATCCGAGGCCGTGCTCGAAGGACCCGGTGCCGGGCGCGTGCTCGTGCGCGTACAATCACGCTTCTGCGGTCGAGAGTGGCTGGCGCGCGCCTACGCGGCGGACGGGCTTCCAGAGGGGAAGTACGCGATCGTCGAGGTCGAAGACGACGGGGTGGGTATGGACGCCGCGGACGTCACCCAGATCTTCGATCCGTTCTACTCCTCGAAGGGGCCGGGACGCGGACTCGGGTTGTCTGCGGTGCTGGGCGTGCTCCGCAGCCATCAAGGCGCGTTGACCGTGGAGACGGAGTCGGGCCTCGGCACGCGCTTCCAGATCGCGTTGCCGCAGTCCGAGCAACGCCACGTCCCGGCGGAGGCGGTCGCTCCTCGTACGACGCCCACGGAAGGCCCTGCGACCATCCTGGTGGTGGACGACGAGCCGGTCGTGCGGCAAACGGTCGCGCGCATGATCCAGAGGGACGGGCACAACGTCGTCCAGGTGGGCGACGGTGACGAGGCACTCGCGCTCCTCGCCGAGCGCCACCACGAGATCGACCTCATCGTGCTCGATCTCACGATGCCCCAGCGGGACGGCCTTTCCACCCTCGCCGAGATGCGGCAGCGTGGGTACCGCATCCCCGTCCTTCTCGCGAGCGGTTACTCGAACGAAGCCGTGCCCCAGGACGCCGCCGTCGCGGGCTTCATCCAGAAGCCGTTCCGCTCGGTCGACTTGCGGGAACGTGTGGCGGCGGTCTTGAGCGAGGGCGCGCCAGGTGCCGTCTGACAGCGCGGGCTAAGCGGGGCTAAGCGGGCTAAGCGGGGTCTTCCGGGCGCGCCCGGTGGAAGTCGGTCACGGCCTGGTACGCCGCCACCACCGCGAGCAACCGCTCCTCCCCGAACGGCGCGGCCCCCAGCGTCGCCCCTCTCGGCACACGCCGTCCCGTTTCCTCGTCCGTGTCGAAGCCGATAGGGAAGCCCATCAGCGGAAGTCCCGTACCATCGAAGGCGCCCGTGGACGGGGTCAGCGCCACGTCGCACTGGTTGAAGAGCTGGGTGACCATCCGCTGAAGAAGGAGCTGCCTCGCCTGCTGCACCTTCACATAGGTGTCCGCGCTCTGGAGCATCCCGTTGAGGAATCTGGGGAGCCGGTCCGCGAACAGCCGCACGTCGCGCCGCAGGTGCTCGATGAAGAACGCCGTGGGGTCCCCGTGGGAGCCGCCGAGCGGGTCTCCCGAGAGGGCCTCGAACTCATCCGGCAGGGTGACATCGGGGACGAGCGTCACCGAGGGGTTCCGGTCGAGCTCGTCCACGAGGGCCCGCCGCAGCCCGTTGGTCCGCTCGTCGTCGGAGGACAGATAGCCGGGCCAGATGCCGACCCTGGTGGGCCAACGCACGCGCGGACGGTCCCCGCCGAACGGCGTGGCCGCCAGCGCGTAATTGGGCGGCTTCGGGAGGCCCAACGTCCGCGGGTCGAGCGGATCGGGTTGGGCGAGCACCTGCAGGATGATCGCCGCATCCAACGCGTTTCGGGCCATGGGTCCCACGTGGTCCCGGGTATAGCTGAGCGGGATTACCCCGTGGAGCGAGATCCTGCCGAACGTCGGCTTGATGGTCGTGAGCCCCTGCGCGTTGCCGGGCCCGAGCACCGAGCCGCCCGTCTGGGTGCCGATCCCCGCCACCGCCAGGCGAGCCGCGACCGCCGTGCCTGTCCCCGAGGACGAGCCACCAGGCGAGTAACCCTCGTGGTTCGGCGTCCAGGCATTCCTCGTGGTCGGGATGGTCGTGCCGTATCGACGGGCGCGCCCGCCTGCCAGGTTGCCCATCTGCGCCTTGCCGACGATCACGCCACCGGCGGCCCGGAAGAGCGAGATCGCGGTGGCGTCGTAATCCGGCTGGAAACCTTCGAATACGAGCGAGCCGCCCTCCGTGAGCATGTCCGCCGTGTAGAAGTTGTCCTTCGGGGCGAGCGCGATGCCTCGGAGCGGCGCGTCCGGGCCGCCCGCCGGAATCCGCTCGGCCCGCTCCATCGCCGTCTGGCGGTCGAGCCGGGCAGCGAACGCCTGGTAGACGTCCTGGTAAGCCTCGATCCGGTCCAGGTAGGCCTCCACCAGATCCGTCGGCCGCAGCGCCCCGTTCCGTATCAGCGTCATCGACTCGGAGAGGGTGAGCTCCGTGAGGTCTCCGACGTCCTGCAGCCGCACGACCCCGCCGAACGCCTCTTCCGTGACGACCGGACCCGACGGGCTGGCCACGCCGGGCGCGCGCGCGAAGAGCGTACCCGCCGCGGCTGCGGAGGACACCCATGCCATCCGGTTCAGGAACCAGCGTCTCGAAACGGGTCCGTCGAGCGGCGGCGCCTGCCCGTCATCGACCAATGCGTCGACACGTCCCCGTCCGCCCGTCATGCCCCCTCCTCGTCCGTCCACGCGGTGAACGGGGCCGGGAAGGGCTGCGGGAGATGATGCTGTGGGTCGATGTGAAAGTTCGCCGCCTCGACCTCCGCCCTCAGGATGGAACGCCCGTTCTCGAGCAAGCGCTCCTGGTCCATCGGCGCCTCGTCGTCGGACACCGGAAGGACCGAGATGTCGATGCCCAGAAGCGCGTAGCGCGTGCGGATGTATCGATCGAGCTCATCGTCGGTGGGCGACGGCGGGGTCTGGGGCACCTGCATCTCAATACGCTCCGTTCGTAAGGGATGGGCGACCCTACGCCTCCGCCGGCCTTCCGTCAAGCCGCGATCGTCGTGCGGGGCCGCGCCAGCGACCCGCAACCGCGAGGCGTCACGGCGCCGACTCGAGCTCTCCGTCGAGCTCCGCCCACACCCGCCGGACCGCACGCTCCGCCTGGTAGACGTAGTCGGCCTGCCGCGCGAGCGCGCCGAAATTCGCCTGCTGCACCGCATCGTCCAGGCTCAAGCCGGACTCACGCAGCCGACGCACCTCGGCGATCACCTGCTCGACCGCCTGCCTGTACGCGACCATGTCCTCCTTCCCGTATTGGATGGATCCCCGTACGCCATGGCCCGCCACGTAGGTCTCGACGTCCATGGCCTCGGCCAACCGGAGCGTCTCCACCCAGTCCGACGGGTAGGCCGTGATCATGAGGGGAAAGACCCTGTCCAGATACGCCTCGCTCATGAACAGGATCTTCTCCTGGGGAAGGTGCACCGCGAGGTCTCCGGCGGTATGCCCCCGGCCGAGGAACAGGATCTCGATCTCCCGCTCCCCGAGCACGAGCCGCTCGCGTCCCTGCACGAGATGATCCGGTGCAAGCGCCGGCGGGCCCTCCTCAGAGAGCGCTCGCGCGGCGGCCGGATGCGCGTATACCTCGACGGACTCGGAGAAGGCGGCGTTTCCGCCGGTATGGTCGCCGTGGTCCGATGCGATGACGAGATGCGTGACCGGTCGGTCCGTCACCCGGGCGATTTCGGCGAGCAAGCGCTCCGTCTCTTCGACGTCACCCTGGCCGTCCGCGACGATGACGCCCTCCTCGGTCACGACGAACATGCTCACCGTCGTGACGGGATCCTCGGGACGGGCGTACTCGTAGGTGTACACGCCGTCCGCGATGGTCCGGACGGTCCGGTACACGGAGTCCGGCGCTTCGGGCGCATAAGGGCCCGCCGGCTCCGCGGCGCCGGTCGACGTTTGGGCGGGAGCGTCGGACTCCGGGCGGTCCCCGCAGGCGGCGGCCGCCAGAGCCGAGAGAGCCAATAGTGCGACAATATGGCTGCTGGTCTTCATGCTCAGGCCTCGATGATTCGGTGGTGTTTGCTCGAAATGCGCTCCATTTCTAGCTTTCCGGCTCCTCCGGAGCGCGACTTTTACGCCCGCGCCGAAGCCGTACAACCCCCGACCCCGGGGGACCGGTGCGGCCGGATCCGAAGGAAACTTCATTCAACCAGGAGGCCCCGCCAATGCCCCGTTACCAGCCGCCGGACGCTATGGAGAGTCCCCGAATAGGGGGCATCCGAACATTCATGCGATTGCCCCACGTCCGGACCACGGAGGATGTCGACTTCGTGGTCGTCGGCATCCCGTTCGACACGAGCACCACCTACAGGGTCGGCGCGCGATTCGGCCCTCAGGCCATCCGGGCCGGCTCCACGATGCTCCGGCCGTTCAATCCGTATCACGGTATCGACATCTTCGAGCACCTCTCCGGAGTCGACTACGGCGACGTCGGCGTCGTGCCCGGGTACATCGAGTCGTCCTACGAGCGGATCGAGGCGGGGCTGAAGCCCATCGTGGATGCCGGAGTAATCCCCATCGGGCTCGGCGGCGACCACTCGATCACGCTGGCGGAGCTGCGGGCGCTGAGCAAGCGCCATGGCCCCCTCGGCCTCGTGCAGATCGACGCCCACCCCGACACGTGGGAAGGGCACTGGGGCAAGAAGTACAATCACGGAACCGTCTTCCGGAGAGCCACCGAAGAGGGCGTCATCGACCCGAGCCGGGTGATCCAGGTCGGCATGCGTGGCTCCATCTACGGATTCGAGGACTACGACCAATCCCGCGATCTGGGAATGAAGCTCATCACCATGCAGGAAGTGCGCGAGATGGGGCTGGAGAAGGTGAAGGAGCGCATTCGCGAGCGCGTCGGCGGAGGGAAGACGTTCATGACCTACGACATCGACTCGTGGGATCCCGCCTACGCGCCCGGCACGGGAACTCCGGAGGTCGAAGGCTTCACCAGCCACGAAGGGCTTTCGCTGGTTCGGGGCATGACCGGCATCGACTTCGTGGGAGCCGACCTCGTCGAAGTCTACCCGATGTACGACCACGCCGAGGTCACCGCGATGGGCGCGGCGAACGTGCTCTTCGAGTTCATCTCGCTGCTCGCCGTCCGGAAACGCGACGGAGCCTGATCGCGGGGAAGTGCCGCAGGCAGCAGGCACCCCGACCCGCCGCGTGGGGCGACCGAAGCGGGTCCGGTCGCTCCACGCGCGGTCACCCCGCGGATACCGGGCGCCCGAGGAGCCGCGCGGCCACTCAGGGCGTGAGCACCCCACGCACGTCTGGAGAGATGTTCCCGCCACACAGCACCACCGCCACCGTCCGTCCTTCGTAGTCCTGCTGGTGGCGCAGAAAGGCCGCGAGCGCCACGCCGGCCGATCCTTCGACCCACCAGTCCCGCCGTGCCCTCAGCAAGCGCATGGCATCGAGGATCTCCTCCTCCGTGACGAGCACGGACCGGTCCACGACACGCCGGGCCAACTCGAAGGTGATCGATCCTTCCTCGATCCCGCCGGCCGTGCTTTCGGAGAGCGTCGGCCGCTCGGGGACATCGACGATCCGGCCGCGTCGGAGGCACTCGTGGAGCGCGGGCGCGTTCTCGGGCCAGCACCCCACGACCGTGACATCCGGCGCCCGCTCCTTCAGGTAGGCGCCGATGCCGCCGATCAACCCGCCCCCACCCACCGCGACGAACACCGTGTCCACATCGGGCAGCTGCTCGAGCATCTCGAGACCGATCGTGCCCTGACCCGCCACCACATGCGGGTCGTTGTAGGGCGAGATGTAGACCTTCCCCGATTCGGCGGCCGCTCGGCGAGCGGCGATCTCGGCATCGAGGACCGACGATCCGACCACGCGGAGCACCACGCCGAGCTCGCGCATGCGCTCGAGTGGGTCCGAAGAGACGTGCGGAGAGACGAAGACCTCCACCGGCACGCCCGCTTCCTGCCCGGCCAATGCCACCCCCATGCCGTGGTTGCCCATGGATGAAGTCGTGACACCCGCCGCCGCCTCGGCCGGCGAGAGCAAGCGAATCCGGTTGGCCGCGCCCCTGAGCTTGAACGACCCGGTTCGCTGGCGCTGCTCCAGCTTGAACGTCAACTTCCCAGCGAAGCCCGGGGCGATCTCCGGAGCGTGCACGAGCTCCGTGCGCTCGACCAGGGGGCGAATGCGCGCGTGCGCCTGCTCGATGCGCTCGGCCCAGCCGAGGTCTCGGTGTCGCGTCGTCTCGTCTTCCATGGGCACGAAGATATCCCTTTCCTGCTGGAAGGGTGTTGAGGGAGTGGGGTGGGTCGCGCGACCACCGCTTCGCGGCGGTGCCCGTCTTGCGGATACCGTACAAGTTAAAACCGGCTATGCCGACCCGGTCGCATGAAACGGGAGATGATGGGATTTTGTGAGTACGTCGGCAAAGAGGTCGGCTCATTCACTGGTGCGGAGGAGCCCGAGTACAAGTTGGACC
>Ga0326597_10011485_pt1 | contig 11742 bp, 10 predicted proteins | sample RVTome_12_FD_203789 | JGI IMG/M metagenome (GOLD analysis project Ga0326597, IMG submission 203789) | Soil microbial communities from uranium-contaminated site in the Upper Colorado River Basin, Wyoming, United States - RVT100D185 | ecosystem: Environmental > Terrestrial > Soil > Contaminated >...
ATCGAGATCGGGCGGAAGAAGCATCCCACGCGCCCCGTCAACGAGCGGGTCCAGGACTGGCGAGAGGTGTACCTGCCCTATCCAACCGCCGACCTGCAGGACCAAGGCGCCCGTTGCATGGACTGCGGGATTCCGTTCTGTCACGAGGGATGCCCGCTCGGCAATCTCATCCCTGAATGGAACGATCTCGTCTACCACGGTCGATGGCACGCCGCCATCGATCGTCTCCATGCGACGAACAATTTCCCTGAGTTCACGGGACGCCTGTGCCCGGCGCCGTGCGAGGGCTCGTGCGTGCTCGCCATCAACCAGGAGCCGGTCACGATCAAGGCCATCGAGGTCTCGATCATCGACCGCGCGTACGACGAGGGCTGGGTCGTCCCGCAGCCGCCCACCACACGCACCTCGAAGAAGGTCGCGGTCGTCGGATCGGGTCCGGCAGGGCTGGCCGCCGCCGACCAACTCAATCGCGTCGGCCACACCGTCACGGTGTTCGAGAAGTCCGATCGTATCGGCGGTCTTCTGCGGTACGGCATTCCAGAATTCAAGTTGGAGAAGCGCGTCCTGGACCGCCGTCTGGCGATCCTGGAGGCGGAAGGGGTGATCTTCAGGGGCGGGGTCAACGTCGGCTCCGACGTATCGGTGGACCGGCTGCGCGCCGAGTATGACGCGATCCTGCTGGCGGCCGGCGCGGGCCAGCCTCGCGACCTGCCGGTACCAGGACGGGACCTCGCGGGCGTTCATTTCGCGATGGAGTACCTGACGCTCCAGAACCGCCGCTCGGAAGGCGACGCCATCGCCGCCGACCAGTTCATCTCCGCCCGCGACCGGCACGTCGTGATCATCGGTGGCGGCGACACGGGCGCCGACTGCCTGGGAACCGCGCATCGTCAGGGCGCACGATCGGTGGCCCAGTTCGAGCTGATGCCGCCGCCGCCCCGGAAGCGGGCGCCGGGCAACCCCTGGCCCCAATGGCCGAATATCTTCCGCGTGTCCCCCGCGCATGAAGAGGGGGGCGACCGGCTGTTTGCGGTGTCCACGCAGCGCCTGCTCGGGACTGCGGCCGGACGTGTCCGTGCGCTAGAGGCCGTCAGCGTGAAGATGATCCGCGAAGACGGACGGGTCCGATTCGATCCGCTCCCCAAATCAGACTTCGAAATGCCCGCAGATCTCGTCCTGCTGGCCATGGGCTTTGTCGGCCCGGAGCGCGGCCCCCTGGTCACCGACCTTGACCTCAAGCTGACAGACCGCGGCAACGTGTGGCGGGACGGGCGCTGGATGACGAGCGTGGACGGCGTCTTCGCCGCCGGCGACATGCAGCGCGGCCAGTCGTTGATCGTCTGGGCCATTGCCGATGGTCGATCTGCGGCCCGTGGAATCGATCAGTACCTGATGGGAGAGTCGGTCCTGCCGGCGCCGCTGGCGTAGCGCCTTCCCCATGTCCATTCGCGACGTCTTGATCGTCGGCGCGGGGCCGTCCGGCCTCGCGACCGCCATTGCCGCCAAGCAGCAGGGGCTCGACTACGTGCTCGTCGAGCAGGGCATGCTCGTCAACGGAATCTTCAACTTTCCGACGCACATGGTGTTCTTTACCACGCCGGAACTGCTCGAGATCGGCGGTCTGCCGCTCGTGACGCCCTACGACAAACCGACGCGGCTGGAAGCGCTGCGCTACTACCGCCGCGTAGTCGATACCTTCGACCTCCAGATTTCATTTCACGAGCGGGTCGTCGAGATCGAACGCGAGCAGGACCTGTTTGTCGTGACGACCCTGGACGCGAAGGGAACGAGGCGCGCGCGGCACGCGCGCGCCGTCGTGCTCGCGATCGGGTACTACGACCATCCGAATTATCTCGGCATCCCCGGCGAGGATCTGCCGCATGTCTCGCACTACTACACGGACCCGCACCCGTACTATCGCCAGCGCGTAGTCGTCGTCGGGGGGAAGAACTCTGCGGCCGAGACGGCGCTCGAACTGTTTCGCGCCGGCGCGCACGTCACGCTCGTGCACCGCCACGCCACCCTCGGAGACTCCATCAAGTACTGGGTCAGGCCGGACATCGAGAACCGCATCAAGGCGGGATCAATTGCCGCGCGATTCGAGACACGCGTTGTCGAAATCAGGACCGGATCGGTCATCGTCGAAAAGACAATCGACCAGGAGGCCGGCGGAGGCCAGGCCCCCAGCCGCGAGGAGATCCCGGCGGAGGCGGTGTTCTTGATGACGGGCTACAAGCCCGACGTGGAACTGATGCGCCGGGCGGGCGTTGCCTGCGATGCCGAGACGCTCGCCCCTGCGCTTGACCCGGAGACGTTCGAGACCAACGTGCCAAACCTGTTCCTCGCCGGAGGCGCGAGCGCAGGCCGGAACACGGGATCGATCTTCATCGAGAACGGACGCTTTCACGGCGAGCGCATCATCCGGGTCCTGTCGGAACGCGTGAGGCAGGCTTCATAACCTCCAGACGGGTCCTGACCGCGGAAGACCGCGGACAGCCCCATTCGTGCCCACCACCCCACCGCGCAGGCGTGCGCGGCGGGGGCCCCGGCTCGGCGCCAAAAGCACCTGGCACGTGGAAGGCGCCTGCGGCGCGAACGGGGCGGCCCCGTCTGCGACCCGTCCGCGGCCACCCGCGGCGAGGTTATGAAACCGGCACTCGGGCCGGGAGCGGAAGAAGTTCGAGCGGAGGCGGATGTCCCACCGGGCGGAGCCGGACGCCGGACGAGGGCAGGACGGCAGCGGCACGCGATATCACCCGGACAAACAGGAAAAAGCCTAGTGTACCGATTGCTCCTTCCACGCGCTGCCCGGCGCGATGGTCTTCATTTCCAGTAACTCGATCAGTCCGCGGCAGCGGGCGACCACGCCTTCCCGCTCCAGTAGCGCCTGGCGCTCGATCGGATCCAGTTCGAGATGCTGCGCCAGCGCATTGACGAGATCTTCATCGGGAATCGCCGGCGGAAACCGTGGCTCCGAACCTGCGCGTTCGATGGCGGCAGTCAGCAGCGCCTCGAGCCGATGACGCTGCCGGCGCAGTTCAGCGCGATCCTCATCCAAGATGCTCTCCGGCAGCCCGTCGACATGGGCGATCCGATAGGCGGTGCTCCCGTCTTCTCCGGTGATACGAAACCGCTCGATGCCGCGCAGCACGATGTTGAACCGACCATCGCCGAGCGGTTCGGCGTGCGTAATCACGCCGGCGCATCCCACGGTGAACACCGGCGGGCGCCCCTCATAGTCCGCCTCGTATCGCGGCTGCAGCAGCGCGATGCCGATGATTCGGTCGCCGCCAAGCGCCTCGCTCACCATGGTGCGGTACCGCGCCTCGAAGATGTGGAGCGGTAGAAAGACATTCGGAAAGAGGACGACGTTGGGAAGCGGAAAGAGCGGAATGGTTGGCGGAAGCATGAGCACTCTAATGAATCGTCTTCGTCTTCCTGTCCATGTAGTCCATCAGCACGTACTGCCCGAGCGTGTACGGCGTCGTGAAATACGCCTTGCCGCGACAGATGGAGGCCACGCGGCGTACGAAGGCCACCAGATCGTGGTCGCGCGCGAGCATGAAGGTGTTGATCATGATGCCCGCCTTCTGGCAGGCGTTCACCTCCGCAAACGTCTCGGCGACGATGTAGGGGTCGAGGCCGAAGGCGTTCTTGTAGATCCGGCCGTCAGGACGGGTGAGCGCGGAGGGCTTGCCGTCCGTGATCATGACGATCTGGCGCATATCCTTCCGCTGGCGCTCGAGGATACGGCGGGCGAGGCGGAGTCCTTCGCGCGTGTTCGTGTAGTACGGGCCGACGCGGACGCGTCCGAGCTGCTTCAGCGGGATCTCCTCGGCGGAGTCATGGAACAGCACCGCGTGCAGGGAGTCGCCCGGATACTGCGTACGGATGAGATGCGCCAGCGCCAGAGCGACGCGCTTGGCAGGGGTGAAGCGATCCTCGCCGTACAAGATCATGCTGTGGCTGCAGTCCAGCATGATGACGGTCGCACAGGAGCTCTCGTATTCGCTCTGCGCCACCATCAAATCGGGGTAATCGACATCGATGGCCGCCCCGTACGAGCGCCCCTCCGCGTGTAGCCGCCGGACGGCGTTGAGAATCGTGCCGCTCGGATCCAGGTTCATCGTGTCGCCAAACTCGTACGGCTTGGACGCGGCGATCGTTTCGACCCCGGTGGCCAGGTGCCGCGTGTCGTGACGGCCGGCGCTGCTTCGGCCCACGGAACCAAGGAGATCCCGCAGCGCGCGATACCCGAGAAAATCGAGGGCCTTGTCGGTCACCTCGAAGGCGACCGGGCTCGCGTCGTCACCGACTCCGCCGTCCGCGCCCTGTCGGTGCTCGCGCTCGCGCTCGAGATCTGGTGCGGCTGTAATGAAACCCTGCTCCATCATGCGGTCGATGATCTGCTCGATCAGATCCTCGAGTTGCTGCCGCGCGGCCTCCTGATCGCCGTCGGCCGGCTCCCCGAGCAGTTGTTGCAGCGCCTCCTCAGACAGCACCCCGCCGCTGAACAACGCCTCGAGGATCGCGTCGTGCAGCGCCTGCATCGTTCGGTCATCGTCGCCTTCTGACGGATCGCCCCACGGGCTACTGAAGCCGCTCGACAACAGCATGTCCGAGAGCTTTGAGACGAGATCCTCGATATCAATCTCGTCAAGCAGCTCACTGGTGTACTTCGTGTAGCGATATTTCATCTGATTGCGTCAGTGCCTAAAGCTTCGTGCGCCGTGCCTGGTTGGCATTGGTGCCTGGTGCTTCGAGTCCGCTGCCTGCTGCGCGCCATGAAGGACTAACACCCCGGCACCGCGAGGCGCCGAGTACCAGGCACGAAGCACTACTAGTTGTAGTACTTCTTCTTCCCGTCCCCGGCAGGCATCGACATCTCGTCCGGCAACACTGCTTCACGCGCCGGACGCCGCACCGGTGTGTCGGTGGCGTGATAACCACGGTCGTCGTCGCGGCCGATTTTCTTCATGGCGTACAGCCCTTCGAGCACGAAATCCACCCCCGACGCCAGCAGCGGTGCCGATGCGTCAGCTGGGATGCCAGCGGCCTGCGTCAGCTCCGTCAGCCCCTGCACTTCCCGCGTGCGCGCCAGGAGATCCTCGGCGCTGGTCGAGTCAGTCAGCTGCAGGCTTCCGCCCAGGTCGAACCATTCCAGCACCTGTCTGGTCTCGAGGTGTCCGAGATAGCCGTCCGCGACGTTGGCGACCGCCGCCCGTATCAGTTCGCAAGCGATCGCTTCGGCGCCCTTGAGTTCGCCCTCGTATTCCATCTCGAACTTCCCCGTGATAGAGGGAAGCGCTGCGTAGATGTCGGTCACGCGGGGAACCACGACCGGTTCGTCAGTTATCAGCGCTCGGCGCTCCGCGTTGGACACCACATTTTCGATGGCTGAGATGGGCAGTCGCTGACTCACGCCAGACCGCTTGTCGATGCGTCGGTCCTGCCGCGCCTGGAACGCGATCTCCTCGACGATCTCCGCCACGAAGGCCGGCACCTCGGCAGGGAGCGAAGACTCGTGTCGTGTGAGCCACGCCTCCTGCGCGGTAATCGTCATCCCCTCGGCGCGGCCCGCCGGGTAGTGCGTCCGGATTTCTGACCCGATGCGGTCCTTGAGCGGCGTGATGATCTTGCCCCGCGCGGTGTAGTCCTCGGGATTGGCTGTAAACGCCATGAGCACGTCCAGCGGGAGCCGGACGGGATAGCCCTTAATCTGCACGTCGCCTTCCTGCAGGATGTTGAACAGTCCCACCTGGATCTTGCCGGCGAGGTCGGGGAGCTCGTTGACGGCGAAGATGCCGCGGTTCGCTCTCGGCAGCAGGCCGTAGTGCATCGTCAGCTCGCTGGAGAGTTGCAACGCCGATCGTGCGGCCTTGATCGGATCGATATCGCCCACCATGTCGGCAATCGTGACGTCCGGAGTGGCGAGCTTCTCCACGTATCGGGTCTCACGTGGCAGCCACGCGACGGGCGTCCCGTCGCCCTCGGTGGCGACGCGTGTGCGGCACGCCCCGCAGATCGGCGCGAGCGGATCATCGTTGATCTCACATCCCGGCATCACAGGGATGTCGTCGTCCAGGAGCGTGACGAGCGCGCGCAGTAGTCGCGTTTTCGCCTGGCCACGCAGGCCCAGCAGGATGAAGTTGTGCCGCGACAGGAGTGCGTTCACGAGTTGTGGGACGACGGTCTCGTCGTATCCGACGATACCGGGAAAGAGCGTCTCGCCGGCGCGCAGCTTGCGGATGAGGTTCTGGCGCACCTCTTCATGAACGCTGCGACGCGGGATGTCGCCGCGTTCGACGGCGCGTCGCAGGTCGCCAAGCGTGGTCACCTTGGAATTCGGCATACCGCGATTCTACTAGGTTACCGGGGGGGCTCATCAGGGGAGTGGCGTGATGGGATGCGCGCAACGACCCTGCGACCTGGCGACACGGCGCCACAGGGTAATCTAACGGCAGTGTCTTTCTTCGACTACCGGCGTCCCCGGGTGTTCGCGCATCGCGGCGGCTGCGCGCTCGGTCCGGAAAACACACTCGCCGCGTTCGATCTCGGGATGCAGGCCGGCGCCGACGGTCTGGAGCTCGATGTGCATCTGTCGGCGGACGGCGTGCCGGTCGTGCACCACGATTCGACACTCGATCGAACGACCTCGGCGTCCGGGCCGCTGGCGTCGCGAACGGCTGCCGATCTCGCGCAGGTCGACGCCGGGTGGCGCTTCGCCGGCCGCGGAGATTTTCCGTTTCGTCGTCAGGGAATCGGTATTCCCTCGCTCGGCGAGGTGCTGCGGAAGTACCCGGACGCTCCGGTCATCATTGAAATGAAAGTGGACTCGCGCGAGATGGGCGAGGCCGTCGCTCGAGAGGTCCGTACCGCCGGGGCCGCCGATCGGGTGTGTGTAGCCAGCTTTGGCGCGCGCAGCGCCGCGGCCGCCCGCGCCGCCTTGCCTGAGATGGCGTGCAGCGCGAGCCGGCCAGAAGTCAGGCTGGCCGTGTACCGCGCGTTGGCTCGGTGGCCGTTTCGCCGCTCCCCGTACGGCGGCTACCTGGTGCCGGAACGGGCGAGCCTTCTGAGGATCGTGTCGAAGCGTTTCATACAGTACGCGCATGAGACAGAGGTCAAAGTGCAGGTGTGGACCGTGGATGAGGAGGCAGACATGCGGCGGCTGCTCGACTGGGGCGTCGACGGACTGATCAGCAACCAGCCGGACCTCGCGGTCCGCGTGCGGGACTCGTGCGTCCCCTGAGAGTCGTCAACTCGTCAGGTGGTCAGGTCAGGATCGCCAGGGTGCGGAAACCAAGACGCAAATCGAGGTACACTTCAAAAAGGATTCAGAAAACCGAGGAGACATGACCAAGAAATTCAATGTGTCGATTGCGGCCTGCGCGGTGCTGTTCGCCGCGACCGGCCTTCATACCACGCTGCGCGCGCGGGCGCAGGCCGCCGCCGACGGCGTCTATACGGAAGCGCAGGCGATGCGGGGCGCGACCCTCTACGAGGAACAGTGCGAGGCGTGCCACGGCGGAGACAAGACGGGAGTCGCCGATCTCTTTCCGGCGCTGGTCGGCGACACCTTTGTCAAGACCTGGCAGGAGCAGTCGGTGGGCGATTTGTTCGAGAAGATCAGCTTGACGATGCCGGCGTTGGATCCAGGATCGCTGAAGCCCGAGCAGGTGGCGGACCTCGTAGCCGACATCCTGAGTACTTCGAGGTATCCAGCCGGCGCGACGGCTCTCGGGTCCGGGGTCGAGGCGCTCAAGGGGATCAAGATCGGCGCACCGCAGTAGCTCGCGCGGCCCCCGCGTTGCGGAGGCTCGCGCAGCCCAGACAAACAATCGAGCGCGGCCTCAGGGCGACTGCGACTCGTGCTTGGCAACGAGGACGGCGTCGGCCTGTTCGTGCGCATGGTACGAGCTTCGCACGAGCGGCCCGGACTCGACGTGCGCGAAGCCATTGGCGAGCGCGATGGCTTTCAGGTCCGCAAATTCGTCCGGGTGGTAGTAGCGGATCATGGGCGCGTGTGCCGCCGTGGGGCGTAGGTACTGGCCGATCGTGAGGATGGACACTCCCACGCGGCGCAGATCGTCGAACACCGAGACCACCTCCTCGAACGTTTCGCCAAGGCCAACCATGATGCCTGTCTTGGTGGGAATCGCCGGCTTGTGGTGGCGAGATCGATCGAGCAATTCAAGCGAACGTGGATAGCGGCCCCCGGACCTCGCCATCCGGTACAGACGCGGCACCGTCTCGACGTTGTGGTTGAGAATGTCGGGTCCGGCATCCAGTACTTCGATGAGCGACGCCTCCACACCCTGAAAATCCGGGATCAGTACTTCGATTCGACAGGTGGCGATGCGGGCGCGCGTCTGCCGAATCGTGTCGGCAAAAATGCTCGCGCCGCCGTCGGCCAGATCGTCGCGGTCGACAGACGTGATCACGGCGTGGCGGAGCGCCATCGTCTCGATCGCATGGGCGACGCGCGCGGGTTCCGCCAGATCGAGCTCGTTGGGTCGACCGTGCGAGACGGCGCAATACGCGCAGGCTCGGGTACAGACGTCGCCGAGAATCATGAACGTCGCGGTGCCATGGTGCCAGCACTCGCCGATATTTGGACAGTGGGCTTCCTCGCAGACGGTGTGGAGTGTGAGCTCCTTCATCAGTCCCTTGAGGCGCAGATAGTTCCCGGACCCTGGCGCGCGCACCTTCAGCCATGCTGGCTTGGGCTCGCGCGGATGCAGGCGCTGGAGGGGCGCTTCTACTGACATCACTCAATAGTGTAATTGACGAGAGCCGATGGGCGACCGGTTCACGCTGGATCCAACGCGGGGGATCGACGCGGGAGGCCAGCCAGCGCCCGGCTGGACGGCTCGCCGAAGCTCCACGCGAAGACTGAAGGCCTCCGGAGATCGGAGCGTGCTACTGGATGACGATCGTGCCCTGCAGCGACGTGTTCGTGTTCTGGTTGTGGTCGTGGAAGCCGCAGGTGCGAACAGTATTCAGGTTACCCGTCTGACGGCTCTGGTCGGCTGACAAGAATCCGACCTGATTGATCTCCGGGCAATCCGTGTGCTCGGGATGGGGGTCCGAGTTCATGTCATGCACACGGCTGTCGTTGTTCACGAAGGTGACGCGCGAGCCGGCTGAGACCGTCACCGAACGCGGTGACACGCCGCTCGACGTGATGGTGATCGTGGTGCCAGTCGTCGGAGTGGGTGTCGGTGTCGGCGTCGGTGTCGGCGTGGGCGAGCTTGGCGACGTGCTGCTGCCACCACCTCCACAGGACACCGCCGCGAGCACGAGCCCCATCGCGACGCACAGAGAGAGCAGAGAGACCGGGAGTCGGAATGTTGCCATCAGAAGAATTTCCTTGAAATGTGGAACCCGAGGTACCACTCATCGTGGCTGGTGCCGCCACGTGCGATCTGCCCCATCGTTGTGCCGAACCCATTGGAAAAATCGATCTGGAAGCTGTGTCCTCCGGCACGCTTTTCAAGGCCGAACGCCGCCTGGTTCACGCCAGGATCGTAGCCGGACACGCGCGGGATGATCTCAGCCACCAGATAGACGGTTGGGCGCAGCCGGAGGCGCGTGCCAACGCCCAGCAGGAACGAGTCATTGTCGTCGGCGAGCTCTGACGGCAGCGGGTTGGAGTTGTGCACCCAGACCGGTTGCAGGTACACGGCGCCGACCCGTGGAATCTGGCGTGAAAGCGTGACGCCAAGGGCAGGGGTGTAGCGGTCGCGGAAGTTGTTCGTCCCGTCCACCGTGCCGATGACAGCCAGGCTCACGGGACGACCGTCACGTTCCTGCATGAGGTCGTGCTGGGCGAAGAACTCAATGGTTCGATCGCTGGTCCGGTGGAAGCCGGCCTGGGTGCCCCGCATCAGGCCGAACCGGTATTCGAGTCCGATCTGGGCACCCGAGTCGAGCCCGAACAGATCCTCCACGAGGGTTCCGAAGTCCCCCGCGCCGAGCGGCCGCCCGAAGCGGTGCGTGACGCGAAACGAACTCTTGTGCCGCGGCACGCGCAACGTCGTCGGCATCGTGATGACCATGAAGTCCGGTTGCAGGGGATTGAGATCGAGGTCCGGATCGTCCTCGACCTGAGCAGCGCGGGCGGCTCCCTGCGCCGCCACGTGCAGCGGCCAGCAGGTTCCGACGGCCAGCGCCGTCACAAACAGCAATCCTCTTGACGGGGTCATCATCTACTCCTGAATTCGTCGCACACCGCGGAGGCCAGACACAGCACGATCAGCATGCCGGCCGCAGGCTACTTCTCATGATTGTTCCACCTCCCGCGCCTTCACGATGAGCTGGCCCTTCATGTCATCGTGCCCATCACCGCAGTACGCCGTGCACAGGATTGGAAACTCGCCTGCGACGTCCGGGGTGAATTCAATGGTCACGGTTTCGCCGCGTGGTATCTCCTTCGACACGCCGAACTGCTTGATGCCGAACCCATGAAAGCCGTCTCCCGACGTCACGACGATCTGCACGCTTTCCCCCTGCATGACCGCAATCGTGGAAGGGACGAACTCGTAGCGCTGGGCCACCACGTCGATGACCCGTGGTTCAGCCGTCTGAGCGGAGGACCTGCTGTCGGAACGAGACGACGCCCCAAGCAGAATGGCCGCAATGCCCGCGAAGATGGCGAAGAGTCGGCTGAGACGCAAGTGTGTTCCTGACGTACTTACCCGAATGCCTGCTACAGCAAGCGCAGTGCCGGCAAAAGAATCGTGTCGGCTGCGGTAATCCCCGCCATTACAGGCGCCACGAGGCCGGGGCCGTTTACCAGAGTGGTAAACGCAAACGAGAAGCGAAACTCAAGTGATCCGGTATTTGGCCAGGTAATAACTGAGCGCACGTTGGCTGATGCCCATGAGTTCAGCCGCATCCTTCTTGATGCCGCCGGCCTGCTCGATCGCCCGGCGAATGGTTTCGCGCTCGACCCACTCGAGGTTCTGACGCAGCCGCAGTGAGGGCAAGCCGGACGTGGACGCGGACGCGGTGCCCAGGAGCGAAATCGACGCGGTCGTCAGCATCGGTCCCGTGGCGAGGACGACAGCGCGCTCAATCGTGTTTTCGAGCTCGCGCACGTTGCCGGGCCAGTCGTACTTCTGCAGCGCCTGCGTCGCCTCGTCGTCAACACGATCGATGCGCTTGCCCGTCCGCAGGCGGTGCTTGGCGACGAAGTGATCGACGAGCACAGGAATGTCTTCGCGGCGTTCCCGCAGCGGTGGCAGCTCGATTGGGATCACGTGCAGCCGATAGTACAAGTCCTCCTGGAACCGCCCGTCGCTGACCATCTGCTTCAAGTCCCGGTTCGTGGCAGCGATGACGCGCACATCCACACGCTGCGTCCGCTCCGCGCCAAGCGGTTCGAACTCGCGTTCCTGCAGCACGCGCAGAAGCTTCGACTGGATGGCGAGGCTGAGTGTGCCGATTTCGTCGAGGAAGATCGATCCGCCGTCAGCGAGCGCGAACTTGCCGCGCTTGGTCATGGTCGCGCCCGTGAACGCCCCGCGGACGTGTCCGAAGAGCTCCGACTCGAGAAGCGTATCCGGGATCGCCGCGCAGTTGACCTTGATCAGAGGCATGTCGCGCTGCGCGCTGCGATGGTGAATCAGACGCGCCACCATCTCCTTGCCCGTGCCGGTGTCTCCGGTGATGAGCACGGTGCTCTTGGTCTGCGCGACGAGTTCGGCGCGCTGAATCACTTCCTCCATCACGCGGCTGCGT
>Ga0326597_10011486_pt1 | contig 11741 bp, 8 predicted proteins | sample RVTome_12_FD_203789 | JGI IMG/M metagenome (GOLD analysis project Ga0326597, IMG submission 203789) | Soil microbial communities from uranium-contaminated site in the Upper Colorado River Basin, Wyoming, United States - RVT100D185 | ecosystem: Environmental > Terrestrial > Soil > Contaminated >...
AAGCTACGCTAAGCACGCGAACATCGAGATCGGTCTCGCGCGTTATCCGCGGCGATTCGCCGCGGCCTCATTGAAGCAGTCCGACCGATGGCTCGACCTGCCCACCGATGCGTCGTTATCCGCGGCGATTCGCCGCGGCCTCATTGAAGCCACGTGAAACCAAGGTCATGGAACGGCCTCGCTACCGTTATCCGCGGCGATTCGCCGCGGCCTCATTGAAGCTTCCCCTGCCGCTCCACACGCTTTGCACGCCAAGGGTTATCCGCGGCGATTCGCCGCGGCCTCATTGAAGCCCGATAAACTGCTCTCCTTCTTCGTCTTCCTCCCGCCCGTTATCCGCGGCGATTCGCCGCGGCCTCATTGAAGCCGCGCTGATTAGGCCGTCTACGCCTGCATATCACGTGTTATCCGCGGCGATTCGCCGCGGCCTCATTGAAGCATCGAGTTAGCGAGTGGCAAGTGGCGTCCGTGCAATCGTTATCCGCGGCGATTCGCCGCGGCCTCATTGAAGCGCGCTGTCGCAGGTCTCGGCATCATACCAATGCTGGGTTATCCGCGGCGATTCGCCGCGGCCTCATTGAAGCTTGAAAACGAAGCTGACTGGCGTGCTGGCGTCGTCATGTTATCCGCGGCGATTCGCCGCGGCCTCATTGAAGCTACGCTAAGCACGCGAACATCGAGATCGGTCTCGCGCGTTATCCGCGGCGATTCGCCGCGGCCTCATTGAAGCCCGGTGATGTATTCCGCATTCGCGCCTTCCGCAAAGTTATCCGCGGCGATTCGCCGCGGCCTCATTGAAGCCCTCCGGAAATGGCGGGGGCCGTCGTATGACCAAGTGCGTTATCCGCGGCGATTCGCCGCGGCCTCATTGAAGCGTTCGACGCCCTGTTCGGCGAGTCCTACGCCGCCACGTTATCCGCGGCGATTCGCCGCGGCCTCATTGAAGCAATCGCCGCGCGCTGCCGAGCTGCACGTCGCGCGCTGTTATCCGCGGCGATTCGCCGCGGCCTCATTGAAGCTCCAACAACACCTTCGGATTCCATGCCCCCGGCATTGTTATCCGCGGCGATTCGCCGCGGCCTCATTGAAGCGCCGTCGCCCGCCCCGGCCAAGGTCGCGCCGCCGAAGTTATCCGCGGCGATTCGCCGCGGCCTCATTGAAGCAGGCGCTGCAGCCCGGCGTAGATCGCGGCCGCGTAGGTTATCCGCGGCGATTCGCCGCGGCCTCATTGAAGCATCGACTCGCCTGCCCAGCACCACGAACGCATACCGGTTATCCGCGGCGATTCGCCGCGGCCTCATTGAAGCGCTGTCCCTCCAGTTGTTGTCCGACCTACCGGGCTGGGTTATCCGCGGCGATTCGCCGCGGCCTCATTGAAGCCCGGTTATGGGAGCGTGTTCGGCGTGAAGGACGCCGTTATCCGCGGCGATTCGCCGCGGCCTCATTGAAGCACCTCAACATGATCCATACCGCCCCCAACACCGCAAGGTTATCCGCGGCGATTCGCCGCGGCCTCATTGAAGCCCCAACGGCTCAGGGTGAATTGCAGAAGTACGTCACGTTATCCGCGGCGATTCGCCGCGGCCTCATTGAAGCCTGTTGCGATGACTGGCGCGCGTACTCGAACCCGCGGTTATCCGCGGCGATTCGCCGCGGCCTCATTGAAGCGATCTGCTCCATGAGCGCGTGCTCGATCTCCGTCTCCGTTGTTATCCGCGGCGATTCGCCGCGGCCTCATTGAAGCCAGCGTGAAATGGTCCGAGAGTTTCACTTCCCGCTCGTTATCCGCGGCGATTCGCCGCGGCCTCATTGAAGCCGATGGTCCGTACCGCGAGCTCCGTGCGCCGCTGCGTTATCCGCGGCGATTCGCCGCGGCCTCATTGAAGCCGCAAAGGTTCCCCGCCCAAAAAGAACCGCCCGCGCGAGTCACGCGCGGCGACTCTCCGCTCAGGCGCGGTGCCGCTTCACGTAGCCCCAGTCGATCTCGACCCCGAATCCGGGCTTGTCGTTGAGATGCACGTAACCGTCGCGCACCTGTGCGCGCTCGGTGAACATGCCGAACCATACCGGGTCGCGCTCCGGCCCGCCGTGCGACTCGACACCGAAGGAGGCCCCTGGAAACGCGGCGACCAGATGGGCGTGGATTTCCGGCACCACGTGCGGCGCGATGCGCACGCCGAACTGCTCGGCGAGGTGCGCGACGCGCAGTCCCTCGGTGAAGCCGGCGGCGCGGGTCGAATCGAACTGCACGTAGCGGATCGCGCCGCTCGCGATGAAGTCGCGCACCGTGAACCGGGTGAGTTCGCGCTCGCCGTGCGCGAGCGGAATCCGCGTTGCGGCCGCCAGCCGCACGAAGTCGGCGGGTTGCAGGTACCAGTGCAGAGGCTCCTCGAGCCAGGTGATATCGCAGGGCTCCACGGCGCGCGCGAACGCGATGCAGGTCTCGAGATCGTACGGCGCGTTCATGTCGAGCATCAGCAGCGTCCCGGGGCCGATCGCCTCGCGCACCGCGCGCACGCGCGCGGCCTCCTCCGTCACGGTTTCGGCGCCGGTCTTGAGCTTCACGGCCGCGTAGCCTTTCGCAACGAAGCCGGCGAGCTCCCCGACACAGGCATCGAGCGGTGCTCCCTCGGCGTAGTAGCCGCCCGTGGCGTAGGTGAAAACCGGCCGATTCTCGCCGCCGAGCAGCCGCCACACCGGCATGCCCGCGCGCTTCCCCTTCAAGTCCCACAACGCGATGTCGATGCCGGCGATAGCCGCCATCACCTGCGGGCGCTCGCCGCGCGGCAGCGGCGGCGGCAGCCCGTCGCGCCCGGCAACACCACCGGGCCGCGGCGAAGTGAGCGAAAAGAGCTTTTCCCACACCGCCACGTTGGCCGCGGCATCGACGCCGCGCACTACCGCCGCGAGCCGCGCGACCCAGTCGCAGATCACTTTCTGCGGCGCGCCGTGGATCTGCCCGTAGCCCGCGAGGCCGTCGTCGGTGCGCACCTCGACCAGCACGACGCTCGAGGACTTCAGTGCCTCGTGCGCGGTCCACAACGTGTGTTTCAGCGGCACCGACACCGGGTGCGTTTTGACTTCAGTGATCTTCATTGCTCTCCCCGTGGCGTTATTCGAGCCAGCCGGAGCACAGTAGCCCCTTCGATGTCTTTCGTCACGCGGCCCTGGCCGATGCCCCCGGTGATCGACGAACCTTCGCTTTTCAACTCGCCATGGTTGATGATCAGACCGCCGGGCTTCCACGCGCCGCGCCGCCCGGCGTCGAGGATGATGGGGAGCGCGGCGCGGCCCTTGACCGAGCCGCCGGGATTCAGGAATTCCGCCGTGCCGAGAATGTCGCACCCGGTCAGCCCGGATGCTTTCCTGAGCCTGATGAGCGGCGTGTTGCCCATGCTGCCGGCGAAGCCGTCGCGGATGTCCATAGCGGAGAAAAACGACTGATATCTGCGTGAATACTAGGGCACGTGCCAGTGCAAGTCCAACGCCGCGGCAGCCGATTTTGCCGCAGATCGGACATGGTAGGATAGCAGCGCCAACTGCATGACCTGCACATGTTGATCAAGACCCTGAAATCGGCCGCACGATCGCTTTTCGCCGCGCCGGCGCGCGACGCGATCGAGTATCCGCTGGAAATCGAGGAGCGGCTCAACCGCGCGCACGCCCGCGCGCCGGTCGACCGGCATTTGCGCATTCTGTTCGAGGGCGTCGAGATCGGCGGCGAGAACTTCGTCGATATCTTCATGCGCTGCCTGCAGCACACCGGCACCGCGGTGACGCCGTTCAATATCTTCCAGCGTTTCCAGACCCGGCATCTCATCATGCAGTATTTCCTCGATACGCTGCCCGTGCCCGGCGCCCGCGCGGAGTGCGGCGCCTACCGCGGCGCCACCGGGCTGCTGCTGTGCCACGTCTGGCGCAGCCGCGACCCGCAATTCAAAGGCGGCGACTTCTTCCTCATCGACAGCTTCTCCGGCACCAGCCGCTCGGTTGCGCAAGATCTGATACCGGTTCGAGCCGAAGGCGGCGCAACGCGCATGGAGCCGTTCTTCCCGGCCGGAAAGACCGACGTCACGCCGGACATGGTGCGCGGCTTTTTCAGCGATTATCCCGAAGCGCGGGTCTGCCCCGGCTGGATTCCCGAGGTATTCTCGACGCTGCCGGACCGGCAGTGGGCGTTCGTGCACCTGGATCTCGCGATCTTCGAGCCGACGCTCGCTGCCCTCGACTACTTCTACCCGCGCCTTGCGAGCGGCGGCGTCATCCTGTGCGACGGCTCGGTCTTCTGCCCCGGCGCGGATGCGGCGTGGCGGCAATTCTGCACGCAGCGCGACCTCCCCTACGCGGTGCTCGGCCACCGCGAATCCGTGCTGATCAAGGCTTAGAGTGCCTGACACGATGAAGCACACGCGCTTCATTGTGTCAGGCACTCTTGGTCCAGGCGCCCCCGGGTCATGCTCGGCAGCGTAATCAGACGACTCCTGAGACGCGGCCGCATGCGTACTGCGGCGGCGCCCGCCGCTCCGCTGCAGGAGGCGCTGCGGCTGCAGCAGGCGGGACAGCACGCCGGCGCCGAGCGTCTCGCCCGCGCGGCCCTCGGTGCCCGTCCCGACGATCGCGATGCGCTCAATGTGCTCGCCGCGGCGCTGTGCGCCCAGGGCCGCTCGCGCGAAGGCATCGCGTGCCTGCGCCGGGTGACCGAGCTCGACCCGGCCGCCGCCGGCGCGAGCGCGAATCTGGCGGCGGTGCTCGCCGCGACCGGCGATGCCGAGGCCGCGATCGAGCACTTCCGCCGCGCGCTTGCGCTGCGGCCGGATTTTGCGGAATGCGCGGAGCGGCTGGCGGGGCTGCTCAAGATGCTCGCCCGCTACGACGAAGCGGAAGCCTGTGCCCGGGGCGCGCTCGCCGCGGGCTGCGACAGCGCCGGGCTGCGCCACGCCCTGGCCGGGGCGCTGTTCGAGCAGGGCCGCGTCGGCGAAGCGATTGCCGAAGCCCGATCGGCGCTCGCGTTGAATCCCGCCCTGCCCGCGGCGCACAGCGATCTCGTGCGCATGCTCAACTACGCGCAAGCGCCGGATCCGGATGCAATCTACCGCGAGCACGTGGCATGGGCCGAGCGGCACGCGCGGCCCCTCGAGCGCGCCGCGGCGGCGCACACCAACGTCCCCGACCCCACGCGCAAACTGCGCGTGGGCTTCGTCTCGCCCTACTTTCGCAGGCACGCCATGAATTTCTTCTTCGAGTCGATGGCCGAGTTCCTCGACCGCGGCCGCTTCGAGATGGTGCTCTACGCGGATGTCGCGCAGCCCGACGATTACTCGGCGCGGCTGAAGCGCTACGGTGCCGTATGGCGCAGCACGGTCGGCGCAAGCGATGAAGCGCTCGCGAATATGGTGCGCGAGGATGCGGTCGACATCCTGGTCGATCTGAGCGGGCACACGCCGGGCAACCGGCTGCTCGCGTTCGCCCGCAGGCCGGCGCCCGTGCAGGTGACCTGGAACGGCTACCCCAACACGACCGGCATGAAGAGCATGGATGTCCGCGTGACCGACGCGTACTGCGATCCGCCCGGCAAAACCGGGCACCTCCACGCGGAGCGCCTCATGCACCTGCCGCGCACCTACATGACGTGGCGGCCGCCGCAAGACGCGCCTGCGGTTGCGCCCTTGCCGGCGCTCGCGTCCAGCCGCGTCACGTTCGGCTCGTTCAATTCCTGCTTCAAGGTGACGCCGGCGGTCGTCGCGGCGTGGGCGCGCATTCTCGCCGCGGTGCCCGGATCGCGGCTGATGCTCGTCACCGTCGGCGCCGGTGCCGCCGAGCGCCGGATCCGCGATCTGTTCGCGGCACACGGCATCGGCGCCCGACGGCTGGAGATCCTGCCACGCCTGGCGCACGACGAATTCCTCGCCGCGCACGCCCGGGCGGACGTCGCCCTCGACACTTTCCCCTACCACGGCACGACGACGACCTGCTTCTCGCTGTGGATGGGGCTGCCGGTGGTGACGCTGGCAGGCGCGACGCATGTGTCCCGCGTCGGCGTGTCGATCCTCACCAACGTCGGCTTGCCGGAGTTCGTTGCGCGCGACGCAGACGACTATGTGGGGGCCGCTGCCCGCCTCGCGACGGACCTGCCGGGGCTCGCCGCGCTGCGCGCGGGGATGCGCGCCCGGATGCTCGCCTCGCCCTTGACCGACGGCCGCGCCGGCGCGCGGGCGCTGCAGAGCGCGATTCGCGGCATGTGGGCCGCGTGGTGCAGCCGCCAGCCGTGGCCCGCGACGGAAAAATTCTGGCCGGCGGCGAGCCCGCGCAACGCCGTCGTCGCCTCCGAATACGGGCCGGTCGTGGTGAGCCGCCGCGACACCGTGATCGGGGCCAGCATCGCGCAGGACGGCTGGTGGGAGAAGGACGAGATCGAGCTCTTGCGCTGGTTTGTTTCCGCCTGCTACGGCGCGGAGCCGGCGGTGGTGATCGTCGATGTCGGTGCCTATACCGGGGTTTATGCCATCGCACTTGCGCGCTTTCCGTTCCCCAGGGTGACGGTCCACGCATTCGAGCCGCAGCGCGAGATCTACGACATGCTCACCGAGACCGTCGCGGCGAACGAGCTCGACAACGTGCGCTGCCACCACAAGGCGGCATCCTCGGAATCGGCGGCGATCCTACGCTTCCCGGCGGTCGACTACGACGCCCCGGCGAATTTCGGCTCGGTCGAGATCGAGCCGGTAGCGCGGCCGGACTTCGACGGCCGGCGTCACACGGAGCGGATGGAGGAAGTCGAGACCGTGCGCATCGATGACCTGGCGCTCGACCGGGTGCGCCTCATGAAAATCGACGCCGAAGGCATGGAACACAAGGTACTCGCCGGCGCGGCCGATACCCTGCGCCGCTGCCGCCCGCTCGTCTTCGTCGAACACGAGAAGACCGACTTCGAAGCGCTCAAGGCGTTCCTGCGCGGCGCCGGCTACCGCGCGTTCTACGCCCAGCGGCCCAACATTCTGTGCTTGCCGGTGGAGTTGGACCACATCCGCATCGAGGGCGCAACAGCGGTGGCGCTCTAGCGGTGACCAGGGCTGGACCGTGATTCGTGACCCGTGAGAACTGGCTCATGATAATCCCGCTGCGCAGCGATCACGACCGCCGCCGGCGCGCTCGCGATCGATGCTGTTCAGTGCGAGCAGCAAGAAACCTCCGATCAGCCGGTTGCGGCCGGTGTCAGCTACGCCGCCAGATCGTGCCTTGCGCGGTATCCTCGAGAACCACCCCGGCGTCGAGCAGGTCCCGGCGGATACGGTCTGCCGCGGCGTAGTCTTTCGCCTTGCGCGCCGCCACGCGCTCCGCGATCAACTGCTCGATTCGCGTCGGGTCGATACCGGCGGCGGGTGACCCCTGCAGGAACGCGCCGGGCTCGCGCCGCAGCAAGCCGAGAATCGCGGCCAGCGATCTCAGGAGGCCCGCCGTCTCGCGCGAGTGGCTCTTGTTCAATTCGTTCGCCAGGTCGAACAGCACGGCGACTGCCTCAGGCGTGTTGAAGTCGTCGTTCATCACCTCGTGAAAGCGCCGCGCGTGGAGGTCGTTCCAGTCGATCGCCACGGGCGCGGCATCGACGCCGTTCACGGCGGTGTAGAGGCGCGTCAACGCTTGCTTCGCGTCCTCCAGATGCTGGTCGGAGTAATTGAGCGGGCTGCGATAGTGCGCCCGCACGATGAAAAATCGCACCACCTCCGCATCGTAACGCCGGAGGATCTCGCGCACGGTGAAGAAGTTGCCGAGCGACTTCGACATCTTCTCGTTGTCGACGCGCACGAAACCGTTGTGCATCCAGTAGTTGACGAACGGCTCCGCGTGCGCGCCCTCGGACTGGGCGATTTCATTCTCGTGGTGGGGAAACTGCAGGTCCTGGCCCCCGCCGTGGATGTCGAAGTGGTTGCCGAGCAGCGTGCTCGACATCACCGAGCACTCGATATGCCATCCCGGCCGCCCCTTGCCCCACGGCGAATCCCAGGCGGGCTCACCCGGTTTCGCGCGCTTCCAAAGCACGAAATCGAGCGGGTCGCGCTTCGCGGCGTCGACCTCGACGCGCTCCCCCGCGCGCAGATCCTCAAGCGATTTGCCCGAGAGCTTGCCGTAGCCGGGAAACTTGCGCACCGCGTAGTTCACGTCGCCGTCGGCGGTCTGGTAGGCGAGCCCGCGCTCCCGGAGCCGGCGGATCATCGCGAGCATCCCCGCCACGTGATCGGTCGCCCGCGGCTCGCGGTCCGGAGCCTCGATGCCGAGCGCCTCGGCATCCTCGTGCATGGCCTCGATAAAACGGCCGGTGAGCGCGTCGATCGGCTCGCCACGCTCCTGTGCTCGTTTGATGATTTTGTCGTCGATATCGGTAATATTGCGCACATACGTCACGGCCAGGCCGAGCGCACGCAGCCAGCGCCGCACAACGTCGAAAACTACCATCACCCGCGCATGTCCAAGGTGGCAATAGTCGTAGACGGTCATGCCGCAAACGTACATCCGGACCCGGCCCGGCTCGATCGGCACGAATACCTGTTTTTTGCGGGTGAGCGAGTTATGGATCTTGAGCGGCATGGATTGGAGCGGGTCTGGCGGCGCAGCCGAGGCACCCGGCACCGGCCGCCGACTCGGCGCCGGGGGGAGGAGGGCGCAGTCCTGCCGTGGGCGTACCGGCAGCTCAGGTGGATGAAGTTTTAATTACCTGTCGTTCTTGGTAGAATTTCGAGGATTTTGCGACTAAACTCCTGAAAACTTCGAGGAAAGTATAGCACAATGACCTTGATTCGCGGTGGCGCTCTGGCTGTGACCATGGCACTCCTGGTGGCGCTTTCCGGCCCCGCTCGGGCGCAGGCCGACGAACTCCAGGAAGCGAACCGGCTGTTCAAGCAGGGACAGCTCGACCGGGCGCTGGATCGTGTCGACGCCCACCTGGCGAACCGCCCCAAGGACGCGCGCGGCCGATTCATGAGGGGCCTGATCCTTACGGAACAGAACAAGTCGGCCGAGGCAATCAAGGTGTTCACCGCACTCACCGAAGACTTCCCGGAATTGCCCGAGCCGTACAACAATCTTGCGGTCCTGTACGCGTCGCAAGGGCAGTATGACAAGGCGCGCACCGCGCTCGAGATGGCGATCCGCACCCATCCGAGCTACGCCACGGCCCACGAAAACCTGGGAGACATCTACGCCAAGATGGCGAGCCAGGCCTACGACAAGGCGCTGCAACTCGACCGCGGCAACGCCGCCGCGCAGACTAAGCTCAACCTGATCAGGGATCTCTTCTCTGGCGGGCCGCAGGCCGGACGCCCGGGCGCAACGGCGAAGGCCAAGCCGCCCGTCAAGGTTGCTTCCACCACCCCCGCTGCCCCCGTCGCCAAGGCCGCCGCCCCTGCTGCGGCGGCGCCCGCCGCCGTCCCGGCGCCCACGCCGGTGGCCAAGGCCCCCGCCGCCACGCCGCCGGCTGCGCCGACTGCCGCCGCGCCGGCTGCCAAAACCCCCGCGCCCAAGCCGCAACCGGCGGCCGCCGCGCCGAATCGCGAGGATGCGGTCCTGCAGGCGGTTACCGGATGGGCCAAAGCGTGGTCCGGCAACGACGTCGCGGGCTATCTCGCTCACTACGCGCCGGATTTCGAGACCCCCAAGGGCATGAGCCGCGCGGACTGGGAGGCGCAACGCAGGTCACGCATCGCCAAACCGCGCCAGATCGAAGTCGAGATCCAGGCGCCGAAGGTCAAGTTCGATGACCGGAATCGCGCGACCGTCACGTTCCGACAGCGCTACCGCTCCGACACCTTCAAGGCCGACGCAAGGAAAACCTTGGTCATGGTGAAGTCGGGCGAGAAGTGGCTGATCCGGCAAGAGGGCGTCGGCGGTTGACCGCATCCCGTCCCATGATCTCCGCGACCCGTGCCGCGCGCGCCGCGCGGCGCGTCTTGTCCGGCGTGCTCGGCATCGCGCTCGCCGTGGCCAGCGCCGCAGCACCGGCCATGGGCGGGCATCCCGTGCAACGGCCGCCGGCGAATCTCGATGGGTTCAGCACACCGCCCGAGGCCGAGGCGCTGCTCATCAAGACGCTGTTCGAGATCAAGAACAACCGGCTCGTCACGGCGCTCGCCGAAATCGAGAAGGCGATCCAGGCATACCCCAACTTCCGGCTCGCGCACCTCGTGAAAGGCGACCTGTTGCTCGCCCGCACCCGGCCGCTCACCACTATGGGCAATACCAACGGCGTGCCGCACGAGCGGATCGAGGAACTGCGCGAGGAAGCGAAAGCGCGGCTCGCGCGCGTCCAGCAGGAGCGGCCGCTCGGGCGCGTACCGCGCTACCTTTTGCAACTGCAGCCGCAGCAGAAATACGCGCTCGTCCTGGATACGTCGAAATACACGCTTTACGTTTTCGAGAACGTCGGCGGCACGCCACGCTACATTGCGGACTACTACACGACCATCGGCAAGAACGGCATCGACAAGTACCGCGAGGGCGACAAGAAGACGCCGCTCGGCGTCTACCACGTTACCAGCAGCCTGCCGCGCGACCGCCTGAACCTGATGTACGGGAACAAGAGCGCGCTGTACGGCACGGGCGCCTACCCGATCAACTATCCCAATGAATGGGACCGCCGCCAGGGCCGCAATGGCCACGGCATCTGGCTGCATGGCGTGCCGTTCGACACGTACAGCCGGCCGCCGCGCTCGAGCGACGGCTGCGTGGCGCTGACCAACGAGGATCTCGAACGGATCGGACGCAGCGTGCAGATCGGGTTGACGCCGGTCATCATTTCGAACGATATCGAATGGGTGACGCCGGACGCGTCCGCCGCATTGCGCAAGGAGCTCGCGCACGCGCTCGAAGCGTGGCGCGCCGACTGGGAAAGCCTCGACACCGATAAGTACCTCAAGCGCTACTCCACGAACTTTTCCACCGGCAAGCAGGACATCGCCGACTGGTCGGATCACAAGCGCAAGGTGAATGTCCGGAAGAGCTGGATCAAAGTCAAGGTCGACCAGGTCAGCATGTTTCTTTATCCGGGGAGCCAGAACGACCTGGCCGTCGTGACTTTCGAGCAGGACTACGCGAGCAGCAATCTCACGCAGAAGAGCCGCAAGCGCCAGTACTGGATCAAGGAAGGCAAATCCTGGAAGATTATCTACGAAGGCGCCGCTTAGAACCCGTGACTGGTGATTGGTGTTTTGTGACCGGTAAAGGCAAGATTCCGCCGCACTGCGTTTTATTTATCCGCCGCTCCCCGATGTCCATGCTCAAAGTCGCTGCCACAGCGCTCGCGCTGATCGTTTCCTTTCATGCCGGTGCGACGGATCCGCAGGTCGAGATCAAGACCAATTTGGGCACCATCACCGTCGAACTCCACCTCGGCAGGGCACCGCAGACGGTCGCCAATTTTCTCCAGTACGCGCGCGATGGCCTCTACGACGGCACGGTTTTTCACCGCGTCATACCAGGGTTCATGATCCAGGGTGGCGGCTTCACGCCGGACCTCGAGCAGAAGAAGACCCGCGGACCGGTGAGGAGCGAGGCCGACAACGGGCTTAAGAACACCGTCGGCACGCTCGCGATGGCGCGCACGCCGGATCCGCATTCCGCCACGGCGCAATTCTTCATCAACATCGCCGACAACGGCTTTCTCGACTTCCGCGCCCCGACGCAGCAGGGCTATGGTTACACCGTGTTCGGAAGGGTGGTGAACGGCATGGATGTGGTGAACCGCATCGCGC
>Ga0326597_10011487_pt1 | contig 11739 bp, 10 predicted proteins | sample RVTome_12_FD_203789 | JGI IMG/M metagenome (GOLD analysis project Ga0326597, IMG submission 203789) | Soil microbial communities from uranium-contaminated site in the Upper Colorado River Basin, Wyoming, United States - RVT100D185 | ecosystem: Environmental > Terrestrial > Soil > Contaminated >...
TCACCTCGGGGGGGACGGTTCGCACCCGGCTCTTCGGGGTCTCGAGGAGCTCGATCTCCTGTGGTGCGCCGTCCTCGAGGACCCTCAGCTGGTCCGGGGTGATGGTGCCGACGTAGTCGCCCTTCTTCTCGACGTGGAAGCGGACGTAGACGAGCTCCGTGGTGGCGCCGAACGTCGGCACTTCCTGGGCGGGGTCCGCGGCGACAGCAGCGCCGCTTGTCGCGCCGGGCAAGAAGAGCAGAGCCGCGGCGAGCGGGACGAACATCTGGCGAAGGGGGAGCGAACGGTCCATCTCTCCATTCTAGCGAGGTGCCCGCAGCACGCGCCCGGGGGGGTGCCCACCGACGGGGTGCCGCCGCCGGGACGCGATAGGATGGAGCCGCACGCGCGAGGGAGTGGCATGAAGCGATCGCTGAGCGGAATCGTCCTGGCCCTGACACCGTTCGCCCCTCTCCTGTGCGCCGAGGAGGGCGTCCTCGCACCGGGAGCCGAGGTGCGGCGCCTGGCCCGGGAGTTCGAGTTCACCGAGGGGCCGACCTGCGACGCCCACGGCAACCTCTACTTCACCGACCAGCCGAACGACCGGATCATGAAGTGGAGCGCCGAGGGCCGGCTCTCGATGTTCCTGAACCCGGCGGGACGCGCCAACGGGATGTACTTCGACGCCGGGGGTCGGCTCCTGGCTTGCGCCGACGAGAGAAACGAGCTGTGGGCCATCGCTCCCGACGGCTCGGTCACGGTCCTCTTGAAGGGACACGACGGTCGAGCGCTGAACGGGCCCAACGACGTCTGGGCCCGGCCCGGGGGCGGCCTCTACTTCACGGACCCCTTCTACAAGCGCCCATGGTGGACCCACGACACGATGCCGCAGGACGGCCAGCACGTGTACTTTCTCGCCCCCGGAGGGGACACGCTGCGGCGTGTGACCGACGACCTGACCCAGCCCAACGGGATCATCGGCAGCCCCGACGGGAAGACCCTCTACGTGTCCGACATCGGCGCTCGGAAGACTTGGCGCTACGACATCCTGGAAGACGGCCGCCTGAGCGGGAAGACGCTCTTCTGCGAGCGGGGCTCGGACGGCATGACGCTGGACGACGAGGGCCACCTGTACCTCACCGGCGACGGGGTCCGCGTGTTCGACCGCACCGGACAGGAGGTCGAGCACATCGTGGTGCCGGACGAGCCCTGGACCGCCAACGTGAGCTTCTGCGCCCCCGACCGCCGGACGCTTTTCATCACCGCGAGCAGGGGCCTGTACTCGATCCGCATGCGCACTCGGGCTGCGAGCCCCGCCAAGTGACTCCCCGGTAGGTCTTCGGTCTCGCCCTCGTCTCGAGCCGTGGCTCTTCCCACCGGCATCCCGCTAGAATGTCGGATCGAACCATTTCCACGGAGCCGGACCCATTCGGAGGGAGAGCGGTGAACCGCCCCGACCGCGAGGTCGTCGTCACCGGAGCCGGAGTCTGCAGTCACATGGGCGACGACTGGCCGGTCATCGAGGCGATGTTGCGCGAGGGGCGCTCGGTGCCCTTCAGCCGCTGGCCCCCCGCCGCCGAGCACGGTGCGGCGTGCGAGCTGATCGGGCTGTACCCCGGGGAGCTGACGCCCGACGCGGTTTCGGTCGACAAGCGCCAGGCCCGGTTCATGGGACGGGCGGCGATGCTGGCTCTCCGGGCGACGCGCCTGGCCCTCGAGCAGGCCCGCCGGCCCACCTCCGACGTCGCCGTGGTCGTCGGCAGCGGCACTGGCGACGTCGAGGCCCACCGTGAGCTCGAGGCCCGGCTCGCGCGGCCGCGGGGGGCTCGCCGGGTGTCGCCCACCGCGATCCCGCGGATGATGGGCTCGACGGTGTCGGCCAACCTCGCCACCGTCCTCGGCGCGACCGGACCCTCGTTCAATGTCACCGCGGCGTGCGCGGGAGGGGCCTACAACGTTCTCCTCGCCGCGGAGCTGATCGCGAACGGACACGTGGGAGCGGCGATCGCCGGCGGTGTCGAGGTCGTCGACATCCACTTCCATGCCGGATTCGACGCCATGCGGGCCTACACGAGCGTCGACAACGAGCGGCCCGACCGGGCGTCGCGGCCCTACGCTGCTGATCGAGCCGGGTTCGTCTTCTCGGAGGGTGCGGGCGTCCTCGTGTTGGAGGAGCGCACCGACGCCGAGAAGAGGGGAGCCACGATCCTCGGCACGATCCGCGGCTACGGCATGTCCTCGGACGGGACCGGCCAGATGGTCCTGCCCTCGTCCGAGGGAGCGGCCCTCGCAATGCGGCGCGCCCTCGATCACGCCGGCGTCGATCCGGACGACGTGGACTACGTCAACACCCATGCCACCTCGACGCCCGCCGGGGACGTGTCCGAGGTGCGTGCGCTGCGGCAGGTGTTCGCCGGGCGGAAGGTGGCCTACTCCTCGACCAAGGGCTACACCGGCCACCCCGTCACCGCCGCCGGCGCCATCGAGGCGATCTTCACCCTGGCGATGCTGCGGGGAGGCTGGATCGCGCCCTGCGTCCACGCCGAGCCGCTGGACCCCGAGCTCGCGGACTTCCCGCCGGTGGTGCGACCCGAGTCGCGCCCGCTCCGGCTGGCCCTCTCCAACTCGTTCGGCTTCGGAGGGACCAACGTCACCCTCGTCCTGGGCGCGCCCTGAGCCCCGTGTTCCGGTCCCGAGCGGGTGAGGCCGCCCGGGTCGTTCAGAACACCCCGCGCATGCTGCGGGCGTAGCCGGTGAGCTCGACGTAGCCGCGCCCGGCGACGGGAGCGCCACCCGCGGTGCCCGACACCCGCACCGCTCCCTCCCAGTACACGAACGACGTGCGCATCTCCTGGTCGGCGACCAGGGGCTCCACGAGAAGGTCGAGGCCGGCGTCCGCGACGGCCAGGCGCCACCGCGCGGGGTAGCGGGCCCCGGTGGTCGGGCTCGTCCACGAGGCCAGCACCTCGAGCTCGACCGACTCGGCGGGGACCGGCCGCGTCGTCCCGTCTCGCGCCACGAGCGTGCCCCTGGACACGGGCTCGATCGACCCGTCCTCCCGGCGGATCCGGAAGTGCATCAGCTCCCGACCGTCTCCGAGCTGCAGGGAGAACCAGTCCCAGCCCACCGCACCCGAAGAGAGCGCGCTGGTGCTCCACTCGTGATCGAACCACGCCTCGCCCGACACGTCGCTCTCGGCGTCGCCCATGCGCAGGCGTCCGCCGGCGGAAAGGCGGGTGTAGCCGACGTAGTAGGACGCGTTGCCGCGCTCGTCGCTCTTGGCCGAGAGGCCACGGTCCCCGTGCCGAACGAGCGGCTTCTGGGCGCGAAGGTCCAGGTCGAGCGTCCGGTCCCCCTCGCGCGCGCGAAGGCGCAACACGGAGCCGTCGCCGTCGTTCGCTTCGACTCGCCAGCCCTCGAGCCAGACCGAGAACGGCTCGCCTCGGGCTCCGGCGAGGCTTCCCGCTCCCCGGGCCCACCGCTCAGAGAAGACGTGCACCCCTGCGGCGACGTCGGTGAGGGCGAAGTGGGCGAAGTAGACCTGGTTGGTCGCGAGCCCGGGGCCCTCGGGTGGCGCTCCCGGGGACAGCCCGCGTCGGAAGAAGGTCATCTGAAAGCCGAACTGGCGCCCGCTCTCGCTCGCGAGGTGGCCGGTGTAGTACCACCACTCCGTCTGGAAGTCGTAGTGCGGGCCGTGGTCCATGGGCAGCCGAAACTCCCGGGGGGCGGTGGCGCGGGCGAACCCCGACGTGTCGACGGGCGCCCCGAGCTCGAGGCGCCCTTCCCCCCGCTCGCTGCCCTTCTTCGGGGTCAACGCCAGGTCGCATCCCGACGAGAACGCGGCGAGCGAGACGAGGGCAGTGAGCGCGGCCCACAGCGCGAACGGGAAACGTCGGCGCGCCGCGGCGGGTCCGGCGCGGGGGCGAGCCCGCTTCACTCGGACCGCAGCGCGGCCGCGAGCGGCCGCCGCTGCAGGCGCAGGACGGGGTAGACCGACGCGAGCAGCGCCGCGGCCACGGCGAGGAGAAACGCCTGCGCGAAGAGCCACGGATCCACCTCGAGTCGCATCGTCCACCCGAACGAGCGCACGTTGATGACGTCGACCAGGATCACGGCGAGGAGCCAGCCGAGGGGCAGGGCCAAAAGCGCCGCCACCGCCCCCATGAGGCCGGTCTCGAGCAGCGTCAAGCCCCACGTCTGACGCCGATCCAGGCCGAGGACGAGGAGGGTCGCCAGCTCGCGCCGGCGCTCGACCTGAAGGGCGAGCAGCGCGCTCCACACGCCGATGAACGCGACCACCAGCGCGAGGAGCCGCAGCGCCTGGGTGACGGCGAAGGTGCGGTCGAAGACCGCGAGCGCCCGGGCGCGCAGGGCGCGGTTGGGGGTGACGAGAAGCGCCGTGCCCGCGAGCTCCTGCCGCAGCGCCTCGACCACGGCGCCGAGCTCGTGCCCGGGAGCGATCCAGGCTCCCAGCGACGACACCGCGCGATCGTCCCAGAAGCTCTCGTACACGTTGCGCGACATCAGGACCACTCCCCGCTCGGAGGCGTAGTCGTAGAAGACGCCGGCCACGGGGAACGAGCGCCGTCCCCGGTCCGTCTCGAGCTCGACGCGGCCCCCGCGCGCGGGGAGCCCGTGACGAAAGGCGAACGGCTCGCTCACCGCGACCGCACCCTCGCGGATCCTCTCCCACACCTCGTCGGGGCTGCCGTCGGCGTAGCGGTAGAGCGCCGCGCTGCGCGGCCGGCGCGAGTCGGCGACCGCGAGGTGCACCTCGCCGAGCGGGCCCGCCACGCGCACGGCCCGGAACGTCTCGACGTCGACGACGCCGGGCACGGTCGCAACGCGGGACGGGACGTCGGCCGACAGCACGGGCGAGGCCCGGGTCCCGCCCGCCGCCGGCGCCGAGACGTAGATGTCGGCCCGCAGCGAGAGATCGAGCCAGTTCGCGACGGTGGAGCGAAAGCTCGCGATCATCAGCGAGACGCCGATCGACACCGACACCGCCACCGCGAGGGCGGAGATGGCGACGCCGGTGCGGCTGACGGAGCGGGTGACGGTGCGGGCGGCCAGGCGCCCGATCGTGCCCACCAGGCGGCCGCCGGCCGGGGAAGCCACGGCCATGGCCGCGACCGTCGCCGCGGGAGCGACGAGCGCGAGGCCGACCACGATCGCGAAGAGGCCGACGAAGCTCAGGGCGAGCGACCGTACGGCGAAGAGGAGCAGCGCTCCGCCGCCGGCGGCGAGGAGGACCCCTCCGAGCGCGAGCACCGGGACCAGGCGGCGGGCGCGTCCCTCGACCCGGCTCTGGCGAAGGGCCTCGACCGGCTCGATGCGCGCCGCCTCCGCCGCCGGTCCCACCGCGGCGAGGACACCGGCCCCGAGGCCGAGCGCCACACCCTTCGCCACCGACGCGGCGGTGAGCGGCGCATCGGTCACCGAGAGCACGTAGTACAGGTCGTTGATGGTCTGGGTGACGAGGCGCACCGCGGACTGTCCGAGGAGCCACCCGAGAGCGAGGCCGAACGCGGTCCCGATCGCGGCTGCGGCCGCCGTTTCGAGGAGCACGAGGGCGAAGACCTGTCCCCCCGTCGCGCCGAGGAGACGCAGGGTCCCGATCACCGTGCGGCGCTGCACCACGCCGAACGTGACGGTGTTGTAGATCAGGAACATCCCCACGACGAGAGCGAGGAGGCTGAGCGCGGTCAAGTTGAGCTCGAAGGCGTCGGTGAGCTGGTCCAGGGTCGCCGCCTGCTCGCTCGCCCTCTCCACCCGGACGCCGGCGGGCAGCCGAGTCCGCAGCCGCTCGACCTCGGCGTCCGTCGCCACGAGGTCGATGCGAGAGAGGTGGTCGCCCATGAGCAGCAGCAGCTGCGCGGCGCCGACATCCATCAGGAGGAGCCCGTCGAGGGCAGTGTCCTCGCCCGTCTCGGCCGGGTGCACGACACCGGCGACCCGCAGGCTCTCGAGGCGGTCTGTGGCCTGCACGCGCAGCGTCGAGCCGACGAAGAGCCGGAGCCGCTCGGCGGCGGCGGCGCCGACGAACACGGCCCCCTCGTCCGCCATCAGCCGTTCGAGCCCGGCCCCCCCGGGGCGCAGGCCCGCCAGGGGGGTCCGGAACGGCCCCTCCGAGAGCGCGTCCAGGCCGAGCACGCGCAGGGGCTGACGGTCGGGTCCGGCCGCGATCACGTAACCCTCGACGACGGGCGCGCTCGATCTCAGCCCGTCCTCGACCCGCACCCGGGCGAGGAGCTCCTCGGGTACGCCCGAGGGTCCACCCCGGATCTGGTGCGTGGCGCGCCCGACCACCGCCTCGGTGCTGCGCGCGAAGCCGCGGCTCGCGCTCGTGTTCGCGAGATCGATCGCCACCACCACCGCGACCCCGAGGGCGACGCCGAGCACCATCAGGCCCGTCTGGAGGGGACGGCGGACGAGATCCCGCAGCCCGGTGAGGAGCAGCGACCGGGGCACGATCGCCATTCAGCGTCCCGCCGGGGGGGTCGCGGAAGGGAGCGGCACCACGCGAGCGTCCTCGATCGCGAACACGCGGTCGGCACGGGCCGCGACCTGCGGGCTGTGGGTCACGAGGAGGAGCGTACGGCCGCGCCCGCGGCTGAGGCGGGCGAGGAGGTCGAGCACGACCTCTCCGGTCGCGTCGTCCAGGTTTCCGGTGGGCTCGTCGGCGAGAAGGATGGGCGGGTCCTGCACGAGGGCCCGCGCGATCGCCACGCGCTGCTGCTCGCCCCCAGAGAGGCGATCGGGAAACGTCTTCTCGCGTCCCTCGAGGCCAACCTCGGCGAGGCGGCTCCGCGCCAGCCGCGCGGCGTCGGCGGGGGAGAGGCCACGCAGCTCGGCCGGCAGCTGGACGTTCTCGATCACGCTCAGCGTCGGGATCAGGTTGAAGAACTGGAAGACGAACCCGAGCTGGTCGCGGCGAAACACGGTGCGCTCGGAAGCGGACAGCCGGTTGATACAGCGACCGGCCACCCAGACGTCGCCGGCGGTGGGCGAGTCGATGCCCCCGACCAGGTTGAGGAGCGTACTCTTCCCGCTGCCGCTGCGCCCCCGGATCGCCACGATCTCCCCCTGGGCGAACGAGGCGCTCGTCTCGCGGAGCACGTGGCGGGTCACCTCGCCCTCCGTGTAGTCCTTGGTGACGCGCTCGAGGCGGATGATGGGATCGGTCGACATGGAGTGAAGGTCGGGTGGAGTTCGCCAGCTTTGATCGTACAGCGAGCCCGCCCCGGCTCCCTCGTTGTCCGGAAACCGGACGAGTCGGAACGCGAGCCCGCCCGGAGGGCATGACGCCGATCTCCATTGAGTTCAGCCTCTTGCGGTTGTCTGCTTGCGGCGCCGCCCGTGGCACGGGCCTTGAACCCTCACACGCCGGACGTTGCGCGAGAGCAGGGAGGTCGGTCATGCGGAGAGCGGTGAGGCTGACGGCGCTGGTGGCGGGGTTGGCGCTGGAGACGGCGTGCGGCGGCGGGGCGATCCCGACGGCGGCCACCGACGTGCAAAGAGCGCCCGCGGCCGAAGGGGCGCCCAAGGCGCACATCACCGTGACGTTCGGGCTCGACACGGTTGCCGGCCCGAGCCTCGATCCCGCCTACGCGGAGTACCTGCGTTTCTCCGCCCTCCTCGCCGAATCGGCGGGAGTGGGGGCAAGCCTGAACTACGTGCGGGGGGAGTTCTATCGCTCGAACGTCCTCGTCGAGCGCTACGAGATGGGCGCCGCCGATCTGGTGGCGTCGGGCGGAAACCACCTCGAGCCTCACGGCTCTCGCAGCCTGACGGTGACGTTCCGCCGCAACGGCCCCTGTGACCTCGTCCGGGCCACCTTCCAGTTCACCGACGACCGGGGAAACGAGCACTACATCGTCGGGAACGTGGGAGCAGGCGCGACGCCCCTGCCGGCCTCGCCGGGCGGGATGGACGCGCCGCGGCTCTAGGGCATGCCGGAAACCCGCTCTTCGAGGGATTGGGGGGCCCGGCGACACCTTGAAGATTCTTCAACCCTGTTGACGCAAGAGGGCCCGAGTTCTGGCAGAATGACCCGGGCGGAGGGCCGGTCGCGGATCTCCCGGAACGTTCAGGCGGGGGAGGCCGAGAAGGCAGGACGCCAGGAGCATCGATGACCACGACACCCCGCCGGCGTCGCTGTCGCACCGGCCTGTGCACGGTGCTCGGTCTCGCTCTCGGGGGCTCCGTCCCCGCCGCCGACCATCCAAGCGCGGCAGAGGCCACCGGTGTTCGCCCGGACCTGCCGGCTCCGGAGAGCAGCCTCACCCCCGCGCCGGAGCGGCCCGGTGAAGGCACGGCGTGGCTCGCGGGGTCACCTGAACCCGATCACGAGGCCGTTCGTCTCCTGATCCAGCTCGACCCGAGCGCGCTCGGCCCGCTCTCGATCGGAAGCCCGGACGCCGGGCTGCTCTTCAACCCGCAGCCCATGCCCGAGGGTCCGCAGTGGACGATCCGGAACCCCATCGAGACGTACGGCACCGCGGAGACGATCGCGTTCCTCACCGAGGCCATCGGAGCCGTGGAGCGCGAGTTTCCGGGCTCCCCGCGCGTGGTGATCGGCGACATCAGCCGCCGCGACGGGGGCCGGCTCAACCGCCACGCGTCGCACCAGGTCGGGCGCGACGTCGACCTCGGCTTCTACTACCGGACCGGGGAGACGGATCGCTTCTTCCCGCCCCGACGGACCCAGCTCGACGTCGCGCGCACATGGGCGCTCGTGCGCGCGCTCATCGTCGAAGCCGACGTCAACCGGATCTTTCTCGATCGCTCGATCCAGCGGCCGCTCTATGAGCACGCCGTCGAGATCGGCGAGGACCAGGACTGGCTCGACGACGTGTTCGGTCGATACACCGCGGGCAAGGACGCGATCATCCAGCACGTCCGCCGCCACGCCGACCACATGCACGTCCGTTTCTACAACCGGCGGGCCCAGGTGTGGGGACGGGTGGCCTACCCGATGCTCGTGAAGGCCGGGCTCGTTCCCGGCCCCACCGTCACCCACCGGGTCCGCCGCGGAGAGACGCTCACCCACCTCTCGCAGCGCTACGGCACGAGCACGAGCGCCATTCGCGCCGCCAACGGCCTGCGGGGATCGATCATTCGCGCAGGACGCCGCTACGTCATCCCCGTCCGGCGCATTCCCACGGAGTCGGAGCCCTTCGTCATCCCCCCGAGGCGGCTGCCCGGATCGGTTGCCTCTTCCGTCGACCTCGGAGCGTCTCCCGGCGCCGGGGACGACGTGACCGCGACGCCGGCGGACGAGGTCACGGCGACGGGCGCCGGCGCGGAGCCCGAGGACCCCGAACCGGACGAGGGCGGGGAGTGGGAGGACGTCGACTCTCCGGCCTCCCGGCTCGACGCCGACCCCGCACCCCCCTCGTCCGCGGGCGGACGCTAGCCCGCCGGTTTCAGGTCTCGTCCGGCGCGACCCACTGCGCTCCCGAAGGGGGGCGATGCTCGCCCAGCCGATCGAGCAGCGCCCCCGGGTGCTCTTCGACGATCACGAGCCGTCTGTTCTCGGGGCTCACGAAGCCCTCCCGCACCGCGTGGTCGAACAGCGCCACGAGCGGGTCGTAGTAGCGAGCGACGTTGAGAACACCCACCGGCTTGCGGTGGATTCCGAGCTGTCCCCACGTGGCGATCTCGAGCAGCTCCTCGAAGGTGCCAAGCCCGCCGGGCAGGGCCACGAACGCGTCGGAGAGGCTGGCCATGAGACCTTTGCGCGCGTGCATGCTCGGGACCACTCGCATGTCGGAGACCCGGGGGTGGGCGAGCTCGCGAGCGGCGAGGCCGTGGGGGATGACGCCGATGATCTCGCCCCCGGCGGCGAGGGTGGAATCGGCCAGGACGCCCATGAGACCGACCGAGCCGCCGCCGAAGACGAGGGATATTCCCCGGGCCGCCGCCAGTCGACCGAGCTCCGCCGTGGTCTGGGCGTGGCGCGGATCCCGTCCCGGGCTCGAGCCGCAGAAGACGCAGAGACGCCGGACCGTGGGGGGCGTCAGCGCCCCTTCGGGAACATCGCCATCAGCAGTCCGAACCCCGCCAGCGCCGCCGACCCGTAGCGCGCCAGCTCCCACTGCCCCGCCGGGTACTCGAGCGACTCGCTGATGCCGAGCCCGGGAGGAACCGGGTCGTGCTCGTCGAGCTGTCCGGTGGCGTAGACGAACCCGAAGATGCCCAGAAGGAGCGTGATCCCGCCGAGATTCCGCATGGCCAGATGATACCAGCCTATAATCGCCAGGAGATGAGCCAGCCACGGCGAGTCGTCGTGATCTACGGCAAGGACACCTGACCCCATACGAGCGAGGCCCGGGAGGCCTTCGCCGCGGGGGGAAACGAGGTCGACTACCGCAACGTGAAGAGGTCGCCGCCCGACCTGGAAGAGATGCTGGTCCACACGGGCGGGAGGCGGCAGGTCCCGGTCATCGTCGAGGACGGTCGCGTGACCATCGGCTACGGGGGAACGTGAGGGGTCTAGCCGACGGGGCCGGTACGGCTCCGCACCTCATTCGCACGTGACGGTGATCACGTTCCCGGGACCGCCGCGGAGCCGGTGGCGGGTCTGGCGGGCTCCGTCCGTGGTCGCGGTGCTCGTCGTGTTCGCGTCCTTCTCTCCCCGCCCGAGAGCCGCGGGCCTCGATCTCCAGGTGAGCCCCGTTCCTCTGAACCCGGAAGACCCCGGCCAGAGCTCGGCGGGTCCTCTGCGGTTTCGCGGCGGCCTCTGGCTGCGCTCGCCCGACCTGCGGTTCGGGGGCTTGTCCGACATCGTGGTCAGTGCCGACGGGTCGCGTCTGCTCGCCGTCTCCGACTGCGGGCGCGGCTTCGTGGCACACCTCGACTACGACGCGGCGGGCAACCTCGCCTCTCTCGACGAGGGGCGGCTCGTGGAGCTCGCCGGCCCCGGCGGTCGCGCGCTCGAAGCGGACGAGGTCGACGCCGAGGCCCTCGCCTTCGACACGCGGGGCTCGGGACTGCTCGTGGGGTTCGAGGGACGCCCGCGCGTGTGGCGTTACCCACCGACTCTCGCCGGGTCGCCCGAGGTGCTGGGGAAACCGGACCTCGGGGAGTGCCGGGGCAATCGCGGCCTCGAATCGGTGGTCGGGCTGGACGACGGACGGCTCCTCCTGCTGTGCGAGGGGCGTGGCGTGCATCCCTCCTCGTCCCCGGGATGGGTCGGCGCGGGGACGGCGTGGACCGCGCGCGCCTATCCCCTCGACAGCGGCGGGGTCGGATTCGGCGACGTGTATCGTCCCACGTCGGCCGCCGTCCTGCCCGGAGGCGACGTGCTCGTGCTCGAGCGCCGGTACCCTCCGCTCGGCGCGCGAATCCGGCGCCTCTCGAAGGCGAACGTCGAAGGGACGGGAGCGTTCGAGCCGCTCGAGGTGGCCGTCCTCGAGCCGCCGCTGACCCTCGACAATCTCGAGGGCATCGCGACGCGGCGCGGGGCGCGGGGGGAGACACTCATCTACGTCCTGTCCGACGACAATGGCTGCGCGAAGGGCAGTGCGATGGTCACGCGGCTCCAGCGCACCCTGCTGCTCCTGTTCGCGCTCGACTCCGCCTAGCGGTCTCAGGCGACGAAGGCCGATCGCTCGTCCGCGGGCGCGGGTCGCTGGAGAAGGCCGAGGCGCTTCATCTTCTCGTGCAGGGTGGTCGGCAGGACCCCGAGAGACTGGGCCGCCTGTCGCTGGTTGCCGCTCGTCGTGCGGAGGGCCTCGAGGATGAGCTGCCGCTCGT
>Ga0326597_10011488_pt1 | contig 11738 bp, 8 predicted proteins | sample RVTome_12_FD_203789 | JGI IMG/M metagenome (GOLD analysis project Ga0326597, IMG submission 203789) | Soil microbial communities from uranium-contaminated site in the Upper Colorado River Basin, Wyoming, United States - RVT100D185 | ecosystem: Environmental > Terrestrial > Soil > Contaminated >...
TACCAACGGCGGCAAATCTTAGGATCGGGGAGGAGAAGCCGCTTGCCGCCGCTCTTGGAGGTGAAGAACCTGCACACCGAGTTCCGCACCGGCGCGGGAATCGTGCGGGCCGTCGACGGGGTCTCCTATACCGTGGAACCGGGCGAAACCGTCGCCATCGTGGGGGAAAGCGGGTCTGGCAAGTCGGTCAGCGCGCTGTCGCTGTTGCGGCTCATTCCGGACCCGCCGGGAAAAATCACCGAGGGGCAGGTCATCTTCGCCGGCCGCGATCTGATGCAGCTGTCGGAAGAAGAGATGCGCCAGGTGCGGGGCGGCGACATCGGCATGGTGTTCCAGGAGCCGATGACCTCGCTGAACCCGGTCCTGACCATCGGGCGGCAAATTACCGAGACCGTCGAACAGCATCGCGGCGGCGATGTCGAGGCGGCCCGGCGCCGTGCGGTCGAATTGTTGGGGCTCGTCGGGATTGCCGATGCCGGGCGCCGTCTCCAGCAATATCCGCATCAGCTCTCGGGCGGCATGCGCCAGCGCATCATGATCGCGATCGCACTGGCGTGCGACCCCAAGCTGATCATCGCCGACGAGCCGACAACCGCGCTCGACGTGACGATCCAGGCGCAGATCCTCGAATTGATGCAGAACCTGACCCGCCGGCTCGGCGTCGCGCTGATCATCATCACCCACAATCTCGGGGTCGTCGCGCGCTACGCCAACCGGGTCAACGTGATGTATGCCGGGCGCGTCGTCGAAAGCGGCACCGCCGCTGCCCTCTATCACGATCCGCACCACCCCTACACGATGGCGCTGTTGCACTCGGTGCCCCGGCTTGACCGGCCGCGGCAAGCCCGGCTTGACCCGATCGACGGCTCGCCGCCGGATCTGACCCGTCTCGACCGAGGCTGTTCGTTCCGCCCGCGCTGCCGCTTTGCCGTCGACAAATGCGCTACCGCGCCGCCGCCGCTGCTGCCGGCCGGCGCCCCGGGCCAACTCGCCGCATGCTATCGCAGCAACGAGGTCGGCGCGATGTCGGGCGAGGCTGCATGACCATGATCGCCGACAATGCCGCGCCGCTGCTGCAAGTCCGCGGCTTGCGGATGCATTTCCCGGTCACCGAAGGGATCGTCATGCGCCGCCATGTCGGCGACGTGAAGGCGGTCGATGGTGTCGACGTCACGATCGCCCGCGGCGAAACCCTGGGGCTGGTCGGCGAAAGCGGCTGCGGCAAGACGACGATGGGCCGCTGCATTCTGCGGCTCGAAACGCCGACCGCCGGCGAAATCTTCTATGACGGCGTCGATATCGCACACCTCGGCCGCAAGCAACTGGTCGCGCTGCGGCGCCGCATCCAGGTGATCTTTCAGGACCCCTACAGCTCGCTCAACCCGCGCCAGAAGGTCGGCTCGATCATCGGCGAGCCGATGAAGGTGCACGGCGTCGAGCCCGACTCGACCCGCCGCCTGGCCCGCGTGCGCGAGTTGTTGTCGCTATGCGGCCTCGACCCCAGTTTCGCCGACCGCTACCCGCACGAAATGTCGGGCGGCCAGCGCCAGCGGGTCGGCATCGCGCGCGCCCTCGCGCTCAACCCGGAGTTCATCGTCTGCGACGAGGCGGTGTCGGCGCTCGATGTCTCGATCCAGGCGCAGATCATCAATCTGCTCGAGGATCTGCGCGACAAGCTCAACCTGACCTATCTGTTCATCGCGCACGATCTGTCGGTGGTGCGGCATCTGTGCCAGCGCGTCGCGGTGATGTATCTGGGCCGCGTCGTCGAGCTCGCCGATTGCGACGAGCTGTTCGACAACCCGCTGCACCCCTACACCAGGGCGCTGCTCGCCGCGGTGCCGGTGCCCGACCCGATGGTCGAGGCGACCCGCGCGTTCCAGCCGGTGCAGGGCGAGGTGCCGAGCCCGATCAATCCGCCGCCGGGCTGCGTGTTTCACCCGCGCTGCCCGATCGCGGTCGCGGAGTGCAAGGTGACCCGGCCGGAACTGCGCGAATTGCGCCCGCTCCATTGGGTCGCGTGCAGCGAAGTGCAATAGCGAGGCGCGCGCCCGAGGCTGGAGACAACGGGAGTACCGGCAGATGAGACAAAGCCTTTGCGCCACCGGGGCCTGCGCCTCGACTGTCGGGGGGCATCGGCTCTCCCCCGAAAGCATAAGTCGGGGGCACCCAGTGGTGCTGCCCTTGCCGCGTATTCCGCTTTCGCGAGCGCGCCGGGCAGCCTACTGATACGGATAATTTCAGGCCGGATTTTCGCCGTGCCTGGGACCAGGCAGTCGGCAAGGGAGGAGAGCGTGGCAATCTGGTATCGGAGATCACTCGCGACGGCGGTCGCCTTTGCCGCGGGGCTGTCGCTCGCCATGCCGGCGGCGGCCGAGGAAACCCCCAAACGCGGCGGCACGCTGATCTACGTGGTCCCGACGGACGCGCCGCCCAGCTTCGACGGCCACCGCGAAGCCACCTATGCGACGGTGCACACGACGGCGCCGTTCTACAGCGTGCTGATCCGGATCAATCCGATGAACCCGGGATCGAGCACCGATTTCGTGTGCGATCTGTGCACCGAGATGCCGCAGCCGAGCGACGGCGGCAAGACCTACACCTTCAAGATCCGCGACGGCGTCAAATGGCATGACGGGTCGCCGCTGACCGCCGCCGACGTCGCCGCGAGCTGGCGCAAGATCGTCGATCCGCCGCAAGGCGTGACCAGCGCCCGCCAGGGCTTTTATATCATGGTCGACAAGATCGAGACGCCGGACCCGCTGACCGTGGTCTTCCGCCTCAAATTCCCGACCAGCGCGTTCCTGCCGGCGCTCGCCGATCCGTTCACCTGGATCTACAAAAAGGAGATCCTCGACAAGGACCCCCGCTGGTACGAGAAGAACATCATGGGCTCGGGTCCGTTCAAGTTCGTCAGCTATGAGGCCGGCCAGTCGATCAAGGGGGTGCGCAACCCCGATTATTATCACAAGGGCCTACCCTATCTCGACGGGTTTACCGGCATCCTGGCGCCCAAGCAGGCAACCCGGGTCGACGCGATCCGCGCCGATCGCGCGGCGATTGAGTTCCGCAGTCTGCCGCCCTCGGCCCGCGAGGAGCTGGTCGGCGCCCTCGGCGACAAGATCACGGTGCAGGAGAGCGACTGGAACTGCGCCCTGATCGTCACTCCCAATCATAAGGCCAAGCCGTTCGACGATGTCCGCGTGCGCCGCGCGCTGACCCTGGCGATCGACCGCTGGCACGATGCCCAGGGCCTGTCGAAGATTGCGATCATGCGGACGGTCGGCGGCATCGTCTTTCCCGGCTCGCCCTTGGCAGCGACCAAGGAGGAATTGGAAAAGCTCGCCGGATATTGGCCCGATATCGAAAAATCGCGCGCCGAGGCGAGACGCCTCCTGAAGGAGGCCGGGGCCGAGGGGCTCAGCTTCGAATTGTTGAACCGCAATGTCGACCAGCCGTTCAAGTATCTCGGCGCCTGGGTCGTCGACCAATGGAGCAAGGTCGGGCTCAAAGTCACCCAGCGCGTTGTGCCGACCGGTCCCTGGTTCGAAGCACTGCGCAACGCCACCTTTGAGGTCACCACCGAAGGAAATTGCCAGAGCGTCGTTAACCCGGTGCTCGATGTCAGCAAGTACCAGCCGCGTGCGGCGTTTCAAGAGCAGTACGGAAATTTCGACGACCAGGCGGCGATCGATCTCTACCAGAAAATGCTGCACGAGACCGACCCGGCGAAGCAGCGCGTGTTGATGCGCGCGCTTGAAAAACACACGCTCGCCGACGAGGTGCATAATATAATGACCCTGTGGTGGTACCGGGTCGTGCCCCACCGCTCCTATGTTAAGGGGTGGAAGATCAGCCCAAGCCATTTCCTCAATCAGGATCTGGCGACGGTCTGGCTCGATAAATAACACCCGAGCGACAATGACAACGAAGATGAATGGGAGGAAGAGATGGTGAAGCTGGGTTTCGCAGGCGGCCTGGCCGCACTGCTCGCATTCCCCTTGGTGACGCCGGCAAATGCGGCGGAGACCCCCAAACGCGGCGGCACCCTGACTTACGTGATCCCGGCGGACGCGCCGCCGAGCTTCGACGCGCACCGCGAGACGACCTTCGCGACGGTGCAGTCGGCGGCGCCGTTCTACAGCGTGCTGATCCGCATCAATCCGATGAACCCGGGCTCGAGCACCGATATCGTCTGCGATTTGTGCACCGAGATGCCAACGCCGACCGACGGCGGCAAGACCTACGCCTTCAAAATCCGCCAGGGCGTCAAGTTCCATGATGGCTCGCCCTTGACCGCTTCCGACGTGGCGGCGAGTTGGAACCACATCGTGTTCCCGCCCGAAGGCGTATTGAGCCCGCGAAAGACCCATTTCGTGATGGTCGACAAGATCGAGGCGCCCGATCCGACGACTGTCGTCTTCCGTCTGAAATTCGCGACCACCGCGCTGCTGCCGGCGGTCGCGGGTCCCTACAACTGGATCTACCGAAAGGAAGTCCTCGCCAAGGACCCCCGCTGGTACGAAAAAAACATTGTCGGCTCGGGACCGTTCAAGTTTGCCAGCTTTGAAATCGGCCAGGCGATCAAGGGCGTGCGCAACCCCGATTACTATCACAAGGGGCTGCCGTATCTCGACGGGTTCACCGGCATCTACGCCGGACAGCAGTCGACCCGGGTGGCGGCATTGCGCAGCGATCGCGCGGCGATCGAGTTTCGCGGCTTTCCGCCCACGGTGGCTGACGAGTTGGTGGGCGCCCTCGGCGACAAGATCACGGTGCAGACGAGCGACTGGAATTGCGGCCAGATGATCGAGCCCAACCACAAGAAGAAGCCGTTCGACGACGCCCGCGTGCGCCGCGCGCTGACCCTGGCGATCGATCGCTGGAAGGGTGCGCCGGAGCTTGCCAAGATTGCCGTCGTGAATACGGTCGGCGGCATCGTCTTCCCGGGCGCGCCGCTCGCGGCGACCGAGCAGGAACTGCACGAAGTCGCCGGGTACTGGCGCGACATCGAGAAGTCGCGAGCCGAGGCAAGGCGCCTCCTCAAGGAGGCCGGGGCCGAGGGGCTGAGCTTTGAATTGCTGAACCGCAACATCGACCAGCCCTACAAATACACCGGCACCTGGGTGATCGATGAATGGAGCAAGATCGGGCTCAAGGTCACCCAGCGCGTCGTGCCGACCGGTCCGTGGTACGAAGCGCTGCGGAGCGGCAATTTCGACGTCACCGTGACCGGCAATTGCCAGAGCGTGGTCAACCCGGTGCTTGACGTGCAACGCTACCTGCCGAACTACGCCGCCAATTACGGACAGTTCGAAGACCAGACGGCGATTGATCTCTACGACAAGATGTTGCGCGAGACCGACGCCACCAAGCAACGCGCCCTGATGCGCGCCTTCGAGAAGAATACGCTCGACGTCCAGGCGCACGAGATCTTCCTCTTGTGGTGGCGCCGCACGGTGCCCCACCATTCCTATGTGAAGGGCTGGAAGGTCAGCACCAGCCATTATCTCAATCAGGATCTGGGGACGGTTTGGCTCGACAAATAGCCGATCGCGCCGGACGAGGCCCGCGATGAGGAGGAAAAAATGCGCTTGAACCTTGGGTCGGCCGCCGCGGGCCTCTTTGCCGTGCTCGCCCTGGCGATGCCGGCGACGGCCGAGGAGACGCCGAAGCGCGGCGGCACGCTGACGTACATGATCCCGGCGGACGCCCCGCCGAGCCTCGACGCGCACCGCGAGGTGACCTACGCCACGATCCATTCGGCCTCGCCGTTCTACAGTGTCTTGGTCCGGATCAATCCGATGAACCCGGGCTCGACGACCGATATCGTCTGCGATCTGTGCACCGAGATGCCCAAGCCGACCAATGAGGGCAGGACCTACACGTTCAAGATCCGTCAGGGGGTGAAGTGGCATGACGGGTCGGCCCTGACATCCGCCGACGTGCTGGCAAGCTGGCAGAAGATCATCGACCCGCCCAAAGGGGTGACGAGCGCGCGCCAGAGCTTTTTCATGATGGTCGACAAGGTCGAGGCCCCCGATCCCTCGACCGTGGTGTTCCGGCTGAAATTCGCCACCGGCGCCTTCCTGCCGGCGCTCGCCGATCCCTACAACTGGATGTACCAGAAGGCCAAGCTCGACGCCGACCCGCACTGGTACGAGAAGAACATTATGGGCTCCGGCCCGTTCAAATTCGTCTCCTACGAAATCGGCCAAGCGATCAAGGGCGAGCGCAACCCCGATTATTATCACAAAGGGCTGCCGTATCTCGACGGCTTCGTCGGAATCTATGCCGACAAGCAGTCGGTCCGCGTCAGCGCGATCCGCGGCGATCGCGCCGCGATGGAGTTCCGCGGCATGCCGCCCGCGGCGCGCGACGAACTCGTCAAGGAACTTGGCGACAAGATCACGGTGCAGGAGAGCGACTGGAATTGCGGCCACTTTCTGACGCCCAACCACAAGAAGAAGCCGTTCGACGACGTCCGCGTCCGGCGGGCCCTGACGCTGGCGATCGATCGCTGGCGCGGCGCACCGGAGATTGCCAAGATCGCCATCGTGCGCACGGTCGGCGGCGTCGCCTTTCCGGCCTCCCCACTGGCGGCAACCAAGGACGAATTGGAGAAGCTCGCCGGGTATTGGCCCGACATCGAGAAGTCGCGGGCCGAGGCGAGGCGCCTGTTGAAGGAAGCCGGGGCCGAGGGGCTCGCCTTCGAACTCTTAAACCGCAGCGTCGACCAGCCGTACAAGTATGACGGCACCTGGGCGGTCGACGAGTGGAGCAAGGTCGGGCTCAAGGTCAACCAACGCGTGGCGCCGACCGGGCCGTGGTTCGAATCGATGCGCAGCGGCAATTTCGATGTCGCCCTCGAAGGCAATTGCAACAATGTGCCGAACCCGCTGCTCGACGTGCAAAAATATTTGCCGAGCACGGTTTTCACTGAAAACTACGGCAACTATGAAGACCAGCAGGAGATCGATCTCTATAATAAGATGCTGCGCGAGACCGACCCGGCGAAGCAGCGCGCGCTGATGCGACAGTTCGAGAAACACGTGCTCGACGACCAGGCGCATGAGATCTTTCTGTTGTGGTGGTATCGGATCGTGCCGCACCGCTCGTATGTGAAAGGCTGGAAGATCAGCCCGAGCCATTACCTCAACCAGGATTTGGGGACCGTCTGGCTCGACAAATAAGCACTCGGTCGGGGATCGCGGGTCATGCCGGCAGCGGCGCGGTCCTGGCTCGCGGTTTCGTGCACGGCGCGGGCATGACAGGGGCGGCGGGATCTGGCATGCTGCCCACCGGGTAACGCCCGCTGCGGCGCGCGACGAGAAGAAAGTGGCGGGCAGGATCGTGGGCCGGCCGAACCGGGAGGGAGCGATGCAATCGGGTTTACGGTTTTGGGCAGCCGGCTTCGCCGTTCTCTTGGCCGCGGCGCCGACGATTGCGGCCGAGACGGCGCCGAAGCGGGGCGGGACGCTGACCTATATGATCCCGGCCGACGCCCCGCCGAGCTTCGACGGGCATCGCGAAGGCACCTTCGCGACGCTGCACGCGGCCGCCCCGTTTTACAGCGTGCTGATCCGCGTCAACCCGGAGAACCCGTCCTCGACCACAGATTTCGCCTGCGATGTGTGCACCGAGGTGCCAAAGCCGACCAATGAGGGCCGGACCTACACCTTCAAGATCCGTGACGGGATCAAGTTTCACGATGGCTCGCCGTTGACCGCTTACGATGTAAAGGCCAGCTGGGAGCACATCATTTTCCCGCCCGAAGGCGTGTTGAGCCCGCGTCGGAGCTGGTACACGATGGTCGACCGGATCGAGGCGCCCGACCCGGCGACCGTCGTCTTTCGCCTTAAATTTGGCACCAGCGCGTTCATCCCGGCGCTCGCCGATCCGTTCACCTTCATCTACCAGAAGGCCAACCTCGACAAGGATCCGCACTGGTACGAGAAGAACATCATGGGCTCCGGCCCGTTCAAATTCGTCGCCTACGAAACCGGCCAGGCGATCAAGGGCGTGCGCAACCCCGATTATTACCGCAAGGGGCTGCCCTATCTCGACGGGTTCCACGGGATCTATGCGGCCAAGCAGGCAACCCGGATCGACGCGATCCGCAGTGATCGCGCCGCGCTCGAATTCCGCGGCTTGGCACCCGCGGGGCGCGAGGAGCTGGTCAAGGCGCTCGGCGACAAGCTTACCGTGCAGGCGAGCGACTGGAATTGCGGCAGCCTGGTGCAGTTCAACCACAAAAAGAAGCCGTTCGACGATGCCCGCGTCCGGCGAGCCTTGACTTTGGCGATCGATCGCTGGCACGGCGCCCAGGCGCTGTCCAAGATCGCCAACGTGCGCACGGTCGGCGGCATCGTCTTTCCCGGGTCGCCCTTGGCCGCGACCAAGGAGGAGCTCGAGCAGATCGCCGGATATTGGCCCGACCTGGCGAAGTCGCGCACCGAGGCGAAACGCCTGTTGAAGGAGGCAGGGGCCGAAGGGCTCAGCTTCGAGCTCTTGGTCCGGGCCGTCGATCAGCCCTATAAAACCGTCGGCATTTGGCTCGTTGACGAATGGAGCAAGGTTGGACTCAAGGTCACGCAACGGGTAGTCCCGACCGGCCCCTATCTCGAATCGCAACGGAGCGGCAATTTCGAGGTCTATTCCGGGGCGAATTGCCACGGCGTGCCCAACCCGTTGCTCGACGTGCAACCCTATCTGCCAAAATCATACTACACCGGGAATTATGGAAATTTCGAGGACCCGCAATTAGTCGCCACTTATGAAAAGATGCTGCGCGAGACCGATTTTGCCAAGCAGCGCGCGCTGATGCGCGATTTTGAAAAAACCGTGATCGACGGCCCGACTCACACGCTCTATCTGCTGTGGTGGTACCGGATTGTCCCCCACCAGTCCTATGTGAAGGGCTGGAAGATCAGCCCGAGCCATTACATCAACCAGGATCTGGCGATGGTCTGGCTCGATAAATAAAGGCTCTGAGCAGCATGTATCGCTACATCATCAATCGCGTTCTCCTGGTGTTCCCGACGCTGGCCGGGGCCGCTACGCTGGTATTCATCTTGATGCGCCTCGTTCCGGGCGACATCTGCCTGGTGCGGCTTGGCGGGGGCGGCACCAGCTTCACCGCCCAGGCGCTCGCCACCTGTCATGCCGAGATCGGCATCAACGAGCCGTGGATCCTGCAATACCTCAACTTCCTGTGGGGTCTGGTGAGTTTCGATTTCGGGAACTCGATGTGGTCGGGGAAACCGGTCATCGTCGAGATCGCCACCCGCTTTCCGATTTCGCTCGAAGTCGGGCTGCTGGCGATGATCCTGTCGGTCGCCATCGCAATCCCGCTCGGCACGATTTCGGCGCTGAAGCAGAACACCTGGATCGACCTCGCGGTCCGCAGCTTCTCGATCGCCGGACTGGCCACGCCGTCGTTCTGGCTCGGCATCATGTCGATCCTCATTGTGCTCGACGTTACCCAGGCGCTTACCGGAACGCCCTGGATGCCGCCGATCGATTATGTTCCGCTGTGGCAGGATCCGATCCGCAACCTGTCGATGGTGATGCTCCCGGCGATCACGATCGGCTATCGCTATGCCGCGGTCTCGATGCGGATGACGCGCTCGGCGATGCTCGAAGTGCTGCGCGAGGATTACATCCGCACCGCGCGGGCCAAGGGGCTGATCAACCGGCTGGTGATCAACCGGCACGCGCTGAAAAACGCGCTGTTGCCGGTGGTTACCGTGATCGGCATCGAGTTCGCGTTTCTGCTCGGCGGCCTCGTCGTCACCGAGCAGGTGTTCAACCTGAACGGGATCGGCCGCCTGATGGTGCTGTCCGTGCAGAACCAGGATTACACCCTGACCCAGGCGCTGGTGATACTGGTTGTCGCGTTTGCGATATTGGTCAACCTCCTGGTCGACCTGCTCTATGCCTGGTTCGACCCGCGCATCCGTTTGGCTTAAGCTTCCTCACCTAAAGAGGACTGATCCATGACTGTCGCCGCCCCGACCCCAACCGGCATATCCGCCCTTGCGGACGATTATAGCCTCGCACCGCGCGGCATCTTTGCGATCTCGTACGACTTTCTGCGGCGCCAGCCGATCGGCGCGATCGGCATCGTGCTGGTGCTGATCTTCGGGCTCGCCGGCATCTTTGCCGACTGGATCGCGCCCTACAGCCCGACCGCAAACGACTTCGCCGTGATGACCGAGGCGCCGAACTGGGCGCATTGGCTCGGTACCGACCAGCTCGGCCGCGATCTGTTGTCGCGCATCCTGTTCGGCGCGCGCACCGCCTTTATCGTCGGCCTGACCGCGGCGCTGCTCGGCGGGTTCAGCGGCCTCGTGATCGGGGTCTCCAGCGCCTATTTCGGCGGCCAGATCGATCTGTGGCTGCAGCGCGTGGTCGACATCGTGATCGCTTTCCCGCTGATCATCATGGCGCTGGCGGTCGTCTCGATCTTCGGCACCGGGCTGCAGAACGTCATCATGGCGATCACGATCCCCTTGATCCCGCGCTGCGCGCGGATCGTGCGATCGAGCGCGCTGGCGATCCGCGAGGTGCCCTATGTCGATGCCGCGCGCGCCCTCGGCTACGGCCATATGCGGATCATCCTGTGCCACATGGTGCCCAATGTGATGGGGCCGTTCCTCGTCATCATCACCGCCTTTGTCGGGCAGGCGATCCTCGCCGAGGCCGCGCTCTCCTATCTCGGGCTCGGCGTGCAGGAGCCGGTGCCGGCCTGGGGGCTGATGCTGCAGGGCGGTGCCGAGGAATACGCGACGACGGCGCCGTGGATCGCCGTGTTCCCGGGCCTCGCAATCATGCTGACGGTGTTCGGCATCAACCTGTTCGGCGACTCGCTGCGCGACGTGCTCGACCCCAAGCTGCGCGACCGCTGACGGCAACCCGACAACCTATTCGTCATTCCCGCGAACGCGGGAATCCAGGATCCCGGCTTTCCATCGTTTGCCCTGGACCCCCGCGTTCGCGGGGGTGACGGTGATAGAATGGCGGGAACGGCGGTGCGGGGTCGGAGAGAACGATGGGCTGGCAGCCGGAGTTGGGACGAGCTGCGCGAGCGCGAGCAGCTCGCCGCCGGGCTTGGCGGCGCCGACAAGGTCGACCGGCAGCATGCCGGGGGGCGGCTCACCGTGCGCGAGCGCATCGACGGCCTGGTCGACCCTGCCAGCTTTCACGAGATCGGCGCGATCGCCGGCCGCGCGCAGTACGACGCCGCCGGCCGCCTCGCCGAGCTGGTGCCGTCCAATTGCGTGATGGGCCGGGCGCAGATCGACGGCCGCCCGGTGGTCGTGGTCGGCGACGATTTCACGGTGCGCGGCGGCTCGGCCGACGCGACGATCCGGGAAAAGCCGCTGATGGCCGAGCAGATGGCGCATGATCTGCGCCTGCCGATCATCCGCATCATCGAGGGTTCGGGCGGTGGCGGCTCGGTCAAGACGATCGAGACCCAGGGCCGCGCCAACCTGCCGGGGCGGGTCGGCTCCAACCTGCCCTATTACTACACGACGACCAATTTGGGCCTCGTGCCGGTGGTGGCGCTCGGGCTCGGCTCGGTCGCCGGGCTCGGCGCGGCGCGCATGGCGGCGAGCCATTATTCGGTGATGACCAGGGAGACCTCGGCCCTCTTCGTCGCCGGCCCCCCGGTGGTCAACGCGCTGGGGGCCAACCTCGACCGGTTCGAATTGGGCGGCTGGGAGATCCAGACC
>Ga0326597_10011489_pt1 | contig 11737 bp, 4 predicted proteins | sample RVTome_12_FD_203789 | JGI IMG/M metagenome (GOLD analysis project Ga0326597, IMG submission 203789) | Soil microbial communities from uranium-contaminated site in the Upper Colorado River Basin, Wyoming, United States - RVT100D185 | ecosystem: Environmental > Terrestrial > Soil > Contaminated >...
TGCAACGATATGTACGGCACAGTGAAATGGCGGATCGCAATAGTTCTGCACAATGCCATTGATCAGGTCCTGACTATAGCCATCGAGCGTGGCGGGCCGTCCTTCCGCCTCTTCGACGCCAGCATCTGTTTCAATTAAGCCGAGCGCGATGAATCCGCCGCCATGATTGGCAAGCGCAAGAACGGCCTTTGCGAACGTGGCCTTGTCATCATTTGAGTTTCGCAGGTCGAGCCAATTCTTCACCTCGAAATCGAGAGCTTCTCGCGGATCGACCAGTAAATCCCGAAGGCGTTCGCGGGAGATTTCCATGTATCAACCAAAACCGTGTTCCGGAGCCCGGCGGATCAACTCCGTTCAGTGAATCGCATCTATAGATGTTATCACGATAGGCGTTTCGTACGCGATACCCGAGAACTTCTACGCTCGCTCCAGCCGCCGCCTGACGGCCTTGCGCACACGATACCAATAGGTCTGCTCCGCGCTGTCACTGCGGTACCATGCGCGCTGGTGCCGGGCGAAAGCCTCAAGCTCCGGATCTGGATAGCAGGCGATGATTTCGTCAGCCACGCGGTCGATGTCATCGATGGGGATCAGCCTCGGCTTTATCGCGTCGGTCCAGGCCATCCACAGCATGAGCCCGATGAAGATGAGCGCTTGACCGCCGAAGAAGATCAGCAATCTGGCGCCTCAAGTACCGGATCGGCGGCCGGGAGAAGCTCCTGTCGATCGGGGCCTATCCAGCGGTCAGCCTGAAGGCGGCGCGCGAATCGCGCGACGCGGCGAAGGCTCTCCCCGCTGCCGGCGGCGATCCGTCCGCGCAGAAGAAGGCAGCCAGGCGCGAAGCCAGCGCGGCCGCGGCACTGACTTTCAGCGCGCTGGCGGACGAGTATCTGGAAAAGCTCGGGGCCGAGGGCCGCGCCGCCGTCACGGGGACAACGCGATGTGCGAGAGCTTCTTCGCCACGCTGGAACGCGAGCTGCTCGACCGGCGGAAGTTCCGCACCAAGGCCGAGGCCCGTCGACCGGCCGCCTGGCGTCGTTGCCCATGTTGGGCGGATCGCCCGAGATTGTTCAATCTTGCTCAGACTCCGGGCGGGGACCCCGCCTAATCTAAATTTGTCCGGGCGCCTCCGACGTCGCCGGCACGGTATCGCAACGCCCGGCGCAAAATGCTATCAGTGAGGATTGGGCCGAATTTTGTCGATCGAGCCCCGGGGTAATCGGAGGTTCAAATGAACGGCACGAATATGTTGAAAGGCGTGGTTGCCGGCTTTGCAGCAACCATCGTTCTTTCGGCCCTGATGGTCATGAAATCGCTGATGGGTCTCATGCCGGAACTAAACACCGTTGCCATGCTGACGAATATGATGGGCGCATCGTCCCCCGTCATGGGCTGGGCCGCTCACTTCGTCATTGGCGCTGTAATTTGGGGCGGCTTGTTCGCGTGGCTCAACGCGCACATTCCTGGCGGCAGTCAGTGGCTCAAAGGGACCATCTTTGGTGTCGGCGCGTGGCTTGTGATGATGATCGCAGTAATGCCGATGGCCGGGGCAGGTTTCTTTGGGATGGCTCTGGGGATGATGGCGCCCGTCATGACGCTCGTCCTGCACATCATCTTCGGTGTGGTGCTCGGCGGCGTGTACGGAGCCGAACGGCCTGAGACAGTACGCGCGATTCAGGAATCGCATCGGTAGGCGTAGGCCCGCCCGAGCGCGATTGCAGGAGTCGCGGCAATCGCACCGCAAAAATTGCCGGCCGGTACGGACATGCCAAAGCTCTGGTTGCCTCGCGTGGACGGTGGCGAAGTGATGATTCGAGAGTACTCGCCTCCAACTTCTTGAAGTAAAGGCAGATACCGTCATGGCCAAAACACCTGAGAGAAATCACGACGAACCGGCCACCGGTGAACAGGCAAATCAACAGTGGCTCGGGTTGAATGTCGCGGCGAATAGTTCCCCCGAGTGCGGCGTTCAGGATCGCTTTGAAGTCTCCGATCTCAAGGCGATCCTAAGCCCGACGACACAACCCGCTACTTCGGGACGCAAGCCACTGTTCCGGCGCTGAGGACCGATTTCGAAACGCGTGTGGACATTCAGACGGTTCAAGTTTGGTGCAGAATATCTGAGTCGAGCTCCGCGTTTCACCGCGCACGGCGGCAAAACGTGCGAGTGCGCGTCAGACAAGGCGATTATGACGAGCTTCGTTTATAGAGTCTTAAAGCGGGCACCGCCCGCGCCGCCTTGGAATAATCCGGAACCCGTGCGCGGAGAACTCTTCGGCGTCGAGCGCCTCGAAGAGCATGCGCGAAGTCTGGCCCTGAAGCAGCCCATCGCTCCCAGCGCCAGCAAAGACCGCAAACTGGCGGCGCGGCTTGCGGAAAACGAGGCCGCATTATTCGATGCCTACCAGTCCATCTCGGACGCCATCGCCGCGGGACACGCGATAACCCCCGCGGCGGAATGGCTGGTGGACAACTACCATCTTGTCGAAATGCAGATCCGGGAGATCCGTTCCGACTTGCCCCCTGGCTATTACCGACAGCTACCCAAGCTCGCTGAAGGGCCGTTTACGGGGTATCCGCGGGTGTTCGGCCTGACATGGGCTTTCGTGGCGCACACGGACAGCCATTTCGATCCCGACCTGCTGTGCCGCGTCGTACAAGCCTATCAGGAAGTCCAACCGCTTACGATCGGTGAGCTCTGGGCGGTCGCCATCACCTTGCGGATCGTCCTGATCGAGAACCTCCGGCGCCTTGCCGAGAAGATCAAGCGCAGCAGCGTAGCGCGCCAGCAGGCTGACGATCTGGCCGACCGCTTGCTGGGAACCGGCGACCGATCAGCCGAGCCCCTGAAAGCAATACTCGTGGAGTACGAGGACCGACCGATGGTGGACGCCTTCGCCGTGCAACTCGTGCACAGGCTCCATGATACGGATTCCCGGATCATGCCGGCGCTGACATGGCTTGAAGAGCGTCTCGCGTCACAAGGCACAAACGTAGAGGCTGTCGTTCGCGAGGAGCATCAACGTCAGGGCTCCGCGAATGTCACCGTGCGTAACATCATCACCAGCATGCGCCTGGTTTCCGAGGTCGACTGGAAGGATTTGTTCGAACGGATCAGCCTTGTCGACGTGGCGCTTGCCGCTGACAGCAGCTTCGCGAAAATGGATTTTCCGACCCGCAACCTGTACCGCAGCGCCATCGAAATGTTGGCGCGCGGCTCGAAGCATTCGGAAATGGATATCGCGCGTAGGGCGGTTGATGCGGCTAAAGCCGCCGCAACGGACGCACGCGCACTGGATAGCCCGTGTGGCGATCCCGGCCACTACCTGCTCGGAACAGGTCGCACCTCCTTCGAGAAATTGATCGGGTATCGGCCGTCGCTGCGCGAACGGCTGCAACGCCTCAGTCGGGGATTTGGCATCGGCGGTTACGTCACTGCCGGCGTCGTTGTCGCAACGTTGCTCCTCGCCATACCGATCGCCGCGCTGGAGGCGAAGGGTGTCACTGGGTCCTGGCTGGCTTTGCTCACCTTTCTGGGCATTGTTCCCGCCGTCGACATTGCGGTCGCGTTGGTCAATTATCTTGTGACGCGCGGCTTCGGTGCGACCCCCCTGCCGGCTCTGGAACTGAGCGACGGCATTCCGCCCGAATTGCGGACACTCGTCGCGGTGCCAACGTTGCTGACCACGCCGGAGGCCGTCTCCGAGCAGATCCGGCGCCTGGAGATGCACTACCTGGCGAGCAGCGAAGGCGACCTGCACTTTGCCATCCTGTCCGACTGGACCGATGCCGACGCCGAACATGCTCCAGGCGATAGCGCGTTGCTGGCCGCGGCTGGGGGAGGTATCGCGGAACTCAACCGGCGCCACGGGTCGGCGCCTGGTGGCGACCGCTTCCTTCTGCTCCATCGCCGGCGGATTTGGAGCGCAGGGGAAGGAAAATGGATGGGCTGGGAACGCAAACGGGGCAAGCTCCAGGAGCTGAACCGCCTTCTGCGCGGCGCGACCGACACGACATTTTTGCCGACAGCCGCTCGCCCCACCGACGTAGCCACTGGGGTTCGCTACGTCATCACGCTTGACGCCGACACCAGGTTGCCGCGCGATACGGTGCGCCGGCTTATCGGGAAGATGGCACACCCGTTGAACCGGCCACGCGTCGATGCGGCTGCCGGCCGGATTGTCGAAGGCTACGGGATCATGCAGCCGCGGGTCACGGCCTCGCTGCCGGTCGGCAATAGCGGCTCGCTGTTCCAGCGCGTCTTCTCCAGCACGAGCGGAATCGATCCCTACTCCGCCGCGGTCTCCGACGCGTATCAGGATCTCTTGGGCGAGGGCTCCTATACAGGCAAGGGCATCTATGATGTCGATGCGTTCGAAACCGCGCTTGCCGGCCGGGTACCGGAAGGCGCCATCCTTAGCCACGATCTCTTCGAGGGTGTATTCGCCCGCGCCGGCCTTGTCTCGGACGTGGAGGTCGTCGAGGATTTTCCGGTCCGCTACGATGTCGCGGCAATCCGCACGCACCGCTGGGCGCGCGGCGACTGGCAGCTCCTGCCCTGGATTCTGAACTGGGGACCAAAGCTCGCCGGCCGCCGGACCCACAGCCCCATGCCGGCAAGCGGCCGCTGGAAGATGCTGGACAATCTGCGCCGGACCCTTTCGGCGCCGATGACCGTCTTCGCACTGGCCGCAGGATGGGCGCTACCCCTCCATGACGCCCTCATCTGGACCCTGTTCATTTTCTTGACCATCGTGCTGCCGACGCTGATCCCCGTCGTTACCGGCATCCTGCCGCGTCGTCCGGGCCTCCGTCTACGCAGCCATTTCCGCTCCCTTGGCGAAGACCTTCGGCTGGCCCTGACCCGGTCGGCTCTGATTGTCGCTTTCCTCGCCCACCAGGCAACGCTGATGGTCGATGCGATAACCCGAACGCTGGTCCGGTTGTTGATCACGCGCCGCCATCTGCTCGAATGGGTGTCGGCGGAGCAGGCTTCCAGACGCCTCCATCGGGATTTACTCGGATTCCAGCGGTCTATGGCGGGCGCGCTGGTCATAGCCAGCCTTGCCCTGGCCGTCGTTTGGCTTGCCAACCATGACACCTGGCCCCTGGCACTACCGTTCGTGGCGCTCTGGATCGCATCGCCAGCTATCGCCCGCTGGTCAAGTCAGCCGTCGGTTCGCAAGGAGCGGTTGGTGGCAACCGCCGACGATATCCGCACCTTGCGGCTAACCGCGCGCCGAACCTGGCGCTTCTTCGAGACGTTCGTGACGCCAGAAGACAACATGCTGCCTCCGGACAATTTCCAGGAGGATCCGATGCCGGTGATCGCCCACCGGACCTCACCGACAAATCTTGGTCTTTATTTATTATCTCTCGCGAGCGCGAAGGACTTCGGCTGGATCGGACTGAACGAAGCCGTCGACCGGCTCGAGGCGACGCTTGCCACCATGGAAGGTCTGGCTCGCATTCATGGACATTTCTACAACTGGTACGACACGCAGGATCTGGGGCCCCTCTCCCCCCCTTACGTATCCGCCGTCGACAGCGGCAATCTGGCAGGACATCTGATTGCCGTAGTCAACGCATGCGGCGAATGGCGCACGCGTTCAAAAACCGATGCGTGTTCACTTGCCGGCGTCGCGGACGCTCTCGAACTGGCACGACATGAGGCCAAGCTGTTGCGCGAAGCTCAGCCCGCCAGTGCGACATGGACCAGATTCGACGACGCATACACGCTGCTCACGGAGGAAGTGCAGCGGGCTCCGATCGAGGATGAAGACTTCGCCGAACGGCTGGCCGGGCTCGCAGTCCACGCGGATGCGATAGCCGATATCGCCCACGCGCTCATGATCGAATCCGCCGGCATCGATGGTTCGGACATGCTGTTCTGGATGGGCGCCGTCCGGAGCTCGATCGAGTCGACAATGCGTGATCTTCGACAAACGGATGACGCCAGGGGTTTCATGGAGAAACGGCTTTTCGCCATCGAGGCGCAGGCAAGGACCATGGCGCTTGGCATGGATTTCAATTTTCTGCTCGATAAGAAGCGCAAGCTTCTGTCTATCGGCTATCTCGTCCCAGAGGGCAAACTCGATCCGAGCTGCTATGACCTCCTGGCCTCCGAAGCCTGCCTCGCGAGTTTCATGGCCATTGCCAAGGGAGACATACCGACAAGCCAGTGGTTCCGTCTCGGCCGTGCTGTCACGCAGATGGGCCATGGCGCCGCGCTGATCTCGTGGTCCGGGTCGATGTTCGAATATCTGATGCCTTCGCTTGTCCTGCGGTTACCGACGGGGAGCCTGATCGAGCGAACCAACGAGCTGATTGTCGATCGTCAGATCGACTATGCGACCAAATTGGGTCTGCCTTGGGGCATGTCCGAATCCGCCTACAATTCCAGAGATATCGAATTCACCTACCAATATTCGAACTTCGGCATTCCGGGTCTGGGGCTGAAGCGCGGCCTCGAAGAAAATATCGTCATCGCCCCCTACGCGACAGGGTTGGCCGCCATGATCGATCCCCATGCGGCAGCCCTCAATTTCGACCGGCTGGCGTCCATCGGCGGGCGCGGCCGCTACGGCTTTTATGAGGCGCTGGACTACACACCGTCGCGGGTGCCGGTAGGACAGAGCTTCGCCATGGTGCGTGCCTTCATGGCGCATCACCAGGGTATGACCATCGCGTCCATCGCCAACGCGCTGCTAGACAGCCCCATGCGGATGCGGTTCCATGCAGAACCCGTCGTTCAGGCCGCCGAACTGCTGCTGCAGGAACGCACGCACCGCGAGGTCGCCCTGAACCGACCGTTGGCGGCCGTGCCGAAAACCAGCGTCCGGGCGCTCGAGATCGGGACCGCCGGCAGCCGCCGCTTCACATCGGCACATACCGACGCGCCGGCGACGCATGTGCTCTCCAACGGTCGGTACGCCGTCATGGTCACTGCGGCCGGTTCCGGCTACAGCCGCTGGAAAGACATCAGCGTGACTCGATGGCGCGAGGATGCCACCAGCGATGACTGGGGTTCGTATGTCTTTGTCAGGGATGTGCACAGCGGCAGGACTTGGTCGGCGGGTTACCAGCCCGTAGGGCGGGAGCCCGACGCCTATTATGTGGAATTCAATGAAGACCGCGCGGAATTCGCGCGTCGGGACGGTAGGCTGGCAACTGCGCTGCGAGTAATCGTTTCCGCCGAGGACAATGCCGAAGTTCGCCGCGTCACAATCGCGAATTCCGACAGCGTCGCGCGAGAAATCGAAGTCACCTCCTATGCCGAACTCGTTCTGGCTCCCCAGGCCGCCGACGCCGCGCATCCGGCGTTTTCCAAGCTGTTTGTCGAAACCGAGTATGTCGAGGACATTGACGTCATCCTCGCGACCCGCAGGCCGCGGCGACCGGACGAACAAAAGATCTGGGCCGCGCATCTCGCCGTGGTCGACGGCGAGACGATTGGCGAATCCGAGATCGAGACCGACAGGACCAGGTTCCTCGGCCGCGGTGGAAGCTTGCGCTCCGCCGCCGCAATGACCGATGGCGCCGCGCTGTCAGGCACCGTGGGGACTGTGCTCGACCCGATATTCGCGCTGCGGCGACGGCTGCGTGTGCCGCCCGGCGCGACCGCAACAATCGCCTTCTGGACCGTGGTCGAGGAAACGCGCGAGAAGGCCCTGAGCCTCGTCGACAAGCATCGCGATACGGAGTCCTTCGAGCGCGCCGCTACGCTGGCTTGGACGCAGGCGCGGGTGCAGATGTACCACCTTGGCATCGATCAGTCCGAAGCGACCATGTTCCAGCGCCTTTCCGGGCACATACTCTACGCAACACCGGCACTGCGTTCGTCATCCGACAGGATCCGGGACGGCGCCGGCGTGAAATCGGGGCTCTGGAAGCACGGCATTTCCGGGGATCTGCCGATCGTGCTCCTTCGCATTTCCGAAGTCGAACAGCTGAACGTGGCGCATCAATTGCTGCAATCCGCCGAATACTGGCGCCTGAAAATGCTCAACGCCGATCTGGTCATCCTGAACGAGCGCGAGTCGTCGTATGTCCAGGATCTGCAGGTCGCCATCGAAACCCATGCCCGCATCACCCATCCGAGCTTACAGGGCGGGAACGAAGGTTCGGCCGGCAAGGTCTTTTTTCTCCGCGCCGACCTGATCTCGGCCGTCGACCGCGATCTGCTCGTCTCGGTCGCGCGCGTCGTGCTCGTCGCCGCTCGCGGACGGCTCTCCGACCAGCTCGACCGGATTGGCGTCGCTGATGCCTTGGCGCCGCCGGCTCCGAAGCCAGGTTCGGGCCGACCAGATTTGTCGGCGACGCTGCACCGGCCCGAACTCGAGCTGTTCAATGGCCTCGGCGGATTTGCCGATAATGGCCGCGAGTATGTGACGATCCTTGGTCCGGGTCGGTGGACGCCCGCGCCGTGGATAAACGTCATCTCGAACCAGATATTCGGCTTTCAGGTCGCCACCGAAGGCAGCGGCTACACCTGGGCCGGCAACAGTCGCGAAAACCAGCTTACCCCCTGGTCGAACGATCCGGTCGCCGACCGATCCGGAGAGTCGCTTTATCTGCGCGATGAAGATACGGGCGATGTCTGGAGCCCGACCGCACTTCCCATTCGTGACAATGAAGCGACCTATATCGCCCGCCACGGGCGCGGGTACAGCCGGTTCGAACATGCGTCGCGCGGTATTGAGGTCGACCTCCTCCAGTATGTACCGTTGGAGGATCCGATCAAGATTTCACGTCTTGAACTGCGCAACACTTCCGGCCGCGCGCGGCAGCTGTCGGTGACCGCCTATGCGGAATGGATTCTCGGTCCGGCGCGGGGCGCCTCGCAGCCCTATGTGATTACGGAAATCGATTCCGAGACCGGGGCCATGTTCGCGAGGAACCCTTGGAATCAAGGCTTTGGAACGCGTATCGCTTTCGCCGATCTGGGCGGCCGCGCGACCGACTGGACCGCCGACCGGCGGGAATTCATCGGCCGTAACGGTACACTGACAAACCCGACGGCGCTTGCCGGTAAGGCCCCCCTGTCAAACAAGGTCGGGGCGGGTCTCGATCCGTGCGCGGCGCTAAGAGCGTTCGTCGACCTGCCCCCGGGAGGCACCGTCGAGCTTGTGTTCTTCCTGGGGCAAACCACGACCGTTGAAGAAGCGCGACGCTTGGTTGTCCATTATCGGACGACCAACCTGGATGCAGTGCTGCACGACGTCCGCGACTATTGGGACGACATTCTCGGCACCGTCCAGGTCACGACACCCGACCGCACCATGGACATCATGCTGAACGGGTGGCTGTTGTACCAGTCTCTGGCCTGCCGCATCTGGGCGCGTTCGGCCTTCTATCAGGCCAGCGGCGCCTTTGGTTTCAGGGACCAGATCCAGGATGTGATGTCGCTTCTGTTCGCGTGCCCGCAAATCGCGCGCGAGCATCTTTTGCGCGCGGCGGCGCGCCAGTTCATCGAAGGCGACGTCCAGCATTGGTGGTTGCCGCATTCGGGCGAGGGCGTGCGCACGCGCATTTCCGATGACCGTGCCTGGCTCGCCTATGCCGTCGCGCACTATGTCGACGTTACGGGCGATACCGCAATTCTCGATGAGACGATCCCGTTCCTGCGCGGGCCCGAACTGAAGGCCGACGAGCACGACAATTTCTTCCTGCCTGTGATTTCCGGCGAATCCGCCAGCCTGTTCGAGCATTGCGCGCGCGCCTTGGACCGGAGTCTGGCACTTGGCCGTCACGGGTTGCCGCTGATGGGAACCGGTGACTGGAACGACGGCATGAACCAGGTTGGCGAGGAAGGCCGGGGTGAAAGCGTCTGGCTCGGTTGGTTCCTCAACGTGGTGCTGAAAGCATTCGTGCCCATTGCCAAGGCGCGCGGCGAGGTTGACCATGCGGCGCAATGGCAGGAGCAAGCTGCGAGGCTTGAAGCCGCCCTCGAGCACGAAGCCTGGGATGGCGACTGGTATCGCCGCGCCTGGTTCGACGATGGCTCGCCGCTCGGTTCGGCTGCGAACGACGAATGCCAGATTGATTCCATCGCCCAGTCCTGGGCCGTCATCTCCGGCGCGGCCACCCCCGACCGCGCCGCACGCGCGATGGCGGCGGTCGACCAGAAGCTGATCAACACCGAAGACCGATTGGCGCTGCTGTTCGCGCCGCCCTTCGACAGGACAAAGCTGGAGCCCGGCTATATCAAAGGCTATCCGCCGGGGCTCCGCGAGAATGGCGGCCAGTACAGCCATGCCGCCATGTGGTCGGTCATCGCCTTCACCATGTTGCGCGATGGCGACAAGGCAGGAGCGCTATTCTCGCTGCTCAATCCGATCAACCATGCCCGCACGCCCGCCGAGGTCGAGCGCTATAAGGTGGAGCCCTACGTGGTCGCCGCCGACGTCTATTCGATGCCGCCGCATGTGGGTCGCGGCGGCTGGACCTGGTACACGGGATCAGCCGGTTGGATGTATCGCGCCGGCATCGAAAACATCATCGGGCTGCAGGTGCAGGCTGGGCATCTGCGTCTCGATCCCTGTATCCCGAAGGCTTGGCCCAGCTTTCGGGTAACCCTTCGCTACCGATCGTCACGATATGAGATTCTCGTCGACAACCCTGACGGCGTCTCGAGCGGCATTGCTTGCGCCCTGGTCGACGGTATCGCCGTCGACCACTGCCCTTTGTGCCTGCCGCTGGTTGTTGATGACGGCGCCTGCCATCAGGTTCTGGTGAGACTCGGATGATCCGTTCCCGCACATCGCGGCAGGGCGCATTTTGACATGACCGCATCCCGGTCAGACGCCCTCGTCTTCTTCGGCGCCACGGGCGACTTGGCTTACAAGAAGATATTTCCCGCCCTGCAGGCGCTGATCCGACACGGCGATCTGGACATGCCGATCATCGGAATGGCCCGGGCCGGGTGGACGCTGGACAAGCTGCGCGACCGCGCGCGCGACAGCCTGGAGCAGAACGGCGGTGTCGATGCCGACGCGTTCGCCAAAATGTCGGCGAAACTGAAGTATGTTGACGGCGATTATGGCGATCCTGCGACCTACGAGCGCCTGAAACAGGCCCTGGATGGTGCCGCGCGGCCGCTGCATTATCTTGCGATACCTCCGAGTATGTTCGGCGCCGTGGTGCAGGGGCTGGACAAAGCCGGCTGCGACCATGATGCACGCGTCATCGTCGAGAAGCCGTTCGGGCGCGACCTCGCCTCGGCGCGGGCACTCAACCGCACGCTTCACGAGGTCTTCGAGGAATCGTCGGTGTTCCGGATCGATCACTACCTGGGCAAGGAGGCGGTGCAGAACCTCTTGTACTTCCGCTTCGCCAACGCCTTCCTCGATCCGATCTGGAACCGCCACTTCGTCGACAATGTGCAGATCACCATGGCGGAGAGCTTCGGCGTGCAGGGCCGTGGCGCGTTCTACGACGAAGTCGGCACGATCCGTGACGTGGTGCAGAACCACCTGTTCCAGGTGATCGCGCTGCTGGCGATGGATGCGCCGATCGGGCGGGACGCGGAGTCCGTGCGCCGCGAGAAGCTGCGGATGTTCCGCGCCATGCGACCGCTGGACCCGGCCTGCGTGGTTCGCGGCCAGTTCCGCGGCTATCGCAGCGAGAAGGGCGTGGCGGCGGATTCCCAGGTCGAGACCTTTGCCGCGCTGTGCCTGTACATCGACACCTGGCGCTGGGCCGGTGTGCCGTTCTACATCCGCGCCGGCAAGTTTCT
>Ga0326597_10011490_pt1 | contig 11737 bp, 13 predicted proteins | sample RVTome_12_FD_203789 | JGI IMG/M metagenome (GOLD analysis project Ga0326597, IMG submission 203789) | Soil microbial communities from uranium-contaminated site in the Upper Colorado River Basin, Wyoming, United States - RVT100D185 | ecosystem: Environmental > Terrestrial > Soil > Contaminated >...
CGACGCCGTCTGGAACCTCGACTCATTCATCGATGCCGTGCGCCGCGATGTCGAGCCGCCGATCACCGGCGACGACGGGCTCCGCGCGCTCGAGCTGCTGCTGGCGTGCTACCGCTCGTCGGAGCTCGGCGAGGAAGTCACCGTCTGAGGGTTCCGCGGGCCCCGGCGCGGTGCTTCCCGGCTCATGTCGCCGGCCACGGCGCGCTCGCGCGGGGATCCCTCCGAGAGAGCGGCAACCACCCCGTCGAAGTCGGCCGCCGATCGGTTCTGGCTGAGCTTGCGCTTCGCCTCGAGCCGCGAGATCCGCAGCTCAAGCCCGACGATCGCGCGAACCTGTGTTTCCGCGTAACCCGCCGGCACGTCGTCGAGCGACCACGGATCCGGCCGCCCGGCTTCGTGGCGGTCGACGAGCCGTCGGACGTGGGCGAGGAGCCAGTCCGGCTCGGGACGCAGCGTAAGCGTCCCGTGGGCGAGCACGGTCGTGTAGTTCCAGGTGGGAACGACCTTGCCGGTCAGCCGCTTCTCCTCGTACCAGGCCGGCGAGACGTACGCGTCGGGGCCGGTGAAGATCGCCACGGCCTCAACGCCCGGCACGAGATCGCGCCACTGCGGGTTCGGTCGCGCCAGGTGACCACGCAGGGTCCCGTGCTCGCCGTCGTCCGGGTCGCCGCGGTCGAACAACATCGGCAGGATGGACGCCCGAAGGCCGTCCGCGCCGAGCGTGACGAGCGTCGCCGGGATCCGTGCGGCAAGGTCAGCCAGAAGGTCGGCCGGATCCGCGACGGCGAAGCGACCGTGGGACGGCTGGTACACGGGCGGACGCTACCACGATCGTCACATGCGGTGATCGGCGCGGTCCATGACGCGTTCATGTGCCAAGTGTCCTTGGCAACGTGACACGTGGCCCTATCGGCGTGATCGGCGGCCCGCAGATCCTTGGCCCATGAGCGCACCGCACGGGTACCGCCTTCGGACCCGACTCCCCGTTGCCCGGGCGGAGCGCGACCTGTCGCAGGACCAGCTTGCCCGGGCCGTGGGCGTCAGCCGGCAGACGATCAGCTCGATCGAGACCGGCCAGTACTGCCCGTCGACGGTCCTTGCGCTGGCGCTTGCCCGGACCCTCGGCGAGCGGTTCGAGGACCTGTTCTGGCTCGAAGGAGGAAGGCAATGAAGAACCTGCTCGCCCGTGACGAACGGGAGTCCGCGATCGACCGATCCGGTGACCGTATCGGCTACCTCGTGCTGTCGTACGGGTTGCTCGCGATCGTCGCCTACCGGAGCTTCGTCGGGAACGAGGCGTCGTGGGAGCTGCTCGGGCTGGTCGTGCTGGGTGGCCTGGTCGGCGCCGGGTATCGAATCGCCAATCGGGCGATGACCCACGAAGCAATGCTCGTCGTCGGGATCACCCTCGTCGTGGCGTTCGCGCTCGCCGTCGTCGTGGCGCTCAGCTTGGGGTAGTCCGAGCTGGACGTTTCAGGCAGTCGGCCGACGGCCGAGAACCGACACCGCGAGGGTCTGCCACGCGACGGCGCCGGCGAGCAGCCCGGCGGAGATCCAGACGAACGGCCACCAGCCCGTCGTCGTGAAGAAGACGAGCAAGAGGCCGGCAACAAGGCATGCCGTCAGCGCACCGTACAGCTGGGTCTGGCTCGGCCAGTACTCCGGCGGCGCCAGGAACCGCCGCTGGAGGAATCGGTCCCAGCCCCGCCACGTCCGGTTCACGACGCGCCCGACCAGGACGAACGCGGCGGCCACGAGGACGAGGCCGAGCAGGGCTTCGGCGGAGCCCGGAGCGGCCGGCAGGTTGAACCAGCCGAGGGTCGTCCGATTGAGCTCCGCGAGCGGCGCTGCCACGCTGCTGGCCGCCGCGTAGACGTCCCGGCCGATCGAGGCGACGTTGGCCGGATCGCGCCCCAGCTGGTCGTCGACGAACGGGTTGAGCGGCCCGGCGATGAGCACGGCCAGCAGCGCAGAGGCCGAGGCCGCGATCTTTGTCCGGTTGAGCGCCCGGACGCGAGCGTGTCGGCGCACCCGGCCAGCGGCAATCACGCCGGCGTCGTAGAAGCGCGAGGTCGGCGTGGCCGGCGACGTGGTCTCGATCAGCCTGGCCACGGGCAGGACGAACTCCTCGACGTTGTCCCAGTACGCCCCGTGGTCCGCCCGGAAGCTCGCCTCGTTGAATACCGGCGTCGACCGCTCGTGCGGCACCGGCCGGGAGACGATGTCGTCGGTGTGGTCGAATCCGCCCATCGGCGCCGGGTCATGGGTCGCGTGGAAGTCGTACCAGTCGAGACCCGGCCGAGCGGACAGGAGATCGACCCGCAGGAGGTCGCCGGCCTGCAGCGTGTCCTCGTCATCGACATTCGGCTCGGTGCACGCGTCACCGAGCATCCAGGCCAGGCACAGCGCCTGCCCGTGGGTGATGAGACGATGAGCGGGCAGCTCCGCCTCGCTCCGCTCGGCCAGCGTCATGTAGCTGACGATCGTGCCGCCGGAATGGCCGACCACGACGATTCGCCCGCAGCCGTAGGACTTGAGGGAGAGCATCGCGCGGCGAACGTTCGAGCGAACGTTCGCCGCCTGCACGCGGTCCGTGAGCAGGATCCGGACGTCGCCGAACCAGTCGCCGAGGAAGTAGTCGAAGGTCCGGACGATGAGGTTCCGCCGGAGCCAGGCCACCGGGAGGGCCCCGAGCACGCGACTGACGACGAAGGCGACGATCGCAAGGACGAACGCGGCGAGCACGGCGACAGCCAGGACGAACGACTCGATGACCGCCACCCGCGCGCCAAGACTGGTCGCGATTCCCTTGGCAAGGCGGAACGCGAGCCGAACGCCGACGAGCCGCACGACGAGCCAGTCGACCATCTCGCCGATCGAGGGTGGCCGGACCTGGGCGGCCCAGTAGGCCTCGGTCATGACCCACGTCTGGGCCGGGTGCGACGCGGTCTTCGGCAGGCCCACCTCGACGTACGGGATCGTCGTGCCCGTGTAGTCGATGCTCGCCCGACGGACGAGCTGGAACGGACCATCGGTTCGCGCCGACCAGCTGCCGACGACCGACAGGAGGCTGCGACTCCACGACAGGAGCGTCTCACCAGGGCGCTGTGAGCCGATCCCGTGGACGAACACGACCCCGATCTTCGAGTCATCGGGCGGATGAAGCCCCTTGCCCTCCGGCGTCAGCGCCGCGAGTGCGTCATCGAGCCAGCCCCTGCTCGTACCCCCTTCGACGACAGCGGTATCCACGAGCCGTCCTCCCGACCGCACCGCCGAGCGTCCATCCACGCCCGCGTAGGTCAAGCCACAGTGTACGCACGAGCCCGCTCAGCGTCGTCGCGGATCCTCGGCCCCAGGCGCCTCGAGCACGACCGGGAAGGGCTGTGGACCGGAGGGCGGCTCGAACGTCGCTGGCGACTCTGATCGCGTCGGGACCTGGAGCACCGCGCCCATCACCGTCCCGCCGAGGACGCCGGCGACGAGCGTACCGCTCACCAGCGCGAGCGCCACGACCGCGGAGCGGCCGGTCCGGAACATCGCAGCGCCGACGACGCTCGGAACGAAGACGGCGATGCCGATCGCGATCGCGAGCCCGGCGAATGTCGGACCGACGACGAGCCCGGCACCGATCGCCACGGCCACGAGCGGCTGAAGCAGACCGAGGACGAACCCGCCGACGAACGCCGCCAGGGCGAAGACATCGCGCACGGGCGTCTCCAGCGGCGGATGCGGAGCGACTCGATGACCGGCCATCGACAGCGCGACGCCCAGGCGCGAGCACCGTTACACCGACGCTCACGAGGAGCCGAACCCATCCGGTAGACCCACATCCCGTCCGCCCCGGATAATCCGCCCAGCCCGGCGGACGACCGGGCGGGCAACGACGGCGAGGAGCGACATGGCGGACCACGCGGCGGCCGACCGAATCAGCCGGCCGGCAGACTCGACGACATCGCTCGTCGCCGGCTCAGACCCGGCCGAATACCGCCGCGTCGGCGAAATGCTGGCCAGGCTGGCGCCGGCGTTCGATCGGTTCCTCGACGGCGCGGACGCCCGGACGTTCCCGCCGTACCCGATCGGCGCCGTCCCGTCGGAACCGGGGCCGCTACCCGACGTGGGACGCGGCCTCGACGCGACGGTCGACGAGTTGGCAACCGTCGTCGAATGGGGCTGTCGGATCGGCGCGCCCGGGTGGTGGGGGTTCATCACCACCGCGGGAACGACGGCCGGGCAGCTGGCCCAGACGGCGACCGCGATCGCCGGCGGCCAGCGCTACCTCGTCCACGCGTTCAACGCGCTCGAACGGACCGGACTGCGTTGGCTGGCCGACCTGTGCGGGCTCCCGCAGGACGTGCACGGCGTCTTCACGAGCGGCGGCTCGACCGCCAATCTCGTCGCGCTCGGTGCGGCCCGCCAGGCGGCCTATGAACGGCGGGGGGTCGACGTCGCCGCCGACGGGTCGCCCGCCCGCCTGCCCGGTCGGATCTACGCCTCGGCGCACGCGCACCGGACCGTTCATCGGTCGGCCGCCGTGCTCGGCATCGGGCGCAACGCGGTCGTCGCGATTCCCACGGACGCCCGCGGTCGGATCGACGTCCGTGGCCTCGAGCGGGCACTCGACGCGGACGCGCGGCGCGGGATCGTGCCGATCGCGACGGTCGCGGTGGCCGGCACGACCGATACGGGCTCCGTCGACCCGATCGCCGAAGTCGTATCGGTCGCCCGCCGGTTCGACTCATGGGTCCACGTGGACGGGGCGTACGGTCTCGTGGCGAACGCGTCGCCGGCCTACGAACCGCTGTTCGCGGGCGTCGAGGATGCCGATTCGTGGATCATCGATCCGCACAAATGGCTCGCGACGGGGGTCGGTGTCGCCGCGGTCTTCGTCCGCGATGCCGGTGTGCTGACCCGGGCGTTCACGGAGGAGGAGGCCGCCTACCTCGAAGGCTCGTTCTCGGACGGGGACGCGTCGATCGAGTCCCAGTTCGACGTGATGGCGGGCGCATGGAGCGATCAGGCGGTCGAGCTCTCGGCGCCGCCGCGCGGCGTGCTCGTCTGGGCCGTCCTCAACGAGATCGGTCGGGCGGGTGTCGCGCGACGGGTCGAGCGGGACTGCGGCTTCGCGCGCCACGTGGCCGATCGCGCCCGAAACCATCCCCGCCTGGAGCTGCTGACCGAGCCGGACCTGTCGATCGCGTGCTTCCGCTATCGACCGGCGACCGGACTCGACGCGAACGCCGTGAATCGGCAGATCCTCGAGCGCCTGCGTCGCGACACGCCGTTCATTCCGACGAGCACGATGGTCGGGGACGCCCTCGCCATTCGGCCGTGCTTCATCAACCCCCGGACGACGCGCGGTCACGTCGACGGCCTAGTCGACGAGGTCATCCGGCTGGGTGACGAACTGGCAGGCTGACCGCGGCGTCCTCCTTCGGACGTGACGGCGATTCGCCGGGTCAGCCTGGGTCGAGGTCCCGGCCGAGCTGTCGCGTCGAGCGGTCCGCGTACCCGAGCGCCTCCCAGAATCGCGCGCCGTCCGGGTTGTCCAGTCGGACGAGGACGTTGGCTCGTGGGCAACCAAGTGCGCGCAGCCGGGCTTCGACCTCGCGGACGAGCCGGGTCGCGTGGCCTTTCCGCCGATGTGATGGGGCGGTCGCGACGTGGTAGATCCAGCCGCGCCGGCCGTCCCAGCCGCCGAGCGCGGACCCGATGATCTGCTCGCCCTGGGCGGCCACGAGCAGGAGCCCGGGACTGCGCGCCGCGAAGCGACGGAGGCTCGCGTCGTCGTCCCCGACGGAGTGGAAGTCGACCTCCTCCCAGAGGTGGCGGAGGGCGTCACCGTCGCGGGATCGGAACTCTCGGACCACGACCGGCGGCGGAGGCGGGGGCTCCGGCGGCGCCAGCCCCTGCATCGATTCCGGGCGCGGTGCCCGGCGGGATGACTGAACCGATCCTGGTCGCTGCCTCGTCTGTCCGGCAATGCGTACGGCCAGCGCGGACGTCGGCGCGGGATCCGAGCGCGCTGCCTCGACGGCGGACTTCGCCTCGTCGAGCGTGTCATACGGTCCACGAACGAGGGGTAGCCCGAAGTCGTTGAGTTGCTCGGCATCGACGACCATCCAGCCGGCCGACCCCTTCTCGACCGCGAAGCGGCCGTCGCCCGACACGTACCGGCCGGCGCTCTCGCGCGAGAGCTTCGTCGGATCGGGCGGCGCGGCGGCCTTCGGTCGAGCGGGCATGCGCCGTAGCGTAGCGGCGCCGCCCGCCGACCGGCGCGCACCCCGTGCAACGTTTCGGGCGCCATGGGCACTCGACGCGGGTCTCGGGTGCCTTGGAGCGTGGCAACGAATTCCGTGCACCGGGTGCACAAGACGAGCAGCGTCGGTGGTGAAATCGGCCTCCGCGAGGCGGTGACGGGCCGCGCAACGCCGGATCTGTGCACCGGGTGCGCGATGAGTGTCGCGACGGGCCGCGCGCCGCCGGATCTGTGCTTCGGGTGCGCGACGAGCGTCGGGAGCAGCCGGTACGCTCAGGGGGTCGGACCCACGGCGGGAGATCGCATGCGCACCCTGTTCACCTGCTCCGGTGGGAGCGGGCACCTCGAGCCGCTCGTGCCGCTCGCCCATGCGGCCCAGGCAGCCGGCCACGCCGTGGCGTTCGCACTTCGACCCTGGATGGTGCCGAAGGCGCGCGAGCTCGGATTCGAGGCCTTCCCGGCCGGGTCCGACGAGGGCCTCGAGCCGGTCACTCGCCCGCTCCTCGAGGTCGACATGGAGCGCGAGCTCCGCGACCTCCGCGACGGCTTCGGGCGCCGGCTGTCCCGCCTGCGCGCCGCCGACCTCCTGCCGATCGCGAAGAACTGGGGTCCCGACGTGGTGGTCTGGGAGGAGACCGACTTCGGGGCCGCGATCGTCGCGGAACGCCTCCGGCTACCGCACGTGAGCATGCTCGTCACGGCCACGGGCTCGTTCGTCACGGCCGCGGTCATGGCCGACGCGCTCAACGAAGTCCGCGCCGAGCACGGCCTTCCACCGGATCCGGACGCCGCGATGCTGACCCGCCACCTCGTTCTCTCGCCGTTCCCGCCGAGCATCCGCGATCCACGCCACCCGCCCGCGCCGACCACCCACGGCATTCGGACCTGGGACATCGCCACAGCAGGGGCGACGTCGACGACCTCCCCTCCCCTGCCCCGCTGGGCGGCCGGCATCCCGGGAGCGCCGGTCGTGTACTTCACGCTCGGCACGGTGTTCAATCACGAGTCGGGCGACCTGTTCCAACGCGCCCTCGCGGGGCTCACGAAGCTACGGATCAATGTCCTTGTCACCGTCGGTCGGGAAATCGACCCGTCATCGCTCGGGCCCCAGAGGATCGGGGTCACCATCGAGCGGTTCGTGCCCCAGGCGGACGTGCTTCCACACGTCGATCTCGTGGTCTCGCACGGCGGATCGGGCAGTGTGCTCGGCGCCCTTGCCCACGCGCGCCCGATGGTCCTCCTGCCGATTGGCGCGGATCAGCCGCTCAACGCCGCGCGGTGTGCGGCGGTCGGAGTGGGGCGGGTGCTCGATGCGGTTCGGGCGACGCCGGACGACCTGCGCGACGCCGTTGCCGAGGTGCTGGCCGGGGCGCACTACCGGGCAGCGGCGGGCCGGCTGCGAGACGAGGTGGCACGACTCCCGCCACCCGCGATTGCCGTGCGGCGGATCGAGCGCCTCGTCGCCGATCCGGGCCGATCGCGAGGCGCGGTCGGCCCGGCCATCGGTGCGTGACCCGTACCTCAGCCGACGGCGGCCGCGGCGCGCTCGGCGTCAAGCTCCACCCGCAGGATGGGACTCTCCTGGATCGCCCAGCTGTTGCCGTCCGGGTCGTCGAAGAAGATGAACGAGTTGTAGTCGCCGCCCTTGCCGTCTTCCCACCCGCTCTCACCGACGTGGCGGATCGGGCTCACGTCGACGCCCCGGCCAACCAGCTCCGCATGGGCGGCTTCGATGTCACCGACGGAGATCTGCATACCCTTGAGCGAACCGGGCACGCCCTCGGCGACGCCCTTGCCGATCGTGATCGAGCAGGCCGAGCCGGGCGGCGTGAGCTGCACGACGCGGACGTTCTCCACGGGCTGCGTGTCGACGTCGACGACGAAGCCGAGCTGGTCCGCGTAGAACGCCTTGGCCCGGTCGACGTCCGTCACGGGAACGACGACGAGCTCGAGTTTCCAGTCCATCACGTGCCTCCCTTCACCGTGCCGGGGTTGCGAGGCCGGTCACCAGTTCGTCGAGCCGCTCGTAGCCCTCGCGAACGCCGTCTTCCATCCCGCTCGCGACCATGCCGTCGCGGTCCTCGACCGACTGGTGGACGGCCTTGATGCGGAGCCGGGTGCCACCCTCGATCGGCTCGAAATGGAGCGTCTCGAGCGACACGTGGCCGGGCCACCCCTCGTACTCGAAGGTCTGGGTGATGCCGCCCACCGACGGCGTGCCGTGGAACACGCCGCGGAACCGATGCTCGACGCCATCGGCGCCCCGATGAGCGTAGCGATAGACGCCGCCGTCACGACACTCGTACTGATCGACGACCATCGTGTATCGACGCGGACCGAGCCACTGGGCGAGCAGGTCCGGCTCCGTGTGGGCCCTGTACAGCAGGTCGACCGGCGCGGCGAAGTCGCGGGTGATCTCGATGAATGGAGTACCCGGTTCGGCGGTGACGTGAGTAGTGGCGGTGACCATCAGCGGTCTCCTTCCTCGCGCGTCGTGGCGCGTGCTTCCTGAAGCGCCGCGAGCAGGTCGTCGAGCCGGTTGAAGCTCTCCTCCCAGTACTCGCGATAGCGGACCAGCCAGGCCGTCGCCTCCCGCAGCGGCTCCGCCTCGAGGTGGCTGAGCCGGGCGGTCGCACGACGCGTCCGCGAGATGAGCCCTGCCCGCTCGAGCACCTTGAGGTGCTTCGAGATCGCCGGCTGCGAGACGGCGAACGGCGTCGTCAGCTCGGCGACGCTCGCGTCGCCTTCCGTCAGCCTGGCCAGAATCGCCCGCCGGGTCGGATCCGACAGGGCCCCGAACACGGAATTCAGCTGGTCCACCCGCGCCTCTTTCATAACCAACTTGTTATGGACGGTCCCATTGAAGCAGACCGCCGGCACCGTGTCAAGGGCCGGGGACGGGCTGGGGGACCAGGCTGTGGACGAGGCGCGGGGCCAGCCGGGCGACGGCCCTTGCGGAGCGTGCGAAGATGCGCGCATGGTTGAGTACGGCAACGCCGTTGGACAGGTCTCCGAGCAGGGTGGTGGCGCCGGAGGTGGCAGCGGCGGTTCGATCGTCGGCGGCGGCGGGCCGGCTGACCTCGGCGCCACGGTCGCGGACTTCGTGTCCGATTCGGCGAACCGGATCATGGCCCTCCCGCCGGAGGGCTTGCTCCTGCTCGTCGTGATCGTCCTCGCCAGTCTCGTCGTGCTGAAGCGGGCCTTCTAGGCGAGCCTCACCCGGTCGTCGGCCGATACGGGGCGAGCCGTTCGATGTCCCCGACGTACTCCGGCCGCCGCGGATGATCGAGCAGCTGCCGGACGGCGAGGATCTCGCCGATGTGAAACCAGTAGTGATAGGTCACACGGAGCACGCCGTCCCCGATCGTGCGCCGAGGACCGGGCGGTGGCATCGGGTCGAGGAAGCGCTCGACCGGTAGCGCGGCGAGCCACGCGTCGGTCGCCGCCGCCACCGTCCGCCACGCGTCGCGCATCGCGCGGAGCGACGGTGTCGTGGCCGGGCCGCCGCTCGCGACCAACTCGTCGAGGATCGGGACGAGCGTCACACCCTGTGCGCGCCGGAGGAAGTAGCGCTGCTCGTGCCACGCGAGGTGCCCGACGATCCAACCGACGCTGTTCATCGGCTCGAAGCGCCGGTACCCATCTGCCTCCGGGAAGCCGCGCAGTGCACGCTGCCACTCGGCGCGCGTGAAGCGCAGCTGATCGACGACCGGGGCGGTCACCCGGCGCCACCTGGCTCCGCGCCGGTTCGCGCTACCACCGTCATCCCTACCCTCCTTCGGTCAACCGGCCTCCCGCGTCGGCGACGCGTACTCCCCATTCTCCCGGGGCGGTCCACCCGGCGTCAGGATCCGCGGGTCGATCGGCCGATGCCGCGTCGACCGACGGTCCCGTCGGAGCACCCACGTTGCGAAGGGCGGTGACCGACAGGAACGCGACGATGACGGCGACGACAGCGCTGAGGGCGGCCGCCGCCTGCATGCCCCCGACGAACGCCGCGCGCGACACGTCGAGCAGCGTGCCACCCAGGGCAGCCGGCAACTCTGCCGCGGCAGCGACAGCCGCGCCGAGCGTGTCGCGGGCGGCCGCGGCGACCGAGGCCGGGATGCCGGTCGGGAGCCCGTCTGCCACCGACGCGCGATAGATCGCCACGCCGATGCTGCCGAGGACTGAGATCCCGAGCGCGCCGCCCAGTTCGGCGCCGGTTTCCGAGATGCCGGACGCGGCCCCGGCACGCTCCGGCGGCGCCGACCCGACGATGAGCTCCGTCGTGAGCCCAAAGACCGGCGCCAGGCCGAGGGAGATGATGATCGAGGCGACGACGACGATGGCCAGTCCCGTCGTCGGGTCCGCCCCACCGACCTGGACGAGGATCGCCAGTCCGGCGGCCGCCACGAGGAGGGCTCCCCCGATCACGTGAGCCGGTCGAACGCGGCGCACGATCCGCGGCGCGAGGTTCGAACCGATGACGAAGCCGATCGCCGACGGGACGGACCACAGGCCGGCCTCGAGCGGCGACAGACCGAGGACGAGCTGCAGGTACTGCGCGACGAACAGGAAGTAGCCGATGGCGACGAAGACCGCCAGGAAGTTCACCGCGAGCGCGGCGCTGAACGAGGGAATCCGGAACAGCCGAAGATCGATCATCGGGTCCGCCAGGCGCAGCTGGCGCCGCACGAACAGGGTTCCGACCACGATGCCGAGCGCGATCGCGGCGAGCGCCTCGACGACGAACCCGTCCTGGGCGACCTGCTTGAGACCGAAGATGACCGCGAGCACGGCCACGAGCGACATGGCGGCGCTGAGGAGGTCGAGGCGGCCGGCGTCAGGGTCGCGGTACTCCGGCAGGACGATCGGGCCGAGGATCAGCAGGACGACCATGACCGGCACGGCGAGCAGGAACACGGAACCCCACCAGAACTGCTCGAGCAGCAGGCCGCCGAGCACGGGACCGATCGCGCTGCCGGCCGAGAACGCAGAAATCCACACCGCAATGGCCCGCGCTCGCTGGCCGGGGTCCTGGAACATCGTGAAGATGAGCGACAGGGTCGACGGGGCGAGCGTCGCGCCGGCGATGCCGAGCAGCGCCCGGCTGGCGATGAGCATCTCGGCACTCGTCGAGAACGCCGCCAGGAGCGAGACGGCGCCGAACGCGGCCGCGCCGACCAGCAGGAGCCTGCGCCGACCGATCCGGTCGCCGAGGGTGCCCATCGTGACGAGGAAGCCGGCGACCATGAAGCCATAGATGTCGATGATCCAGAGGAGCTGCGAACTCGTCGGCTGGAGCGCCGCGCTGAGCGCCGGAACAGCGAGGTGGAGGACAGTCAGGTCCATCACGTAGAGCAGGCAGGCCAGGGCGAGGACGGCAAGACCGATCCACTCGCGGCGGCCGGCCCGCGGCGGGCTGGCAGGGACGGGATCGGCGATCTGGACGGGGTCGGCGGCGGGGACGCTCATGACGGTCGAGCGTGCTCCGTGGGT
>Ga0326597_10011491_pt1 | contig 11737 bp, 16 predicted proteins | sample RVTome_12_FD_203789 | JGI IMG/M metagenome (GOLD analysis project Ga0326597, IMG submission 203789) | Soil microbial communities from uranium-contaminated site in the Upper Colorado River Basin, Wyoming, United States - RVT100D185 | ecosystem: Environmental > Terrestrial > Soil > Contaminated >...
CGCGGTGCAGCCCAGCAACAGCGACCCGACCGATCAGCACCGACCGGACACCCTGCAGACGGGCAACGGCCTCGGTCACCCCGTCAAGCAGCCCGACGACCTGGTCGTCGTCGACCGAATCGACCTGCCCGCACACCACATCGGCGTGCCGGGCGAGCTCGGCAAGCACCGGCTCGAGTTCGGCATGCGCCGACTTCAGCGTGTCATCAACGTGCCCCGCCCCGACCGCCATCACCTTGCCCTTTCGTGAATGTCTACGTGTGCGTCACCGAGACTGGTGACGCCAGGTGCCTGTTCATCTGTCAGCGCTTCTCGCCGCCCCGGCGCGAAACGAATCTCAGTAGTGTAACTCGAACGTGCGTTCTGTCAAGCACCTTCCCGCAGCTCTTCGAAATCGGTGGAAGAACACGTGGCCGCATGTCCTGTTCATACGTGGGAAGATGGCCCGGTGGCCTTCGACAACGACGACTTCCATGCCCCGGTGGAGCTGCGGACGGACGAGTTCCTCCTCCGCCCGATACGGGTTTCCGATGCCGAACTCGACTACGAGGCGGTGATGGAGAGCAGGGAGTTCCTTCGCACGTGGGAACAGTCGAGCTGGCCCGAAGACGACTTCACGGTGGACGCCAACCGCGAAGACTTGGAACGCGCCGTACGACGCCACACCGACGGCGAGTCGTTCACCTACACCGTGATGGACCCGACCGAAATGCAATGTCTTGGCTGCGTCTACATCTTCCCCACCGACGCGCGCATGTTCGCCAGGAAGCAAGTCTCCGCGATCGATGGCGGTCAGTGGTCACGGTACGAGGCTGCTGTCTACTTCTGGATTCGAAAGTCCCGGTTGGACGACGGGCTGGACCGAAGGCTGCTCGATGCTCTCCGCGCGTGGCTCCAGCACGAGTGGCCCTTCGAGAATCACGTCATCATCACGAACGAGCAGTTCGAACAACAGGTTGCAGTGATCGAGAGCGCCGGTCTGCAGCTCAGGTTCCAACTCGAAGATCCGAACGAGCCCGGCAAGTCGCTGGCGTATGCCTAGAACTTCGAACCGTCACCCTGCTCGAGCTCGCCCCATCGCCTGGCGCAGGCTCGTCGATCCGTCGACCACGTGGCATCTCGCACAGAGACAAGCCCGGCGACAGCGAGCAGGGTCTTGCGCGCGATCCGCGTGCCGAGACCGGCGACGTCAGCACCGCCGTCCAGGTCCGACTGCCACCGCTCCATATGTCGGGCGATGTCGCCGTTGAACCCGCGGGCCGCCTGTGCGTCTGCCAGGTACGCGGGCAACCCGCCAGCCGGGTCAGCGCCGGCAAGGTGCACGCAGTAGTGGCGGAGGAAGACGCGCAGGCCGTAGCCCTCGCCGCTTTCGGCCCCCAGCTCCGCCCACGCCGCAGGCGCGATGCTCACCTCTCGGCACATGTCGCGGAACTTCGCAGAAAGGTCGGCGGAGACCCGTTCAGCAACGAATGAGTCGTTGGTGAACAGCAGCAGGCCGTAGTGGGTCCGGTCTCGAGGACCCGGGCCTCGCCTCGGGCGTCCAACCCGGTGAGCACGTCGATGACCTCGGCAAGGTCCGGCCCTGCCGCCAGGGCGGCGACGCGTCCATGGGTGAGGCTGTCGTGGAACACCACACCGGGATGTTCCACGATGCGCAGCCCGCTCAGGCGGGCTCGCAGACGACGACCGGGATCTCGCGGTCGGTACTGGCCTGGTAGCCGGCGTAGTTCTTGAACTTGCTGGTGATCTGCCGCCAGAGCTCATCCCGCTCCTCGGACGACGCCGTCCTGGCCTTCATGGTTCGGGTCTGCCCGTCGATCGTGATCTCGACGTCCGGGTTGACGACGAGATTCTTGTACCACTGCGGATGATCGGAGTGACCGCCCTTCGACGCGACGAGGACGACCCGGTCGTCCTCGCAGATCGGTGCCGTCAACAACGTCGATCGCTTCTGCCCGGACGTCCGGCCGATGACATGGAGCTCGAGCGTCTGCATGCCGAGGAGCTTCTTGGGCCAGCGGCCGCCGGTTGCGGCGAGGATCGCCCGGTGCCCGTTCTCGAGCATCCAGGCACCGATGCTGGCGACGGCGTCGAACTGCGGCATGAGAAGCCTTCTTCGTGGGGGACGCCGGCAAGGCTACGCGGCGGACGGCTCGCGCACCGCCGCTCGACTTTCAGAACCGGGCCCCCGCATGCCCGAGCGACGTTCAAGCCGGTTCGGAGGGCGGATTCACGAGCCACCAGCGGCCGCGGGTCGACTCCGTGTAGCCGAGGCGGCGGTAGACGGGTTCGCCGGGTTCGGTGGCGATCAGCGTCACCGGTTCGGCTCCTCGGTCGAACGCCTCGCGGGTCAGTGCCGCCGTCACCAGTCCCCCGAACCCTGGCCCTGCCGGTCGGGATCGGGTCCCACGTTGATCACATGTCCGACGTCGCCAGCGAGGTAGACCACCAACCCACGCAGGCGACGCCATCGTGGACGACAGACATCTCTGGCCCGTCGACCACGGGCGCGAGGCCCTTGGTCGCCAGAGGCGTTTTCGAGGTCCTCATCGCGGCTGGCCCTGGGCGGCCCGCCGCTCATCGCCGTCTCCCGCGCCCATCGACCTGCTCCCTGCATCCGCCGGGCCCCATCGTCCCACGCAAATCACCGGCCTGGCCACCGAAGTCACCGAGGCGCGAGTGGTCGACCGGGCCGACCTGCTCGACGAGCGCGCGGGTGAGCGTGCCATCGATCTCGATCTCGGGCCGCATCCGACTGGACGATCACGCCGAACCGGGCCCCGTGCTGTTCGTGTGCGCTGCCTCGTCGCAGGCGCAGCCGGCAGACCCCACCACGGCGCACGCAGGTCCTCCATCATCTCGCGGACGGCATCGGATCGGGACAGACCACTGGCCTGGAGTTCTGCCATCGCACGACTGGCTTCGTCATCGAGTCGGACAGAAACCATGTTCGTCATGCCTCGCAGTGCATGACAATTTGCATGACGTCGCCGACGAACTGTAGGGCTGTGGCCGGGCGTAGTGCCGACGCGCCTGACGCCGCGTCCGCTTCAGCGTGGCGCCGGCGAGGGCGCACAGCGCGAGGATGGCCAGGCCGCCGCCGGTGCTGGGCAGCGATGGTCCGACGCCTTCGTCCTCCATCGAGTCCGGCGGGACCGGGGCCGGGTCGGGACCATCGGCAGGAGGACCGGGCACCCCCGCCCCCGCCGCACAGGTCTCGGTCGCAAAGGCGGCGGTCGGTGACAGGGCTCCGATGAGGTCCCGCCACAGCGATCCGTCGGGTAGGCACAGCCGTGGATCGGCAGTGCCGTCCACGATGCCAGGCAGCATCGCGACACCGGGATCCGGCTCGTACCAGAGCGCGCGCAGGACACCGGACGCCACGCCGGTGTCCACGCCGGGAACCGCTTCGACCCGGTACTCCCCGGGCGGGAGGTCGGCGACGGCGACGGCTCGGCTGCGCCGGTAGGGGGAGGTCGTGCCAGGGTCCGCCTCGGCCACGACCGCACCGGCGGCATCGACCACGCGCAGAGACCAGTCCTGTGCCGGATCCTGCCACGGCCACCGGACGACCACGAACAGGCGCGTGGCGCCGGACGGGAACGACAGCGGCATTGAGGCAGCGCCCTCGGCGGTCGCGACGTTCTTCCCCGGGCGTTCGTTCGTCAGCAGCCCGGCGCCGTCGAACAGCAGGGCTGCGGCGACGGCCTCCTGCAGGGACGCCCCGGAGATGATGGAGATCTCCGGCGCGCTGGACTGCAGCCCCTCGGTCTCGGTGTAGACGGCCGGGATCCCCTCGAGCTGGAATGCCTCCATCGTGAAAGGGGCGCCGCGGGACAGCGCGGCGTAATAGGCCTCGTCGGCGCTGCTGAACGGTTCGCCGTGTTCCCCGAGCGTCAGGGCGAACGGGTGCTCCTCGAAGAACAGCGGCTCGGCACCGACAGCGACGGTGGCCCGCCATGAGGTTGCCGCCGCCGCACGGCTGGCAGCGATGACCGCGGGCTCGGCGCCGTAGGGCTCCACCAGGCCGATGTTCATCGGCTCGTTCGGCCCACCATGGAGGTCGAGCAGCAGGTCGGGCGCGTAGGTCTGCACGGCATGGACCAGGGCCGCGGTGCTCGGGGTGATCCGGGTGGCGTAGTCGGTGTTGGTGAGGAAGTCGCGGGTGTGCGCGTTCTCGGCACCGTCGGGATCGAGCATGGGGAACGCGACGACCGTGGCGCGGGACAGCAGCGCGCTGCGGGTCGGCTCGTCGGCAAGCCCTGCCAGGAAGGCTGTGTCGGCGGCGACGCCGGGCCAGACGTCGCCGGCAAGGCTCGGGTCCGTGCGTCCGAGCAGCGCCCAGATCAGGCGTATGGCAGCCTCGGTCCCCGACGGCTCGTTGGCGTGCAGCTCGCTCGTGATCAGGACCGTGAAGGGGCCGTCACCGACTGCGACGAGCGGGATGTCACGCCCTTCGTCGGAAACCGCCGGGATCTCGATCGTTGCCCCGAGACGTTCCCACTCCGGCAGCAACTCGAGCAGTTCAGCGTGACTGGTGAACTCCGGATGGTCGGCGAACGCCGGGAGCATCGTGGAGGCGTACAACGCGGCAAGGACGAGCCCGACCCCGAAGATCCGCCGCATCCCGCTGTCCTCTCGGCCGCCCGCCTGGTCGACGCAGGCTAGTCACCACCCCCGTCACCGACTCTCCTTCATCAATCGTGTCAGCCATCAGCGCCGGACAGCTCCCGCAGGCGGCCCTCCAGGTAGCGGCGCTCGGCGTCGGTCCCGACGAGGTCCAGTGCCCGGAGGTAGGACGCACGAGCCGCCCCGTCACGTCCGACCTCACGGAGCAGGCTCGCGCGGGCCGCATGGAACAGGTGGTAGCCGTCGAGCGCCTCCCCCAGCGGCTCCATCAGCGCGAGCCCCACCGCGGGATCGTCCGCCATCGCGACGGCGACGGCCTGGTTGAGGGCCACGACGGGCGAGGGCACGAGCGCGTACAACTCCCCGTACAGGTTGGCGATCCGCCGCCAGTCGGTGTCCTTCGAGGTCGCGGCGGTGGCGTGCAGTGCGGCGATCGCCGCCTGCAGTCGGTATGGCCCGGAAGGGCCCGTGTCCCGCGCCACCTCCACCAGGGCAGTTCCCCGTTCGACCATCGCACGGTCCCAGCGGCTGCGGTCCTGGTTCTCGAGCAGGACGAGATCGCCGCTCGGCGTCGTCCTGGCTGCCCGCCGCGCATGCTGCAGGAGCATGAGCGCGAGCAACCCCATCACCTCGGGTTCGTCGGGCATGAGCTCGGCGAGGACCTCGCCCAGCCAGATGGCCTCCTCCGCCAGGTCGGGGCGTACGAGATCCGTCCCCGCGCTGGCGCTGTACCCCTCGTTGAAGAGGAGGTAGACGACCGCCAGCACACCCTCGAGCCGGTCCGGCAGTCGCTTTGCTTCGGGGACGCCGTAGGGGATGCCGGCGTCGCGGATCTTGCGCTTGGCTCGGACGATGCGCTGGGCGATGGTTCGCTCCGGAACCAGGAACGCGCGCGCGACCTCGGCGGTCGACAGGCCACCGACGGTCCGCAGGGTCAGGGCCACCTGCGCTTCACGGCTGAGGGCCGGGTGACAACAGGCGAAGATCAGCCGGAGTCGCTCGTCGGGGATCGTCGATGGCATCTCGTCTTCCGGGCTCGGTTGACCGGCGCCGGGGACCACCAACAGCGGTGCCCGGCGCCGGAAGGCGGCGGCGCGGCGCTGGCGGTCGACGCCCCGGCGGCGGGCGACCGTCAACAACCACGCACCCGGACGTTCGGGGACGCCGTCCCGCCACGCCGCAACTGCCTCGGTCACGGCATCCCCGAGTGCTTCCTCGGCGAGGTCGAAGTCGCCGAGGTCGCGGATCAGGACCGAGAGCACACGGCTGTGCTCGTGGCGGAACACGGCCGCCAGGGCGGCATCGGCCTGCTCACGTCGGCGGTCAGCCGTCGTAGCCCTCCGGCATCTCCATGATCGGGCGGAGCTCGATGGAGCCGTACGGCGCTGCGGGGCACTTCGCGGCCCAGTCCAGCGCGTCGTCGAGCGTCTCCACGTCGAGGAGGTAATAGCCGCCGAGGACCTCCTTGGTCTCGGCGAACGGACCGTCGCTGACGAGCGGTTTCCCGTCGCGGACCCGCACGGTCGTGGCGGTCCCACTGGGCTGGAGCGCCTCACCCGCGAGCATGGCGCCTGAAGCATGGAACTCCGAGGTGTAGTCGCCCCACTTCTTCATCTCGGCCGGGTCGGGTGGCGGCCCGTCCGCTACTTCTTCGCTGTAGATCAGGAGCATGTACCTCATGATTGTTCCTCGTGGATTCCGCCCGGCCCTCATGACCGGGGCTGCTCACACGTCGTCGGGCGTGCTCCCGTCTCGACCGGCAGACCCGAATGTAGCTCCCGGCGTGCGCTCAGCGCCCAGAAGCCCGCAACGAGCCTCGGAAAGAGACTGCGCCACTGGCCATCCTGGTCCGGCGGCGCCGCCTTCAACCGCTTCGGACGAGCCACCGGATCCAACTCGAGTCGTCGGCGGGGTGGGCCTCCAGTTCGTCTCGCAGATTGCTGAGGACGTGGCTGACGAATGCGTCGTGGCCGTGGCGAGGGAAGGTGTCGTTGGTGAACAGCGTCAGCCCGTGGTGGCTCCGGCCTCGAGTGAGCCGTCCCTGATGGCGGCGGAAGAAGTCGGGGACCCATCAGTAGTCGAGATCGCCGCCTGACGTCGAGGACACACGTACGGCCGCGCCGCCCGCGGTCACGACCCACCACACGCCACCGACGCCCTGGCCGTTCGTGTCCCCGGCTGCCTGGTCCGCGGCGTAGAAGTAGAGCGGCTGGCCGTCGTAGGTGACCTGCACGGTTCCGTCGTCACGCGTCGTGGTGCCGAGCAGTGCGGCGTCCGCGCCCTCGCCTGCCTCGGCCGGCCCCTCCAGCGGCGGCCAGGTCTGTGCGCAGCCGTCGTAGCACGTGCTCGTACCGCCCCCGTCGGAATCGAAGACGTACAGCGTCATCCCGTCACCATCCACGAGGATCTGGCCGTGGTCCGACGAGGTGGTGGCGATGGTGCTCACGGCCTCCATGTCCTCGGTCGGTGATCCCGTGGGGGCGGCGTCGGTGGCGCTGGTCGGGCCGGCTGGCTCGGGCTCGGTCGTGGCATCCGTGCCGCCGCAGGCGGCCAGGAGCACCGTCGCGGCCGCCAACGAGACGACCAGTCGACGACGCTTCACGTGTCCCTCCTGGTATTGACCACGCGCCGTGGTACGCAGGCGAGCGTCGGATCGTTCAGTCACACGATCGATGATCACCCCGTGTGTCCACGCGGTGTGGGTCCCTCAGACGGGCGGCCACCCCTGTACACCGTGAAGGACACGAAGCACCATGACCACGTCCGGCTCCAACCGACAGACGATCACGTACGGCGTGCCCGTGACGACGACCTCCCGGGTACCCGCAACCCGCCCGTGCCTGCCGAGGCCTGGGTAGCGGGCGAGGCGGCCGACTGCCGCGTGTACGGCGTCACCCACGGCGACCGCCGCGCACGCATCATGCTCGGCGATCGAGTCGAGTTGCGCTGTCAGACCGCGGACCGCCTCGGGCGGCCAGCGGACGATCACGCGATGCGGCCGGCAGCGCGCCGTTCGAACTCGGCCCGCTGCTGTTGCCAGGTCGTCAGGACCTCGGCGTGATCCACGGGCGTGGTGGCCGAGTCGTCTGCCTCGATCACGGCACGTTCGACCTCAGACCGGAACCATTCGTCGTGGTCGCGTGCGTCGTTTGCACGGTCGACCGTTTCCCGCATGAGGACGCGGAGGAGTTGGGCGGCCGTCCGCTCCTGCCCCTGGCGACCTCAGCGAAGGCAGCTTTGAGGTCCTCGTCCACGCGAAACGTGAACGTCCCGTCGGGCATCTTCCCTCCTCGCGAGATGTCTTACACCGGAACACGTGATCTCGAGCTCGGGGCTCGCCAGGTGTGCGAAGATCGCGACGCTCAAGCAGTCGCCGAGGTCTCGATGAGGCACCACGTTCTGGCACGTCGAGCCGGTATCGGTCTTGGAGTCACGTATCTGCTGCTCGGTGTCGCGGAGACCGTTCGCCTGGTCGTCACAGGGGACGGGGGCTTGATCTTCTGGTTCGGAACGCTCGTCGTTCCGCTGTTCGCGATCACCGTCATCGTCTTGACGGTGAGGTCTCTGCGCAATCCCTCTGGCGATGCCAGCGAACGTGAGGTCGGCGAGTCTTCGAGCGAGTTGCGTCGGCGCAAAGGAGCATCGGGATGAGCGAGTACGAGGAATTCATGACCTGGGTGCACTCGGTTCTTCGGGATGCCGAGGCTGCAGTCCACGAAGGCGACGCAGGGCCCCGGCGGGCCATCTGGTCGCGGAACGACCCGGTCACGATCCTTGGCGCGTGGAAGAACGCCAGTGGGCAGGAGGACGTGGAGGAGCTGTTCGTTCATCTCGAGAAGAGCTTCTCGGACTGCACCTCGTTCGAGTTCGAACTGCTGGAGGCCGAGGTTCTCGGAGACGTCGCTTACACGGTTGGCTTCGAGCACACCTCGGCATCGGTCAACGGGGAGCCGAGGTCTTACACCCTGCGGGTGACCCAGATCTACCGCCGCGAGGACGGCGAGTGGAAGGTAGTGCACCGACATGGCAGCTCACCGCCAGGCTGACCACGTAGTCCGCAAGGTTGGTGAGCGGCTGTTCTCGCAGCGCCCCGAGAACACGCTCGCGACTTCAACCAGCCGCTGGAATTCGATGACGCCGTCTTCGACACGGTCTACAACGTCGAGGCCCTCACCTACGCCACGGACCTGGGGGCGACGCTGGAAGAGGTGTTCCGCGAGCACAGGCGTTCGGCGGTCTGTGGCACCACCGGTACTGGGAGGATGCGGTGCGGGCGGCCGGCTTCGAGATCGAGTCCTCGGCCGGTCGAAGCGCGGTCGAGATGATCCGTCGCGAGCGGGCCCTGTACGACCGGTACGAGTGGCTCGGCGGGGCCTTGGCAACGCTCCGCGTCATCCCGAGGCGCGTGGACGCGATGCTGACGCGGATGAACACCAATGTCGACTCGTACATCGAGGCCGAGGAACTCGGGCTGCTCACCCTGAACTGGAAGATCGTCGCCCGCAAGCCGGTCTGACGGCCGTCCCTGATGCGACGGTCTGTCGGCTTTCCGCGTGCGGGATCCCAAGGCCGCCCATGTACCGTTGCGCTGCTCGCGTGACGCCCCTGACTCGACCTCCCATGCCCGACCCGATCTTCGTCATCCCCGGCCTCGTCGTTGCTGCGGTCGTGGCCAGCTGGTTGGCCGACGTGTTCCGCATCCCGTCGATCCTGCTGCTGCTGGCGGTCGGGGTCCTCGTGGGCCCCGTGCTGGGCGTACTCGACCCCGAGGCGATGCTCGGGGACCTGTTCGCCCCGGCTGTGTCCGTCGCGGTCGCCATCGTCCTGTTCGAGGGCGGCTTGTCGCTGCGCTTCCGGGAGATCGCAGGGTCGGAGCGCATCCTCTGGTCGCTGGTGACCGTAGGGGTCCTGGTGACGTGAGTCCTCGGCGCCCTGGCCGCCTGGGCGTTCACCGGCCTCGGACTGGCCGCGGCGATTCTGCTCGGTTCCATCCTGGTCGTGTCCGGCCCGACGGTCATCGGCCCGGTCCTGCAGATCGTGCGTCCGAATCGTCGGGTCTCGTCGATCCTCGAGTGGGAGTCCATCTTCATCGACCCCCTCGGCGCGATGCTCGCTGTCATCACGTTCAACGTCGTCGTCGCCGGGCAACAGGCAACCGGCCCGGGTGCCGTGGCCCGGGACGTGGTCGTCTTCGTCACCGTCGGCGTGGTCAGTGGCGCGCTGGTGGCCGCGGCCACGGCCTTTGCTTTGCGCCGCCACTGGGTGCCCACTCACCTGGTGAGCCCCGTCGGCCTGGCCGCAGCCCTGGGGGCATTCGTCCTCGCGGAGTTCTTCTTTCACGAGGCCGGGCTGCTCGCCACCACCGTCGTGGGGCTGATGCTGTCGAACGACACCCGGATTCGGACAGAGGAGATCGTGCAGTTCTCCGAAGTGCTGCGCGTCCTGCTGATCGGGATGCTGTTCATCGTCCTCAGCGCCCATCTGACACGTGACGAGCTGCTCTCCATCGGGTGGGGCGCCGTAGGTGTGTTCGCTGTCCTGGTACTCGTGGCCCGTCCCGTGGCCGTCTGGCTGTCGACGCGAGGTTCGGACCTCAACCTACGCGAGCGCACGCTGATCGCCGGCGTGGCACCTCGAGGCATCGTCGCCGCTTCGATCGCGTCGGTATTCGGCCTCGAGCTCGAAGCCGCCGGCGTCCCAGGGGCGGCACTGCTCACGCCGTTGGCCTTTGGGGTCATCGTCGCCTCGGTGATCCTCTACGGGCTGGGCGCCGGCCCCCTCGCCCGGAGCCTGGGGCTGGCGAGCCGGACCCAGGAGGGCACGCTGGTCCTGGGCGCCGGCCCCGTCGAACGCGCCATCGCCGGCGCTCTGCGCGATGCCGGGCTCGAGGTGGTGGTCGCCACCGTCAACCGCAACGACGAACTGCGCGCCCGCGCCGATGACCTGCCCACCTTCTATGGCAACGTGCTGGACGAGCACGTCGACCTGCAGCTCGAGATGTCGGGGATCGGCAGGTTGCTGGCTCTCACTCCCAACGACGAGGTCAACACGCTCGCCGCCCGCCGGCTCGCTGGCATCTTCGGGCGCAGACAGACCTACCAGCTGGCTCCGGCGAGGTCGCCCGCCGACGTCGAGGGCGGCGCGGCGGACCTCGGCGGCCGCACCCTGTTCGCCCCGGACCTGGACTACGCCGAAGTCGCCACACGGTTGCGTACCGGGGCCATCCAGTCCGCCCACGTGGACCAGAACTTCGACCAGCGTGCGTTCCGGCAGCAGCACGGCGAGGACGCCACCCCGCTGTGTGTCGTGCGCGAGGAGCGGCTGCTCGTGGCCGCCGTTGACGCGCCTGAGCCTCTGCTCGAGCGCGTCCAGGTCGGCGACCGGTTGATCTGGCTCGGCACCACTGAGGCTCGGAGTACGGGGGACCTGCCAACGACCGATGCGCGCGTGCCGACCACGCCGCCGGTCTCCTCCGCCATCCCGCGGCCTTGACCGTTGTGCACGAGGTCAACGGCGGGACCTTGTTCGAGAACGTGTGCGGACAGGGACAGCGTGCGGCGACCGTCACTCGTGGCTGCGACTGCAGTCCCTGAGGCTGTGGAGAACCCGGCGGCCAGGCCGAATGAGCTCCAGCGCGCGGCCGCAACCGGATCTACCTGTCGCCCCCGGATTCTCGAAGCGGTGTACGCAGGTGCCGGCATGGGGGAACTGCCCAGCGGAGACATGAAGAGCTGAGTGGGAACGGCGAGGCCAGAGGGATTGATCGCGCCGCCGTCTCGGTCGGCGGGCGGTTGCCCGGTCCCGGCGCATCTCGGTATGCCAGGACCGGGTCCTTCCCGTACCCGTCTTCGGTGTCGCTTCTCTGTTCAGTTCTCAGGGAGCGCACGGCAGCACGACCGGCGACATGGTGGTCCGGGAGGCTGTCGTGAGGTCGGTGTCCGGCTGTTGGGGCACGGTCAAGCAGCGATCCGCCGGGGGTGCGTGGATCGCGTGACGGTGCCATCGGGTCTTCGCCACACCGCCTGGCCGGTCGCGGCGATCAGCTGCACCGTCCACCCGTCGTCGTGCACCAGGTGATGACACGCATGGCAGAGCAGGATCCCGTTGT
>Ga0326597_10011492_pt1 | contig 11736 bp, 10 predicted proteins | sample RVTome_12_FD_203789 | JGI IMG/M metagenome (GOLD analysis project Ga0326597, IMG submission 203789) | Soil microbial communities from uranium-contaminated site in the Upper Colorado River Basin, Wyoming, United States - RVT100D185 | ecosystem: Environmental > Terrestrial > Soil > Contaminated >...
GTCCGCATGGCCGGCCTTGCCGTGCTCGATGGCGCCCTTGAGACCCTTGATACCCTCGTCCAGGTGCGGGCTCTTCACTTCCTTGGCCGCTCCCTGGGCATGCTCCAAGGCCACAGACGCGTGCTTCACGATGGCATCAGGATGGCCCTGCTTGCCATGATCAACGGCTTCCTTGGCATGGTGGATCGCCTCGTCCACATGCTTGTTGCCGGCCCAGGCCGGCGCGCTCAACAGCATGACGGCTGCAGCGGCAATTACCACTCCCATGAACGTTTTCATTCTTGGCCTCCTTGGTGAATGACGGACACCGTTCTCAATCCTGGTACGAACACACTGTACAATTCGATGGATGACCTTACCATGCGACCCGGGAGGGGTCAAGACGGCTTGGCCTGCTCGGCGCCGACGATTTTGTGCAGCAATTTCGCGTCTTTTTCAACCGGCGCGGCAAAGTCCCGGCTCCATTCCCACCAGGACCCCGGGTAATTCCTGACCTTTTGATAGCCGACCAGTTTCAGGACGACATAGAGCCAGGCCGAGCGCACGCCTCCCGTGCAATAGCAGACCACCTCATGGCCGGGTTGCAGACCCTTGTCGTCGAGTCCCGACTGGATCTTGTCGAGATCCTTGACCGTGGCATCCGGATTCAAGAACGCGTTCCAGGGCACGCTGACGGCGCCCGGGATATGCCCCGCCCTGGGAATGCCGGACAACTCCTTGCCGGCATACTCCTCCAGGCTGCGGGCATCCGCAATCACGGTTTCCGGATGCGGCTGTTTCACGATTTTTTTCAAAACATCCTTGCCGATGATCAAGTCTGGGTTCTCGGCGATCTTGAAATTACCCGGCTTCGGCGTCACGACGCCATGTTCATACTTGCGATGCTCCGCCGTCCACTTGACCCATCCGCCGTCCAGGATTTTGAGTCTTGTGTGGCCGAGGTACTGCAACATCCAAAACATCCGCCCTTCGTCGCCCCAGTTGTCGAACGGGTTCGAATAGATCACCACGTCGCTATCCTGATTGACGCCCAGCGCGCGGATTTTTTGTTGCAGGCGGTCCATGTTCGGATCGAGCAGCCCCTTGGCCGCCGCATCAGGATCGCTGAACTCGTGCCACGTGGCATTCACAGCCCCCGGGATGTGCCCGCCGAAGGCATAGGCGGCCTTGCCGCGGACATCGAGAATGACCAGCCCCTCGCGCCCGAGGTTCTGGTCCAGCGTCGCCGTATCAATCAACATCGCATGCATCATGGTTCTGTCTTGCTCCCTGGTTCAGCCCGTTCAGCCCGCCTTGTACAGGTTTTTCCCCCTCCCGTCCACTGCGCAAGCCATCTGCGGGTCGTAGGCCGCCAGATCGAGCGCAGCCTTCAATTCATGGGTGAGCGGGAACGCCCGCTCGTAGATCGTGAACCGGTAGGGGTCGTCGGCAGTCAGGCCGTATTTGGTCCGCAGCATCTCGTGCTGACTGTCCGTCAAAATGTGGTACCGCACGAGGGTCTTGAGGGTCAACCCCCTCCCCTGCTTCGGCAGGCGATAGCGAAACGTGTATTCGCGGCTGGCCAGCGGCAGCAGGCGATTGTCGTAGACCTCTACGACGACCGGCTGCCAGAGAATCCATCGGCCCATGGTGTCCGTCTGGTGCGACAGCACGTGCCCGTCCTTGTCCTCCACGAGAAATTCCACGGTGAAATGCCGGTCCGGATCGCCGGTGGGAATCTTGTGTCCCGCTCCCGCGTTGATGAGCGTCGCCGTAAACGTAACCTCCTCGCCAGGCTTGGGCGCCGGAGGATCGGCCTGCACGCGCACGGCCACGGCCTGCTTGATCATGTCCGGATCATGCCCGCCCCGCCAGAGATGCCGGCGACCCTGCCGGATCGGCCCGCCGCTCGCCACCGGCCGGTCAATTTCAGGCATGTGGCAGGTCTGGCAGATGAAGCCTCGCTCTTGCATGAAATACTTGCCTTCGTACTCGGCGTAGGTCCCGCAGGGCCCGACGTTATAAAACTGCGCCGGGCCGGACACGACGTTGTGGCACCGGTAACAGACCTGCGCCGTGCGAAACGCCGGATCGAACTTCGTCGGGTGCGGCGCCGCCGAATCGTCGAAGGGCCCCAGAATCACCCCGTCCCGCACATGACATGCGGCACAGGTGATGGCTTCCTTCTGATAGGCCGGGTCGTAATGCGGATTCGGCTCCTCTACGGCCTTCTCCACCCGCCCGCGCGGAATGTCCTTGATCAGGGTCGGCTGCTGGTTTTCCAGCGGCGTGTGGCAATTCAGGCAGACCCAGATGTTTTTGTCCGCCTTCCAGTAGGCCTGGAAAAACGGGTCCTCGAACGCCTTCGCGTGGATGCTGGTTTTCCACTCTTCATAAATTTCCTTGTGGCAGGTCCCGCAGGATTCCGCCTTGAGGCTGTCGAGGCCGGCCGGAATTTTCTGATATGGGATTGCGTGCGCATAATCGGAGCGGAGACCGAAAATCACGACCGGCTTGACCTCGGTGTAGTAGAGGTAAATCGCGATCGCGGCGGCCGCGCACCCGATGGCAATCTTCCATGTTCGTTGCATACGATGTGTGCTCATATTCTCTTGCTGACACGGCTGCCTGCTGACAGGCAACACGCCTTCGCCCACGTGCATCTTGTCAGCTTGTCAGCGCCTTTGCCAGACGTTCACGCCTCCAGCAACCCCAGCACATGCCGCCCGACCGATGCGGACAGCGCCTGGAGATTGTAGCCACCCTCAAGCGACGACAGGATACGGCCCTTGCTGTGGCGCCGCGCGATCCCCGCCACAATCCGGGTCAGTTCGGCATAGCCTTGTTCCGTCAGGCCCATGCTGGCCAGTGGGTCGTCGCGGTGGGCGTCGAAACCGGCCGAAATGATCACGACATCAGGCTTGAAGCCATCCGCGGCCGGCACCAGCACTTTCTGAAAGACCGCCACATAGTCCTCATCGCCTTCCCCTGCCTCCATCGGCACGTTGATCGTCGCCCCTTTCCCTTTCCCGCTTCCGCTCTCCGACGCCCGTCCGGTGCCAGGGTAATGGGGAAATTGATGCGTGCTGAAAAACAGCACGGTGGGATCGTCGTAGAACGAATGCTGCGTGCCGTTGCCATGGTGGACGTCCCAATCCACGATCAGCACGCGCGCGAGCCCGTGGTGGCGCTGAAAATACCGGGCCGCGATCGCGACATTATTGAAAAGACAAAACCCCATTGACCGGTCGTGCTCCGCATGATGCCCCGGTGGACGCACGGCGCAGAACGCATTGTCCACGCGGCCGGCCATGATGGCGTCCGCCGCGGCCAGGACGCCGCCCGCCGCCAAATAGGCGGCCGGCAAAGAGCCAGGCGACATCGAGGTATCGGCATCCAGCATGACCCGGCCGCTGGCCGGGGCATGCTGTTTCAACGCCGCCACATAAGACGGCTTATGCACCTGCGTGATCCACTCCTCCGACGCCGGAGCCGGGTCAATGCGAACCAGGCGGGGCATGATTCCGTCCTGCTCCAGCCGCGCGACGATCGCACGCAATCGCTCCGGAGACTCCGGATGGCCGACGCCCATGTCGTGTTTCAGATAGTCGGGATGAGAGACCAAGCCGGTCGTGGCCATAACTATATTCTCAGTTGTCAGTATGCACAGGGCCCGCGAGATGAAATCTGAATTTACAGTAAACTGACACTGATGACTATTCGTCATCGTAGCATGGCCCAAACGCGATAGACAATCCGACGAAAACCGTGTTACCGTCGCCGCGTTGAGAGGTACGCATGGCAAATTCGAAGATTGAACCGCTGAAAAAACTGCTGGCGATGGATCCGAACGACGAGGTGGGCTGGTTCGGGCTGGGAAAGGCCTACCAGGGGGACGGAAGCTTCCAGGAAGCGGCCTCCGCCCTGGAGCGCTGCATCGCGGTGAAGCCGACCTATTCGGCAGCCTACTTCGCCCTGGCCGAATCGCTGAAACAATTGGGGCAGATCGACCGCTGCCGTCAGATCTGCGACCAGGGCATCGAGGTCTCGACCAAGAACGGCGACGCGATGGTGACGAAGAATCTTCACACGCTGAAGCAGGGCTTGGGGTAGCGCCGCTCTTATTGGTCCGGCTTCTGTTGCCACTCGGGATGGTCCCGCAGCAGCGCCTCGTACAATTCGTCCAGCCACCGACCGGCGCATCCCAATACTTCGCGCACCAGCGGCTCGGGGTGGCCGGTTTTCGCCATTGTCCACCGGCAGACGTACTCCAGCAGCGTGGCGCGATCGAATTGCGTGGAGGACGTGGCGGCCATGGCCGACAGTTCGGAGAAGCCGGTCGTGATGATCTGCGCCACCGTCTCACGCCCGTACGACGTCCTGGCGACCACGTACTGGGCGGCCCGGTTGATTTCCTGGTCGGTCATGGCGGAACCAATTATAGCCTATGGAGCGGGCCTGCCTGTCCACAGAAACGACCGGGAGTAATGGTATGCTAAGAGCCGACCATGTCTAGAACCAGGAAAGACGCCCCCCTGACCCGCCCGACCGTGACCGTTCCGGCCGAGTGGGACCTCGCCGGCCTGTTGCGCCTTCCCGTTCGGGATTCCGATCTGATCCTCAAGCAACTGGACCAGCAGGTGTCACAAGTAGAAGCCAGACGACCCACGCTGGCGCCCGACATGACCGTCGGGGGGTTCCAGGACATCCTCCGGCTCCTGGAGGAGATTGCGTCCCTCTCCTCGAAGCTCAGCGCCTACGCGTACTTATGGTACTCGGAGAACACGAAACGGCCGGAGGCCCGGGCGTTCAAGACCAAGGTCGAAGAGCGCCTGGCCGCGCTCCAGAACCGGATTCTCTTTTTCGATCTCTGGTGGCAGTCGGTCGATGCCGCCAACGCCGACCGTCTGCTGGCCTCGTCCGGAGACTTGCGCTACCACCTGGAAACGATCCGCCGGTTCAAACCACACACGCTCTCCGAACCGGAGGAAAAACTGATCAACCTCAAGAACACCACCGGGCGCAGCGCCGTCAACACGCTCTATGATCTCTTAACCAACGGCCTGACCTTCACGCTGACGCTGAACGGTAAACGTAAGACCCTCACGCGCGAACAGCTCTCGATGTACATCCGAAGCCCCAAGGCCGGCGTGCGGGAAGCCGCCTACAAGGAGTTGCACCGGGTCTTCGGCGGGCAGCAGGACATGCTCGGCGAGATGTACTCCACGCTCGTCAGCGACTGGAAGAACGAGAATATCACCCTGAGAAAGTTCTCCGAGCCGGTGGCGGCCCGCAATCTCAGCAACGACGTGCCGGACGAAGCCGTGACCGCGCTGCTGTCGGTCTGCACCAAGAACGCCGCCGTGTTCCAGGAGTATTTCCGCCTCAAGGGACGCCTCTGCGGGATCACGCGGATGAACCGGTATCATCTGTACGCGCCGCATCCGGCCGACCGCGGACGCTACCGCTATCAGGATGCCGTCCGCATGGTGCTCGACGCCTATCAGGGGTTTTCGCCGGAACTGGCCGACCTGGTCCGTCGGGTGATCGACGAGCGGCACCTTGACGCGCGCATGCGGCCGGGCAAGCTCAGCGGCGCCTACTGCTACAGCGTCGTGCCCGGGCTCACTCCCTACGTGCTGCTCAACTACACCGGGGAGGCGCGGGACGTCGCCACGTTGGCGCACGAACTGGGACATGCCGTGCACGGCCTGCTCGCGGCCGACCATTCCGTCTTCACATTCCATGCCACCCTGCCGCTGGCCGAGACGGCGTCGGTATTCGGCGAGCGCATTCTCTCCGACGCGCTCATGGCGCAGGAAACCAGAAAATCGGTCAAGCAGGGGCTGTTGATCAGCCAGCTCGACGATATCTACGCGACGGTCGTCCGCCAGGCCTATTTCGTCCTGTTCGAGAAAGTCGCGCATGACTTGATCGCCAAGGGCGCCACCACGCGGGACCTCAGCGCCGCCTACTTCGACACGCTGCGCCAGCAGTTCGGCAAGGCCGTCCCGGTGCCGGACGAGTTCCGATGGGAATGGCTGAGCATCCCCCACATCTTCGGCAGCCCGTTCTATTGTTACGCGTACAGCTTCGGGAATCTGCTCGTGCTGGCGCTGTATCAGCAGTACAGGCGGCAGGGCCAGGCCTTCGTGCCCCAGTACCTCGAGTTGCTGGCTGCCGGGGGGTCGAAAAGCCCGGAGGCGATTCTCTCCAAGGTCGGGGTGGATATCCGGTCAGCGGCGTTCTGGCAGTCGGGATTTGATACGATTGCCGCAATGGTAACGGAACTGGAACGCACGGCGGCGTAATTCTTCCTAGCGCTGATGCCCCCGCTTGACCATCCAGGTCACGTCGGCGACACGCTTGCCCAGGTCCCTGGCTGAGGCCAGTTCCTTGTCGTCGATGCCCGGGCTGTCTCCCTCCGTCGTGGCGGAGGCCCCGAACGCGCCGCCCCCGCTGACCACAATCATCTGGTTGCCGAGCATGGCGGCCAGGATCGTCAGCATCGTGACTTCCTTGCCGCTCGACACCTGTCCCCCGGTGGCGAAGGCCGCGCCGACCTTGTTGCGCATTTTGAACTCCGGAAAGACGCCGAATTTGAACTGCCAGTCGTCGAAGAATTTCTTGACGTCCCCGGACATGTTGGACCAGTAGACCGGAGACCCGACGACGACGGCATCCGCCGAAAAAAGATCGTCGGCAGTCACGTCGCCCACCCGTTTGAGCAGCACCCTGGTTCCCGGCAGGCTCCTGGCGCCTTCGACGACCCCCTGCGCCATTTTTTCCGTATGGCCAGTCGCCGAATGATAGGCTACCAGAATCGTGACGGAAGCCGGCGGGTCGGCGGCCACGGCCGCCGAGGCGGCCCAACCTGAAACGAGAAGCCCGAGAAGGAATGCCTGGCGCATGGGTCTACCTCCTAGCTCGAGACGAACCGGCATGATGGAGCTGGCGATGAACGGAAGCGGAACGAGGAACAGGCAAAAGAAGCTAGCAGGGTATCGAACAGCAATTCTGGCGCTCGTGGACGATCATGAATGGCACCAAGATGCTCTGCAGGATGGTCAAAAAGTCCGTCTTCTCACCCGCCCACCCCGCACGTTGTCGCACCCACCCCGCGCCTGTCGAGACAGTCGCTCTTCCACGGGGACGCGTGCTTTCCCCGTGGCGGCCGCAACAGCGAGAACGAAGCCAGCCCGGACTGTTCATGGCGGTTCGTCGCGAAATCACGCAGACGCGTCGCGAGAGGGGCGCGTGGAGCCGTGAGGGAAGGAGGCGTCCTCTAGCCGGGACGTCGACTGACTGAGCGGCGAGCCCGCCCCTCGCAGCAGCGTATCCGTGATTGCAGCAGAAGCGTCCATGAACAGTCCGGGCGAAGGACTTTTTCAACATCCTGCTACCGTCGGATCGTTTCCTCATCCAAATGCTCTTCGACCGACACCTCGGTCAAGGTGCCTCGGTAATCACACTTGTGGCAGCGGATGCGAAATTCCTCGATCCACTTTTCCTGGACATAGGACTGGCGGCATTTGGGGCACACGAACACGCCCTTCTTATATAATACTTTTCGCTTTTCCTTCATCCCATCCCCCGTATGATTTCATGATGCAGGAGCGAAAGCAGAATCGCACAGGACGCGGCCCTATTGCAAGCCGGCCTGGTCCCCATCATCGCCCGTGTCGGGCTTCGCTTTGCGTTTCAATTCCTCCTCCACCAGGACGCGGCGCAGAACCTTGCCGACGATCGTTTTCGGAAGCTCTCCCCTGAATTCCACGCGCTTCGGTACTTTGAACTTGGCCAGTTCCTTCCGGCAATGTTCGAGGATCTCGCTTGCGGACGCCTGCTGGCCTTCTTTCAGGACGATGTAGGCCTTGATGAATTCGCCGCGCAACTCCTGCGGAACACCGACCACCACCGCATCCTTGACCTTCGGGTGCCGGAACAGGACCTCCTCCACTTCGCGCGGGTAGACGTTCTCCCCGCCCGATTTGATCATGTCCTTCTTACGGTCTTCGATGTAAAAATACCCGTCCTCGTCGCGCCGGGCCATATCGCCCGTATAGAGCCAGCCGTTCCGCAGCACCTGACGCGTCTCCTCGTCCCGGCGCCAATAGCCGCGCATCACCTGCGGCCCCCGTATCACCAGCTCGCCGATTTCCCCAACCGGCAGCTCGCGCTGGCCCGTCTCCATATCCATGATGCGCGCGTCGGTATCCGGAAACGGCACCCCGATGCTGCGTCGGCGCCGCTTGTCCACCGGCTGCTCCACCGGGTTCACATGCGTCACCGGCGACGCCTCCGTAAGGCCATAGCCCTCCACCAGCCGGGCGCCCGTCAGGGATTCGAACCGATCTTGAACCGAGGAATGAAGCGGGCCGGCCCCGCTGATACAGATCCGGATACAGTGCAGGTCGTACCGTTCGACGCGCTGATGGGAGTTGATCGCCGCGTACATCGCGGGAATGCCCGGAAACACCGACACGCGTTCACGGACAATCGTCCTCAAGACGTCCCCGACCTGGAATCGTGGCAGCAGCACCAGGGTGCTGCCCATGCTGAGCGCCAGGTTGAGACAGACGCTCATGCCGTAGACATGGAAAAACGGCAGCACGCCCAGGATGACTTCCTCGCCTTCATGAAACGGGCACCATTGACGGCACTGCCAGGTGTTGCAGACCAGATTGCGATGGGTCAGCACCACGCCCTTGGGGACGCCGGTCGTCCCGCCGGTATATTGAAGCAAGGCCGTGTCATCCGGGGATACCGAAACGGCGGGAGGCGCGGACGGCGTATCCAGCAGGGAACAAAACGGTTGCACGCCGGGCCGCGCCGGCGTCCGAACATGGGACCCCTCACGCCAGGCCTTGATCGGGTACAGCAGCCGCTTGAGCCACGGCAGGTATTCCTCGACCCCGGCCACGATCACTCGGGCCAGGCATCCCTCCTCGAGCAGCCGCTCGACCTTCGGATAAAATTGCTTGAGCACGACCAGCGTCTCGCAGCCCGCGTCTGTCAACTGCTGTCGGATCTCCGGCTCGACGTACAGCGGATTGACCATCGTCACCGTGGCGCCGGCCCTGAGGATCCCGTAGAACGCGATGACGGTCTGCGGCAGGTTGGGCAGCATGATGGCGACCACGCTGCCCTTGCCGATTCCGATCCGTAGCAGGGCCTGCGCGAACCGGTTGACCAGTTCGTCCAGCTCGCGATAGCGGATGGCGCGGCCGTAGAAGAGCAGGGCGGGACGATCGGGGAACTTGGAGGACGAACGGGCCACCAGATGCGCCAGCGGTTCCTCGGGGTATGACAGGGTCGCAGGGACGTGCGGATCGTATTGCGTGGTCCAGACGCGGTCCATCAGTGATCCCGTCGGCCGGTGTCCGGGCCGCCTTGACAGGCCGTGCAGGCCCCACTAGGATCGCCGTCATGCCGAATGGGCAGACGGCGCATCATCGAACCTCCCTGTGGAGGCTCGGCTTCATCACCGCCCTGTGCGGACTGCTCGTGCTCCTGCAGGCGGCGGGAGGGCCGGCCCAGCCTCCGGTGGATGGCGCGCTGATTGCCGTCACGACGTCGCAGGGAACCGTCATCATGGCCGAACTGGCGGATACGGTCGAGGAACGCGCGCAAGGACTGATGTTCCGTCCGTCGCTGGAAAACAACCGCGGCATGCTGTTTACCTTTGCCGAGCCGCAGCAGTGGAGCTTTTGGATGAAGAACACCCGCATCCCTCTCGATATCATCTGGATGGACGGACGCAAGAAAATCGTACACATCGAACGCCGCGTGCCCACCTGCAGCCGGACCGACGAGGGCTGCCCGCAATACCAGCCGAACGAGAATGCGCTGTATGTCCTGGAACTCGCGGCGGGATCGGCGGATGCGCTCAAACTCGAACGCGGGGCCATGCTCCGTTTCAAGCTCCCCTGGGATCCTCGCGCTCCGCGACCGTCACGCAAGCCCTAGCAACGAATAGTCGAAAGTCGTAAAGTCAAAAGTCCGAAAGTCTTAGGACATGACGACTGTATGACTTGATGACTTTCGGACCTCCGCAGTTCATTCGTGCCAGGACCGGACCCGTCTGGCCGTGATTACGCCCTCGACCCGCTCGATCGCCTTCAGCACCCGTTCCAGATGCGCCGTACCCTGCACCTCGACCACGAAGTCGAGAATGGCTTTCCGGTCTTCGCTGGTGGCAATCTCGGCGCGCGTGATGTTGGCCTCCGCGCCGGAGATGGAGGACGACACGTTGGCCAGCACGCCGGGCTTGTCCACCGCGACGACCGACACCTTGACGGAATGTGTGCTCGGAGCGCTGAAGTCCCATTCCACGTCAACCAGACGTTCCTGGTCATAATCCAGGGCGGCGAGATTGGGACAGCCGACGGCATGAATGGTCAGGCCGCGCCCCCTGGTGATATAGCCCATGATCCGGTCGCCGGGGACCGGATTGCAGCACCGGGACAATTGCATCAACAGATCGCGCCCGCCCTTGACCTTGACGCCCCGCTCCTCGTCCTTCCCGGCCGGCGCCCGTTCCGGGGACGGCACGCCTGCGGGCGCAACCTCCGCAGGCGCCGGCTCGAGCAGCCAGCTCGCCACCTTTGACGCGGCCACACGGCCGAAGCCGACGGCGGCTGCGAGGTCATCCAGGCTGTCGAAGCCCGATTTTTTGGCAGCGTCCAGCAGGCGGTCGGATTTCATCATCTGGGCGGGCGGCAGGTCCTGCCGCTTGAGTTCGCGTTCCAGCAGGCGTCGGCCGACTTCCACGCTCCGCTTCTGCTGTTCGAACTTCAGCCAGTGCTTGATCTTGGTCTTGGCGCGGGAAGTCCGGACGAATTTCAGCCAATCCTTGTGCGGCACCTGCGTGGAGGACGTCAGAATCTCCACCGTATCCCCGCTCTTGAGGTGGTGCTTCAAGGGCACGATCTTCCCGTTCGCCTTCGCGCCGACGCAGCGGTCTCCAATCTCGGTATGGATCGCGTAGGCGAAATCCACCGGCGTCGATCCCAGCGGCATTTCCTTGACCATACCCTTCGGCGTGAACACGTAGACGACATCGTGAAACAGGTCCAGCTTGACGGAATCCATGAATTGGCGGTTGTCGGCCAGATCCTGGTTCCATTCGACGAACTGGCGCAGCCAGCTGAAGGTTTTGCCGTCCTGGTCGTCGACCGTCCCCTGCTCCTTGTATTTCCAATGCGCGGCGATGCCGTACTCGGCGATCCGGTGCATCTCCTCCGTCCTGATCTGGAACTCCACGCGCTCGCCCTTGGGACCGACGACCGTCGTATGGAGCGATTGGTAGAGATTCGACTTGGGGATCGCGATGTAGTCCTTGAACCGCCCCGGCACCGGCCGCCACAGGGCGTGGATCAGCCCCAGGGTCCCATAGCAGTTCATCTTCGTATCGGTGATGATGCGGACGGCCGTCAGGTCGTAGACTTCGTCAAAAGAAACCGCCTGCCGCTCCATTTTCTGGTAGATCCCGTACAGGTGTTTGGGACGCCCCTGCACCTCCTCCTTCACTCCCGCCTCGGCCAGCGTCCCCTTCACCAAGTGCACGACATCCTCGATATACTGCTGCCGGTCCTCGTCCCGCTTGGCCACGCGCATCTTCAGCTCGGCATAGACGTCGGGCTTCAACGCCTTGAGGCACAGGTCCTCCAGCTCGTTCTTCATCCAACCGATGCCGAGCCGGTTGGCCAACGGGGCATAGATTTCAAGCGTCTCCTGGCCGATCTGTTTCCGCCT
>Ga0326597_10011493_pt1 | contig 11736 bp, 11 predicted proteins | sample RVTome_12_FD_203789 | JGI IMG/M metagenome (GOLD analysis project Ga0326597, IMG submission 203789) | Soil microbial communities from uranium-contaminated site in the Upper Colorado River Basin, Wyoming, United States - RVT100D185 | ecosystem: Environmental > Terrestrial > Soil > Contaminated >...
TGCGGGGGTTCGGCCTGGTGGTGGACGCGATCGAGGTCGGGACGCCGAAGCCGCGGCGGGTGAAGGTCGAGGGCGAGCGCGAGCGCAAGGGCTGGTACTGGCTACACGAGTTCCGGCTCGACTCGGGGGACTACGCGATCGTCGGGTCGTTCGGGATCTGGCACGGGCTCGAGCCGAACACGCAGAAAATTCGGCTGAAGAACATCGAGCTCAACGACGAGCAGAAGAAGGCGCTCAAGGCGCGCATGGCGGCGGACCGAAAGCGGTCGGACGCGCTGCGGCTGCACGAGGCGCGCCGGGCGGCGGTCCGGGCCGGCGCGATGTTGGCCAAGCTGCTCGAGGGGATCGCGTGCCCGTACCTGCAGCGGAAAAATATCGGGGCGCACGGCACGCGCGCGACCCCGGACGGGACGCTGGCGGTGCCGATGATGGACGCCGGCGGGACGGTGCACGGGTTGCAGTTCATCGGGCCGAAGGTGCGCAAAAAGCTGACCGATACCGACAAGCAGTTCTGGCCCTACGGGATGGATCCGATCGGGAAATTCTTCATGCTCGGCGCCGACCGCCCCGAGAATCTGATCCTGATCTGCGAGGGCTTCGCGACCGCGGCGACGCTGGCTGAGAACACACCGCACCGGGTGGTGGCGGCATTCACCGTCGGCAACCTGTTACCGGTGGCAGAGGTCATGCACAAGCGCTACCGAGCCGCGCGGATCCTGATCTGCGCCGACGACGATTTCGCCACGCGAGGCAACCCGGGTATGAGCGCGGCCGCAGCGGTGGCTCTGGCCATAGGCGGTGAATGGGTGGCCCCTATTTTTGATCGGAGTCAGGATTCGTTCCATCAGGATTTTATCGCGGCGGCGATCGATCCGGCGGCTCCGGACTACAAGCAGCAGGTGGAAACGCTGCGCGCCGGCCGGCCGAAGCGGACCGACTTCAACGACCTGGCGTCGCACGCGACCCCTGCCACGGTAGGGGCTCAAATCGAAGTCAAGCTGAAAAGTTTGGGGTGGGACGTGGAACGGGGAGGGGGCGTACAAACCCAACGAGGGGAACGGGGCGGCGCACTCAAGCCAATCACCTCAGCGGCGGAATTGTTCGAGCGCTTCGCGCTGGTGTACGGGCACAACAAGGCGCTGTTCGATTTCCAGGAACGCATCCTGTTGTCGATCGAGGATATGAAAAACGCCTGCGCCGGGCGCGACATCTGGCGCGCCTGGATGGAGTCGCGCGAGAAGAAAATCGTGCGCATCAAGAACGTCGGCTTCGACCCCGGCGGTGAGGACCCCGACGTCACCTGCAACCTGTGGGGCGGGTGGCCGACTGAAGCCAAGGAAGGCGACTGCACGCGGCTGCTGGAGCTGCTGGAGTATATGTGCACGCACGAGAACAACCCGAGCGAAGTGAAACTGTGGGTGCTGCGCTGGCTGGCGTACCCGATCAAGCACCACGGCGCGAAGATGAAAACCGCGCTGGTGCTGCACGGCTGGCAGGGCGTTGGCAAGAACCTGTTCTTCGAGATCGTGATGGCGATCTACGGCGAGTACGGCCGGATCATCGACCAGTCGGCGCTCGAGGACAAGCACAACGACAATTTCAGCAAGAAACTGTTCTTCATCGCCGACGAGGTGATCGCGCGCCAGGAACTGTACCACGTGAAGGGTAAGATCAAGGGCATGATCACCGGCGACTGGATCCGCATCAACCCGAAAAACATCGCGGCCTACAACGAGCGCAACCACGTCAACCTGGTGTTCCTGTCGAACGAAGTGCTGCCGATCATCCTCGACCGCGACGACCGGCGGTTCGTGGTGATCTGGACCCCGAAGGAACTGGAGCAAGAATTTTACAAGGAGGTACGGGCCGAGATCGACGCCGGCGGCATCGCGGCGCTGCACTGGCACCTGCTGCATGAACTGGACATGGGCGAGTTCACGCCCTGGACCAGGCCGCCGATGACGCAGGCCAAGCGCGACCTGATCGAGGTGTCGATGGACTCGACCGAGCGCTTCTGGATCGAGTGGATCAGCGGGCGCATCGAGCACGTGCCGGCGGTGCCGACCAAAAGCACACGGCTGTACGCCTTCTACCGCGACTGGTGCGGGCGCACCGGCTACGCGCGCTACGCCCCGGAGCCGAAATTCCTGGCCGAGATCGGAAAGCGCACGGATGGGAAAAAACAACTGGCGCACTACATCAACGGCTCGGTCGAGCCGAAGGTGGCGATGTTCATCTTCCCGCCGCTGGCTAAGCCGCCAGCGGACCAAACGAAACAAACCTGGCTCGGCGAGTGCCTGAAGGAGTTCGATTTCGGCGTCAGCCAGTGGCGCGAGGAGGGAAAACCGGAAGGTTAGTGAAGGTTGTAAATGGGTTGTATAGCTGTTGTAAGGGCCTTGTAAAGAGGTAAGTGATTGATTTTGAAATAATGTAATGAGTATAAAGCCTATCAGCCCTCGCGCGCATGCGCGAGTGAAAAACAACACAGCCATATATATATGGCTCTCGCGCACGTGGGCGCACCCTTTACACGTATTACACCCTTTACAAAATAAAAGAATCAATAAGTTATGGTTAATAACCTTATTACATGAGGGGGCTACACCCTCTACAAATCAGGAATATGCCTAATTTACTGACTAAAGCCGCCTTTGCCCGCCGTCTCGGTGTGGACCGGGCGTATGTCACGCGCCTGGCGCAGGCCGGCAGGCTGGTGCTGACGCGCGACGGCAAGCGGGTACGGGTGGCGGCCTCGTTGCAGCTGGTTAAGGAAACCGAAGGTGCGCACGGTGATGCGGTAAAAGCGTATCACGCGCGGCAGCGCAAAAAACCAAAACAGGGGAAGGGGGGGCGCGCCGTTGAAACGCCCGATATTCCTGTGAATGAAAACGGCGGCAGCGAAGCGCCAGATGACGAAGCCAAGTCTACCTCGCGCGCGTACTGGGACCGGCGCGCGGCGGCGGCGCAGGCGAAGATGCGCGAACTGGAGCTGGAGAAGCTGACCGGCGACTTGATCGCCCGCGAGGACGTGCGATTCATCCTGGCGGACCTGGGCGCGTTGTGGCGCACCTCGCTCAGCAACATGGCGGCCCGCCTGGCCCCGCTGGTGACGCCGTTGACCACGGTCGCGGAGACCGAGACCACGATCAACGATTTCCGGGACGAAATCGAGCGCGAACTGATGGAAACGCTGCGGCAGCGGCATGAAGGGCTGAAAAAATGACCGACCTCGCCGCCGCCGCGCAAAACAACCTCGAATATTGCTACCAGGTCATCCTGGCCGCGAGCCGGCCGCGGGAGCGGCTGCTGGTGTCGCGATGGGCGGATAAAAACCGCTGGCTATCGAGCAAGCAGGGCAGCGAGTCCGGACGCTGGCGCACCAGCCGCAATCCCATGCTCGGCGAGATCATGGACGCCCTGTCGCTGTACTCGGCGGTGCGCGAGATGGTGATCATGAAATCCTCCCAGCGCGGCGTCACCGAGGCGGTGGTGAACTGGCTCGGGTACATCATCGACCACGCGCCGGCGCCGACGATGGTGTTCATGCCCACGCTCGAAAGCCGCGACACCTGGAAGGTGCAAAAGCTCAACCCGCTGTTCGTCGAGACCGAAGCGATCCGCGAGATCATGGGCGGGCTGCGCTCGCGCGACACGGCGAACAGCAAGGACATGATCGATTTCCCGGGCGGCATATTATTCCTCGCCGGCGGCAACTCGCCGAATTCCTACGCGCAGAAGTCGGTGGCGAACCTCGTCATGGACGATCTCGACCGCTTCCCGGATGAAATCCGCAAGCAAGGCGACCCGGTGGCGCTCGCGCGCGGGCGCCTGAAGTCATTCCCGCGCAGCAAGTTGGTGCTGATCTCCACGCCCACGATCAAGGGCGCGAGCCTGATCGAGCGCGAATTCGAGGACACCGACCAGCGCCGCTACCACCTGCCGTGCCCGCAGTGCGGCGAATTTCAATTCCTTAAATGGGCGCACGTGCAATCGGATATCGCCAAGCGCACCGCCTGGTACGAGTGCGAGCATTGCGGACACCACATCGAGGAATACTACAAGCCGCGTATGCTGGACGCCGCCAAGTGGGTCGCGACCGTTCCGGAGCATCCGCGCCGCGGCTACCACGTGGACGACCTGGCGGCGCCGATCGGGCTGGGGCCGACGTGGCTCGAGATGGTGCGCGAATTCGCCGGCATCGGCGACGACCTCGGCAAGCGCCAGACATTCATCAATGAAAAACTCGGCGAGACCTGGCGCGACGAAACCAGTTCGCTCAAGCCGCACGAGCTCGCCAAGCGCATGGAGGACACCCCGATGCGCGCGATCCCACTGGGTTGCCTCGCGCTCACCGTCGGCGTGGATACGCAGGATCAGTTCCTGGCGTTCACGATACTCGGCTGGGGCGCCAATCACCTGTGGATTATCGAGTACGGGGAATTCAAAGGCGACACCAGCAACCGCGAAGTCTGGGACGAGCTTGAGGCGTACCTGCACACCGCGCTCAAGAATTCCTTCGGCCGCCCGATCCGCATCCGCGCCGCCGGCGTGGACAGCCGCGGCCACCGCGGCGAGCAAGTCAAGCAATTCGTCACGCGCTCCAGCCTGCGCGTCCCGGTGTTCTCGGTGCAGGGCAGCACCATGCGCCTGGGCCGGCCGATCGCCGTCAATCCGAGCTTCCCGGACCGCAACCGCAAGGGCAAGCCGCTGGTGGGCGGATACGCCCTGTGGAACGTCGGCACCGAGCACTGCAAGAGTTTCCTGCTCAAGCGCCTGGTGGCCGACGAGCCGCACGCCCCGCAGGACCGCGTGATCCGTTTTCCGGCGGGCCTGGACGACGATTATTTCAACGGCCTGCTCTCGGAATATTACGACCCGATCAAAAAGCGCTACTTGCCGAAGAAAGGCGCGCACCACAAGCGCAACGAACCGCTCGACACGCTGGTGTACGCCTGGGCGATCGGCGACCACAAGCAGATCGCGCTCGGCAAGTTCCGCAACGGCCGCGTGGACCCGCACTACTGGGACCGCCTGGCGCAGATTCTCGAGGTCCCGCTGCCGCCCGAAGGCGAACCGGCACCGCCGCCAGCAGTAGCGCCTAGCGGGCGGCGGGTGATCAGCGCGGGCGTGGGCGGATTCGTTAACCGATGGAGGAAATGAGGATGAGTATGCGAACAGTGCGAATTACATTTGAGGCTTTGGTACCGAGCGAGGAGGCGTCGCGGGAACAGGTTGAAGATTGGATTAGTTTTTCACTAAGGCAGACTGGTTCGCTATCTTTGAAAAATCCTCTTGTTGACAAAGAACTTGAGGCGACAGATGTGCTTACGGTTTTTTTCATTGACTGATGGATGGAATGAGGATGTTCACACCAGTGACTGAAAAAGAACAGTTGGCGAGGTTGTCTAAATTACAGCGATTATATTTATCCCGCCGCATTTGCGCATGGTGTGAAATGCCGCTGAATCATGCTGGCTGCGGCGCCATACATGAAAGTTGCGATGAAAATTCTCGCATGGTGCGAAGGGGAAAATGTCTCGATAAGTACAAGCCGAGGAGTAAAAGACATTCATTATCTCAACCTCCTCCCCCTACCGCCTGCGCGATCCGGTGAAAAAAACGAATTTGATTTTTAGCTCCGGCGCAGCGTTTCCGCTGGACATTGGCCCGGCTGATAGGCGTTATGCTGTTTTTAGCCGCGATCCGGCGCTGATCATGGAGCAGCGCGAGCGGGAGCGGCAGCGGGACCGGGCGCGCGAGATCGCGCGGCTGCCGGAGCATCTGTGGGTGGGGAAATTGACCCTGGAACCGAGAGACGACCGGGAGCCGATATGGAACTTCCTGCAAGCGATCCGCACCGCGCGCCAGCTGGGCCTGCGCGTCCGATGAGCGTCGACGTGCCGCACTATTGCGAACGCTGGGCGCGCTGGGCGCATGGCGCGCGCGGCGCCTGCCAGCCGGTCACCGGCAAGCTGATGGGGGCGCTGGTGTCCACGCTGTGCCCGACCTGCCGCGGGCACAGGCGTGTAGAGGGCTGGCGGGTCGGCAGCGCCGCCGCCTGGGTGGACCCGTGCCCCGATTGCGGTGGCACCGGCAAGGTCGACGGCAGCCTCGAGGCCGAGCGCGGGTTTTTGATCGTCGAGTGCGGGTTGTGCCAGCGGCACGTGGACCCGGCCACCGGGAAAGGGCGCTGGATGTTCAAGGGGGAAATATGCTTTCGCTGCGCCGGAAAGAAAAAATACCGCATCGCCACGCTCAAGATAAACCCCGCCGGCATCCGCTCCACGCGCTATTTCGGGGCCAACGAGGACGACGATCCGACCTCGATGCTGATCGACCGCACGATCTCGTTCTGGCGCTCGCGCGACGCCACGTTCTGGCTGGGCGAGATCCTGGTCATGGAGTACACCGAAAACGGCACCCAGGAGGCCAAGGCGCGGTCGCGGCGGCTGTCGCAGGCGTGGTATTCCAAGACGCTCAACGGGGCGCACGGCTACCTGGAAGATATTTTGGAAAATAATTTTGCCCGCCACGGAAATGCCTATTGACTTCGTAATAATTTTGTGCAAAATTTCGCACGCTGGTCGTGGTGTCCCCGCAGGAAACTTGGATGGATAAAACCAATTTAAAATTTCAGATTGAAGAAACCTACGGTGAGGAATGCAGGGAAGCCAGGCATATCGAAGTGATCTCGATCACTCCGAGCAAGCCCATCACCACGCAGGAAATCATGGTTATAACATTTCGCATGCAATGTCCATGCTGCGAAAAATGGATACAAGGTCGGATCGAACGTAAGACCGATTAAATTCTAATCTTAACCAAAACAACGAACCCGGCCCCGCGCCGGGTTTTTTATTGCATACAACCAGAGCGTCCCGGACTCCGCGAGCCGGGACGGAAGCGCCCCCGCAAGGGGGCGTTTTCGTTTGCAAGGAGTTTTATGCCGCGACCCAACAGCTACCAGAACACCGGCAAGGTGAAATGGTTCAACGACAAGAAGGGCTACGGGTTCATCACGCCCGATGACGGCCAGTCCGACGTGTTCGTGCACTACAGCACGATCGAGGGCGACGGCCACCGCTCGCTGCACGAAAACCAGGCGGTGGAATTCGACGCCGTCCAGGGCGACCGCGGCCCGGCGGCGACGCGGGTGCATTCGCTGGAATAGTCCGAAACGATTATTTTCCCAGGAGCCGCGCATGCCGATCCGGATTGACGTGCGCGCCGACATCCACAAGGCCGCCCGCGAACTGGGTTTGCTGCGCGCGCAAGTTTTGCCGATCGCGGCGAAGGCGATCAACGTATCGATGGCCAAGGCCGACGTGGCCGTCAAGGCCGAGATGCAGCGCGTGTTCGACCGGCCGACGCCGTGGACGCTAAAAAGTTATCGCATCCTGAAATACGCCAAACCGGCTCCGGGAAAATTATTCGGCATCGTCGGGTTCAAGGATTTCGGCGCGCTGGGTGGAGAAGGAAAAGGCCAGCGCAATACCTCGCTCGCAAGTTATTACCTGCAGCCGCAGATGGCGGGCGGGCCGCGGCCGGCCAAGGGCCTGGAGCGCGAGATGCGCGCCGTGGGCATGCTCGGCAACAACGAATTCCTGGTGCCGTCGCGGTTCATGAAGCTCGACCAGTACGGCAACGTGGGGCGCGGCGTGGTCAACGCGGTGCGCGCCAACCTGCGCACGATGCGCTTCGATCCCGCGAGCCAGACGCCGCGCGGCGGGCCGCGGCGCAAGGTGAGCGCGAAAAAATTCTCGATGTTCTATTTTACCCGCCGCGGGGTGCGCGGCCAGCGCCTGACGGCGATCTGGCAGCGCTTCACCGGCGGCCACGCGGTGCCGGCGTTCATCGTGGTGGCGGCGGCGCCGAGCTACCGCAAGCGCTTCGACCAGGCGCCGGTGGTGCAGCGCGAAGTCGACAAGAATTTCCGGCCCGAGTTCGAGGCCGCCTACGCGCGCGCGGTCGCGACCGCGCGCTGAACAAACTTAAATCGAGGACACCATGGCAGGCATCACGCTGGCGCAAGCGGAGGCGAAGCTCACCACCTGGATGGCGGCGCTCGACAAGATCGCGGTCGGCCAGAGCTATACGATCAGCAGCGGCACCGGCAGCCGCACGCTCAGCCGCGCGAACCTGACGGAGGTGCAGGCGCAGATCGAATACTGGGACGCCAAGGTCAAGCATCTCACGCGCGGCGGCATGGAAGTGCGCGGCGTGACGATCTCGCGCGGTTGAAATGGCGCGCAAGGTCGAGGTGCCGGAAAACGCGCTCGACCGCGTTATAAAATATTTCGCGCCGGTCAAGGCCGCGCGCCGGTTCCGGGCGCGCGCGCTGATGGCGGTCGCCGGCGGTTACGTCGGCGGCTCGCGCTCGCGGCGCACGCTGAGCACGTTCAACCCGGCTGACACCAGCGCCGACGCCGCGCTGCTGCCCGACCTGGCGGTGCTGCGCGAGCGCTCGCGCGACCTGGTGCGCAATTCGCCGCTCGCCAGCGGCGCCATCAACACCGTCTGCACCTCGACGGTCGGGCCCGGACTCAAGCTCAAGAGCAACGTCGACCGCGCCTACCTCGGCCTGTCCGACGAAGCCGCCGAGGCGTGGGAGCGCGACGCCGAGTTCCTGTGGAACATGTTCGCGGACTCGCCCGAATGCGACAGCGAGCGCAAGCAGAATTTCCACGGCAAATGCGACCTGGTGCTGCGCTCGAAGCTGGAGAACGGCGACGTGTTCTCGTTGCTGCCGTTCACGGAGCGCCCGGGCTGGCCGTTCGGATTGCGCGTCATGCTGATCGAGGGCGACCGGGTCTGTAACCGCAACTGGAGCACGGACACCGACCAGCTCGCCGGCGGCGTGGAGCTCGACGAGGCCGGCGCGCCGGTCGCGTACCACATCCTCAAGACGCACCCCGGTAACGTCACGCGCAAGGCGCGCGAGTGGCAGGTGGTGCCGGCGTTCGGCGAGCGCACCGGGCGGCGCAACGTGCTGCATCACTATAGCGCGCTGCGCGTCGGGCAGAATCGCGGCGTGCCGTACCTGGCGCCGGTGATCGAGATGCTGAAGATGATCTCGGATTACACCGAGGCCGAGCTCACGGCGGCGGTGGTCAGCGGCATGTTCACCGTGTTCATCACCAACAAGGAAGGCGAAATCAGGCTCGCCCCCGGCGAGCCGACGGCGGAAATCGGCGGCAGCGCGAGCGACAAGGACTACAAGCTCGGCAACGGCATGATGGTCGGCCTGGCCCCTGGCGAGGACGTGAGCACCGCCAATCCCGGCCGCCCGAACACCGCGTTCGAGGCGTTCGTGCGTGCCGTCGCCGAGCACGTCGGCGTCGCGCTGGAGCTGCCGTATGAGATATTGATCAAGCACTTCACCGCCAGCTATTCCGCGGCGCGCGCGGCAATGCTCGAGGCGTGGCGGTTTTTCAAGAAGTCGCGCGTTTGGCTCGCCGGGTCGTTTTGCCAGCCGGTGTACGAGGAATTTCTGTATGAATGCGTGGCGCGCGGGTTGCTGAGCGCGCCCGGGTTCCTCGACGACCCGTTCATCCGCCGCGCCTATTGTCTGACGACGTGGTCCGGCATCCCGATGGGGCACATCCAGCCGGCGCAGGAAGCGACGGCGGCGCGGGAGCGGATCGACGCCGGCATCACGAACCGGGAACAGGAAATCGCCGACTACAACGGCGGCGATTGGGAGGACACCCACGCCCAGGCCGTGCGCGAAAAGAAAGCGCGCAAAAAGGACGGCTTGGAGCAGGCCACGATGAAACCGGCGGCGCCGGCATTGCCGGCGCCCATGGACAACCCGGACGATGCGCCGGACCAGCCCGAGGAAAATTAATGACGAGTTTGATTTTTCGTAGGCGCGATAAAGGCATGATGTTGCCGCGCGGATATGGCATCGCCTGGGTTAACTGGGAAGTTGATGAGGATGTTTGCCTCCCTGTCGGCCTTAATGTGATAGCGGCGTTAATGCGTGCTCTGTATTTTTCAATTCGTTTTCCAAAAATGATAGCAATGAGCGCACCAGACGCCTACGCGCAAGGGTTACGGAAATGTCAAAAGGATAAGAAATCATGCGCGTGATCGACGTCCTGAATTCCCCCTGGGCCATCATCCCGGACAAGCTGCAGGAAATTCAGGCGATCTACGCCACTCACCTGCGCGGCGACAAGATCGACATCAAGGCCCTCGAGATCAAGCTCGGCCAGCCGCTGCAAAAAAAAGAGCAGGGTTACGAAACGATCGATGGCGTGGCGGTGATCGCGGTCGACGGCGTGATCAGCAAGCGCATGAACCTGTTTTCGCAGATCAGCGGCGGGGCCAGCACCGAGCTGATCGGGCGCGATATCCGCCAGGCGCTGGCGGATCCGGAGGCGCATTCGTTGTTGTTGCAGGTGGATTCCCCCGGCGGCACGGTGGATGGCACGCAGGAACTGGCGCAGATGGTTTATGGTGCACGCGGGGCCAAGCCGATCGTGACCTATGTTGACGGCATGATGGCCTCGGCGGCCTACTGGATCGGCTCGGCGGCGGACGCGGCCTACATCGGCGCGGACACGGCGCAGGTGGGCAGCATCGGCGTGGTGGCGAGCCACACGGATTATTCGCGGCGCGAGGAAATGCTCGGCATGAAAACCACCGAGATTTACGCCGGCAAGTTCAAGCGCATCGCATCCCTCTACAAGCCGCTGTCCGAGGATGGCAAGCAGTACATTCAGGACATGGTGGACTATCTCTATTCCGTTTTCGTGGCCGATGTCGCCAAGCAGCGCGGCACGGATACGGAAACGGTGCTGACGAACATGGCCGATGGACGCGTGTTCACCGGCCGGCAGGCGGTCGAAGCGGGCCTCGTGGACGGTGTTGCCACGATGGACCAGCTGATCGCCCAACTCAACCAGGGCAAGAACCAGCGGGACAGCCGCAAGGCCAGCCTGGCCGCGATCGCGGCGGCGCTCGCCCGTTAACTCGCGCCGGTGCCGCGCGTAACCGACAACCATTGAGGAAAATTTCATGAACAAAACCGAAGCAATCAACAAATTCAAGGCGGAGTTTCCCGATATCGCCGAGGCGTTGCTGGCCGAAGGCAAGGCCGGAGTGGATGTCGAGGCTATCGCCAAGGACGCCCACGCCAAGGGCGTGACCGAGGGTATCGCCAAGGGCCGGGACGAAGGCGCCCAGCGCGAGCGCGAGCGCATCCAGGCGGTGCACGCGCTGTCCTCGCCCGGGCACGAGCAGCTGATCGCGCAAGCCATGTTCGACGGCCAGAGCGCGGCCGGCGACGTGGCGATGAAGATGGTCGCGGCCGACAACGCCGCGCGCGCCAACAAGCTCGACGCTCTGAAGCAGGACGGCGCCAAGCTCGCGGAGGTGAAGCCCGGTGCGGCCAACCTGCCGGTCGCGACGGACCTGAGCCACCTGCCGCTCGAGGAGCGCTGCCGGGCCAAGTGGGACACCGACGAGAAAATCCGCGCCGAGTTCACCGACCTCGCGGCTTACACGGCTTACGAGAAGGCCGCCGCTGGCGGAAAGATCAAGATTCTCGGTGCCAAGACCCAGGCCGCCTGAACGGCCGAATGACGGGACCGCGCGCCTCGGGCGCGCGGCGACTTGAACCAACCTTGAGGATATCGACATGACGACTCTTGCAGCCAACAGCCCCCGCGCCTTCGAAGGCGGGTCTCGCAACGAAATTCCGATGATCGCATCGGACATCATCTACGAAGG
>Ga0326597_10011494_pt1 | contig 11735 bp, 10 predicted proteins | sample RVTome_12_FD_203789 | JGI IMG/M metagenome (GOLD analysis project Ga0326597, IMG submission 203789) | Soil microbial communities from uranium-contaminated site in the Upper Colorado River Basin, Wyoming, United States - RVT100D185 | ecosystem: Environmental > Terrestrial > Soil > Contaminated >...
GCCCGAACAGTGGATTCCCTGCAACAAGCAATCTCCGAGGCCATTGTAACGATCACACCCAGTGACGCCTCCGCTTGGTTCCGCCATTGCGGCTATGATCTACACTAAAAGGAGAAATGCTCTAGAACCATGATAGGGATGAGTTTTTTTATCGTTCTTGATCCTGTTGGTGATCGCGGTGGTGGTGGTGGCGGTCTTCTACTTTGGGTTGCGGTACCGCTTCCTGGAAGGGTGGGATTGCTTCCTGGGCAAGATCGTACTGAGTTGGCTAGGCGGCTGGCTCGGGTCCCCCGTGCTGGGCCACTGGCTGTTCAACGTTGAAAATGTCTACGTGGTGCCAGCGATCTTGGGCGCCGCCTCTGCTGTAGGTGGAGCCGTGTTGTGGTGGAAAGCATTAGCGAAGGCGTATGGCGGTCGAGCTGGGGTGTAGCTCCCGCACCTATGCTGTCGCGCACTGCTGACGTGGGATTACGACAAACGTGCCGAACTGGCCGGATTTGAAGAAACCCATTATGACAGGACTCGCCGTTCTCGTTGCCCTCTTTTTGCTGGGCGTAGTTGTTTTGGTCTGGCAGGCGCTTCGCATGGTGACTGCGATGGCCGAGCGGGAGCGGCAGGCGCAGTTGAACCTCAGCAAACCCGACCAACAAGTGCTGCCCAAAACGGGATTGGCGAAGGGTAAGTATGAGCTCTGAAGTTAGACACCACCTTGTGCTCTCGCTAGGCAAGGTAGGACTCCTGCTGACTGTGGCGGCATTGCTGGTCTTCGGGATGCTGCCGCGGACAACTGCCCAATATGCTGCCTCCCCCCTTCTGGACTCGCGGACGGTGGTGTGGCTCGTCATGGAGTTGCACCTGATGTTTGCGGCGTTTGTGCTGGGAGTTCCGATCTTTGCCATGATCGTCGAGATCGTGGGCGCAGCGACGAAGGATGAAAGGTACGACCGGTTGGCCTGGGAATTCACCCGGCTGCTCGCGCTTGCTTTCACGGCCACCGCGGTGCTCGGCCTGCTCGGTCTGGCTGCCCTGGTGGTTTTCTATCCGCGGTTCATGGCCTACCTCGGCGGGATTTTCTCGCCGACCTACCTGCCCTACGCCGCCTCGATCCTCGCCGACTCGATCCTTCTGGTGATTTATTACTACGGGTGGCAGGCGATGCAAGGACGCCTCAAGTGGCTGCACATCGCGGTCGGGGCGCTGCTGAACCTGGTGGGCACTATTCTCATGTGCATTGCCAACGCCTGGGCGACCTTCATGATGAGTCCCAGCGGGGTGACCGAGCAGGGAGCGCTGGTTTCTCTTTCCCAGGCGATCCAGAATCCTCTGTGGTGGCCCATCAATATTCACCGTCTCATTGCCAACGTCGCTTTCGGAGGCGGTATTGTGGCCGCCTACGCAGCGATCCGATTTCTGGCGGCGCAGTCCGACCCAGAGCGTGCTCATTATGACTGGATGGGCTACGTGGGCAACTTTATCGCCATGTGGGCCCTCATTCCTCTGCCGTTCGCTGGCTATTGGCTGGGTAGGGAAATTTATGCCTTCAGCGCTCAGATGGGCACCAGTTTAATGGGCGGGGCCTTTTCGTGGCTTTTCATTATCCAGGCTGTTTTGATCGGCACCCTCTTTATTACCGCGAATTACTACATGTGGCTGGGGCTGGGGCGGATCCCCGGCGGGCAGCGCTACTACCGTTATGTTCTCGGCATGGAGGTCTTGATTTTTCTTTCGATGGCCATCTGGATGACTCCACATACGCTGGTGGCCTCGCTGGCGGAGGCCCGCCGGATGGGCGGGGCACACCATCCCTTGCTGGGTGTCTTCGGGGTTATGAGCGCGAAGAACACCGTCGTGAACCTGGTGATCTTGACCACCTTCCTTTCCTTTGTACTGTACCGCCGCGCAAACAAGCAGCGCGGGCGTGCGCGTCTCGCTGGCGGAATGAGCGCACCCGTCTTCGTCGCGGCACTTTCGCTTTTCCCGATCCTTTTCTGCGGCGTCACCGGGTTTCTCGGCGAGGGAGCAAACGCGGAAAAGCGCCTGCCCGTACTGCAACGCGAAGTGGCAACCCTGCGGGCAGGAGTCCTCGGACAGAATGACACCATCGAAGAGGCGGTCCTGCGAACCGACCAGAAAATGAACGCGGTACTGGAGCAGTTGCGCGAACTACAGCGCAAGGAATCCGAATTGGAGAAGGTCCGGCAAACACCAGGCATCCACCACGCCGCTGGGTTCCGTGTGTTGGCCGTTTTGTTCAGCTTGTTGCTGGGCTTGGCGCTGCTGGACATGTTCGTCGTGCGGGGCCGCATCGGTGACCTGTTGCAATGGACGATCCTGGCCATCGCTGCGGGGATTGTCGTCTACTTCGGCGTGCGGGGTTACTTTGTGCCGGCGGACGTCCGGATCGGTTACTCGGTCTACCAGGTGATGGCCGTGCTCTTCGCCCTGATCACAGTGACGGCCATCGATCTGTTCCTTTTCTTTGGTGCCCAGTCGTTGGGCCCGATCCAATGGGGAACGATGCCGCGACGATCCCAATACGCCCTGGTACTGCTGGCAACGGTCTTCACGCTGACGATTGGCTTGATGGGTTTCGTGCGCTCGGCCATCCGGGAGGCCTGGCATGTCTACGGGGTCATGAGGGACAGTTCCCCGCAAGCGTTTACTCCGACGATGGGCTACGCCGCTTGGGTAATTACAGCAGCGACCCTGATCTTTTTTGCGCTCCTCTTTGTCATTTTCTGGTTCGGGATGCGCCGGAGGGAGACGCCGTGAGGAATGCCGGGAACTTGCTGGTTTTCATCGTGGCCGTGGCTGCCAGCTTCGTTTACATTTGCAATGCTATCCCGCAGATTCAGAGTGAGCCGGCCGTGGAGATTTCCGCAGTCGGCGGCTCCCCCGAAGAGCTAGTGGCAGCAGGGAAAACAATGTTCCTGAGCGACCGTGCCCAGTGCCTGACCTGCCACTCGCTCGGCGAGGACCCCAAGGCCCGCTGCCCCAACCAGGAAGGGCTCGGAGCGCGGGCGCCGCAACGCAAGCCAGGGATGGGAGCGGCCGAGTACTTGGTCGAGTCTGTTTATAACCCCAACGCCTACGTCGTTCCCGGCTATCCCCGAAACCAGATGCGTCCGGTCAACAAGCCGCCGATCGGACTATCTCACGACGAGATCTTGGCGGTCATCACCTTCCTCAACTCCCTGGGAGGCAGAACCGACGCTGCTTTCGTGGAGCAGGTCCGAAAAGCGCAAGACCCTTGGCGCCGGGGCGTTCTCCAGCCGGAGGAAGCCGAGGAGGAGTTTCGCCCGCCCATTTTCTCCGGCGACACAAACCGGGGCCGGGAGATTTTCCGCCGTCAACCCTGTATTCAATGCCACCGCGTAGGGCTGGAGGGTCGGGAGATTGGACCAGAGCTGACGAAGATCGGTGCCTCCCAGACTCCCGACTACATTTTGGAGTCCATCCTGAATCCCAACGCCGTGATTGTCCGGGGGTACAAGCAAACCATCATTCTGTGGAAACAGGCAGGTCGTCCGAGTGTGCGAGGCGTAGCGATGGCTTGGCTCCCCGATAAGGATCATCCGCGGGCCTTGCGCTTGGGGGTTCTGGAAGGCGAGCAGACCGAGGAGATCGAAATCGACTTGACGCAGGCGGCCTGCGTCGGCGATACCATCGTCGGTGTCAAAACAGATGGTGAGTTCCAGTCCCTCTGTGGAGATTACGTTTCCGGAGATGAGAAAACCGGCCTGACTCTGGCCATCTTCCAGGAAGGCCGCTGGGTAGAACGGAAAATCTCGCCGCAAGCCATTGATTTCTTCAACGCCCCCACGTCACCGATGCCCGCCGACTTTGCGAACCTGATGACGCCGCGGGAGATCTACGACCTGGTGGCATTCCTTGGAGCACAAAAGGGGACTTCATGAAGCGGATGCCGTCGGCTATTCGCGCTTTGCTGATCTTGGTGGGGTTCTATGTGCTCTTCGAGTATGGGGTCGCTCCGCTGACAGGGGTCTTGACAGGTATCGCGGCACCGCTGCCCTCTAGCCTCACTTGGATGTACACGGGGGTGGTCGCGCTGGCGATCCTGCTCTATTACTCGGTTCGAGAGGAAACCTGGCGCGATTTCATCAAGCCTGTCCTCGACGTTTTCCGAATTCCCTCCGCTGTGTCGCCGGCTTGGCGTCGGAGTCGCGTGGCAATCCTGCTGCTGGTTCCACTCCTTGCGGGATGGCAGGGCTACCGCCGGATGGCGCAGGAACCGGAGCCGCCGTCGGACCCTCCGGGCATCCACTTCACCCTCCCGAACAAGTACGTTTCGATCCAGAACCCCTTGCCCTGGACGGAGGAAAACATCCGCGAAGGCGGCATCCTCTATACAAAGAACTGCGCCATGTGCCATGGGGACGCCCAGGACGGCAACGGTCTGTTTGCCCGGGCCTGGCAGCCGAGGCCCGCGAACTTTCGCGACTTGGGAACGATCGCTCAGCTCGACGAGAACTACCTCTACTGGCGAATCAAGGAGGGAGGTCCCGGCTTGCCGAAGGGCTCCATCGAATACCGCTCCGCCATGCCCGTCTGGGACGGGGTGCTCACCGACGACGAGATCTGGAAGATCATCCTGTTCGAATACACGAATGCGGGCGTGCAACCGGCGAAGAGGAAATAGCCCATGCGAACGCGCTGCTGGCAGATCGTCTGGCTCCTGACGCTTTTGATGGCGGTGACGGCTGCCTGGGCTCAACAGGAGGGTCGTGACATTTACAGGAAGCGTTGCTTCTGGTGTCACGGCGAGCAGGGGAAAGGGGATGGTCCTTCGGCAGTGGGCATGATTCCTTCCCCCCGCGACTTCGTTGCCGCCGAGTACAAAATCCGCTCCACCGGCCCCGGACAGATTCCTACGGACGAGGACCTCTTTCGCGTCATCTCGCGTGGCCTCGCCGGAACGCCCATGCCCGGCTGGGAACAGGTCTTGACCGAAGCAGAGCGGCGGCAGCTCGTCTCCTATCTCAAGTCCTTCTCGCCCCGTTTCCGGACGGAAAAGCCGCCACCGATGGCCGTTCCCAGCGGAGCGGGGTCTGTGGAGCGAGGCAAGGAAATCTTTCGCGCGGCGCGGTGCTTCGCCTGCCACGGTGAGGCGGGCCGCGCGGACGGCGGGATCACGACAACGCTCAATTTCGAGTGGGGCCTGCCGTACTCGGCGCGCGACTTCACTCGGGGGTGGGCCTTCAAAGGGGGGCATGAGCCGCGCGACATCTATCTGCGGATCACGGGAGGTCTGAATGGGACGCCCATGGGGCCCTACCAGGAACTGCTCTCGGACCAGGAGCGCTGGGATCTCGCTCATTACGTGGCTTCCCTCGACCGCGAGCCAAGGGAAACCAGCGAGGACTTCACGCTCTTCGCGGCCTACCTCCCAGGGGAGCTCCCCGAGGCCCCCGAGGCGGCCGCCTGGGGCGCAGCACAACCGACCCTGCTCCCCCTTGCCGGCCAGATCGTTCTCAATCCGCCCTTGCGCTGGTGGATACCCACTGCACCAACGGCGGTCGTGCGGGCCCTCTGGAACGGTCGCCGCATCGGATTTCTTCTGGAGTGGAATGATCCGACCGGGCCGAATCATACGCTCCCCGATTCAGCGCTCCTGCAGTTTGCGGCCCAGGAGAGTAGCAAACCCTACTTCCTGTTCGGGAACTCCGACGAGCCGGTCCAGGTCTGGCAGTGGACCGACGGCGACGGGGCCGAGGAATGGACCACAACCGGAAGCGGAAAGATCGAATCGCATTCCCCCAACTTTCAAGTAAACGCCTTCTGGAAGCAAGGGCGGTGGCAAGTGATCTTCCGAGCCCCGCTCACGGCGGGACCGCAATTCGAGCCCAGCCGCTTCCTCCCCACCCTGGTCTCGGTCCGCGATGGGGCCAACGCCGAGATGGACAACTCGCGGGCAATCTCGACGTGGCTGTACACCACCTTGGAACCTGCCCCCTCGCTGCGGCCGTGGCTGTCGGCCTTGGCTTGGCTGCTGGGCGCCGCGCTGGGCGAACTCTGGATCGTCCTCGAGGCTGCGGTCATGAAGCGATTCTGGACACTTCCGATGATCCTGTTGGCCCTGTTGGCAGCCGCGAACGCGCAGAATGGTCCTTCCGAGCCGCCCCGCCTCTATAATCCCTACGAACGCCCCAAGAACGGCCCCCCTCTCACGAACGTTTTCCATAAGGCCGAACCCTCTTGGCTTTTAGCCAAGCTGCGCAACCCCAAGCATCATCCTGCGGCCCGGATGCCCGACTTCAAGTTCGCCGAGGAAGAGGCGCTCGACATCCTGGCTTACCTGAAAAGCATCGCCGGAGATCCGTTCCCCAAGATTCAGTGGCCGCCCTGGGCCGGCAAGGGATTCGATGAGATGAACGAGACCGAGTTCGCTGCCATGGATGCGGTCCTGCAACGCGGGAAGACCGTCTGGAGCGAGGCCCGCTGTTCGATTTGCCACAGTGTCAACGGACCGGGTGGGAGGATCATCGGTGGCTTCGTCAACCTGCGCGTAGGCGGCATTGATCTTCAGATTGCCGCGACAAAACTGAAGCGCGATTGGCTTTACGCCTGGATCAAGGAGCCGAAGAGCTATTTCCCCGACACGCTCATGCCGCGGTACCGATTCTCCGACGCTGAGATCAAGGCGTTGGTCGAGTACATTCTGCGCGACGAGGCTTTCCTGCCGGCAACCGAAGCGGAAGAGGAAAGCCCGGAGTTTTGGCGCGCGCTCGAGGAACCGGAGCGCGTCTCTCGCGGGAAACGCCTGATGGAATTGTCTCGGTGCGTCCTCTGCCACGACATCCAAGGCGTCCCCGAACTTCTCCACCTGCCCCCGCTCCCGCGGCCTGCGACGACGCCTAGCTTCCAGTTTCTCGCTTACGACCTGCGGTGCTTGAGTTGCCACTCCATCGAGGGAAGGGGAGGGACCTACGCGCCGGACCTGACTGGCGAGGGTAGTCGCATCCGCGAGTCCTGGATCGAACAGTTTGTCAAATCCCCCAACATGGTTCGGCCGCTCTCACAACAGATGCCAAAGTTTAACCTGACGGCCGAGGAAGCCCAGGTCATCGCATCTTATCTGAGCCAACAGCGGCGCGACGCCCGAATCCCGTCCGACATCCCCGGAGGTGCCGTGGCTAGCCGAGAGAGCGAGAGTGGGCGGGAGGCCTTTCGGGAGCGGGGTTGTTTTGCTTGCCACACCGTAGGGGAAGGGCCTGGAGGAGTTGTGGGTCCTGACCTTAGCAGCGTCGCGGATCGCCTCCGGCCTGGATATCTCTGGTTCCACCTCAAGAACCCGCACACGGTCAATCCTTCATTCCGCCGAACCGGACTTCGGTCTCTCCGAGATTGAAGTCCGGGTTCTGGCAGGCTACCTGGGGACGAAGAAGAAATGAAGGCTATCGCGGCGGTTATGTCGTTCATAGCAGTGGTAGTCTCGACGGGCTCTCCGCAGGCAGCGCGCGGGGAGGAATTGATCAACCGCCGGGAGCAAGCCCGGCAGGCCTTTCTTGCGACTCCGCAGGGCCTTTACCAACACTACTGCGCGCACTGTCACGGCGAGGATGGCAAGGGTGGCGGCCGGCTTTGGGCTAGCGACCTATCTGCTCGCCCGGCCGACTTGACGTCGCTCGGGAAGGATAAGCAATATCTGGCTGCGGCCATGCGCGATGGCTCCGCCGCGCAAGGCAAGTCTGACTTGTGCCCGCCCTGGGGCCGAACCCTCTCCCCGGCTAACCTGGAACGACTGGCGCAGTACATCCTCTCACTAGGCAACCAGACTTCCCAACCTGCCTCTGCACCGGGAGCTTCGGTGGTTGAGCCGGCGCATCAGCCCTTCCCGTGGTTTCTGCTCGCCGTGGTGCTGGCAGAGATGGGGCTTCTGGGGCGGCTGCTTCGACGGAGGAAGGAGGTTTCTGATGTCGTACCATAAGATACTCCTGTGCGTGGATAATTCGAGCCACTCAAACCATGCGGCGCGCCAGACCGGCCTGATCGCACAGGCCTTCGGTTCCACTGTGGTAGCTACTCATGTTTATGCCGCGCGGTTGCACGACCGGCGATTCCTGGACCTCGAGCCGGGCCTTCCGAAGGAGTATCAGGACCCGAAGCGTCTGACGGCTTCCCGCAAGACTCACGACTCCCTCATCGGCAAGGGACTGGGCCTGATTTCCGATTCCTACCTGGAAGCTGCTCGAGCCTTCCTTGACGGTGTGTCTAGCGAAGCGAAGAGCATCGAGGGCAAAAACTATGCTGAACTCATTCGTGAATCGAGAAACGGTTACGATCTGGCGGTTCTCGGGGCGCGCGGGTTGGGGTTGGCGTCCCTGAACGGTCAGTGCCCGGACGGGGCCCTGGGGAGCGTGTGCGAAAGATTTCAGCGGCGCGCACGCACGGATGTCCTCATCGTGAAAGATTCCCGCCTGCTTGCCGGGACAATCCTCGTTGGGGTCGATGGCAGCCCGGACTCTTACGCCGCATTGCGCAAGGCCCTCAAGCTGGCCAAGATTGTCGGCGGTTGTGTGGAGGCTGTGGCGTGTTTCGACCCTGACTTCCACAATGTCGCCTTCCAGTCCATCGCCGGAGTGCTTTCCGAGAAGCAGGCCCAGGTCTTTCGGTTCAAAGAACAGGAAGAGCTACACAACCGCGTCATCAACCAGGGCCTGGAGAATCTCTACGGAAGCTATCTGGAGAAGGCGAGGATAGTGGCTCAGGGCCGGGGCCAGGAGATTCAGACCCGCCTTCTTAAGGGAAAGCCCGCCTACGAGCTCACGCGACTGGCGAAGCAGATCGAGCCGGCCTTGTTAGTGGTCGGGCGGTTCGGACTTCACCGCACTGACGATTTGGACATTGGCAGTACGGCCGAGACGGTCGCGCGGCTGGCCCCTACGAACGTCCTGGTAGTGAATGAGAGTCTTAATGAGGAACTGGAGGATCAGCCGCTGTCCTGGACCCCAGAGGCGGAAGAGCGCCTGGACAAAGTGCCGGAGTTCATGCGGCCGATGGTGAGGAAGGCCATCGAATCCTATGCTCGCGCCCGCGCACTGAGCGAAATCACAACGGAAGTGGTGACTGCGGCAAAAATCAACCATGGCGTTCCCCTCCCGGGGCACGGCCACGATGTGGACTCATGACACAGAATGACAACCAGCAGGCAGAATGGCAGGCTCGGGCGCCAGTTGAGGAGCAAACCGCTCACCCGAGGCCGCCCTCCAGGGAAGAAGGCAAGAAGGACTTCGTACCCTACCTCATTTCCTGGAATCTCACGCAGAGATGCAACCTTCGATGCAAGCATTGCTACATCAACGCGTCCACGGCGCTGCCGGATGAGCTTTCCACTGACGAGGCGCTTCGTGTAATCGACGAGATAGCAGAGGTTAATCGCGAGGTGCTGCTGATCATTAGCGGAGGTGAGCCGTTGCTCCGTCTTGATTTGGACGTGCTCGTGGCGCATGCCGCTGCTTTGGGCCTCATGGTGGTCCTGGGGACGAATGGGACGAGGCTCACCCGGGAACGGGCATGCACTCTCGCGCAGCGCGGCCTCTCCGGCATTGGCATCAGCCTGGACTCATTAGTGGCCTCACGGCACGACGCATTTCGCGGCCTGGAAGGGGCCTGGAAAGCCGCCATCGAGGGCATACAATCTGCCCGTGAAGCGGGACTCGGCGTGCAAATCCAGATCACGCTGACCCGCGACAATGTCCCGGAACTTCCACAAGTCATCCGCTTCTCGCGCGAGGCCGGGGTCCGGGTCCTGACGGTTTTCTTCCTGGTCTGCACTGGCCGCGGGCAAGACCTCGTGGACCTGGCTCCCCAAGAGTACGAGCGGATTTTGGAGTGGCTCATTGGAGCAGACGCGGATGGCATCATGGTTCGTCCCCGTTGCGCGCCGACCTTCCGCCGGGTGCTCGCTCAGAAAGAACCGAATTCCATCCTCTTGCAATCCGACGCCGGACGTTGCATGGCCGGAAAGAACTACTGCCGGATCACGCCGGACGGAAATGTAACCCCGTGTCCCTACATGCCGCTGGTCGCAGGCTCCCTCCGGGAGCATTCGTTCAGCACCCTCTGGCGATCAGCTCCGCTCTTCCAGGCGCTGCGAGACCCAGCTCTGCAAGGCCGCTGCGGCCAGTGCGAGTACCGGAAGCTCTGCGGCGGTTGCCGTGCCCGTGCCTACGCCTCCAGCGGCGATCCAATGGCCGAAGATCCCTGGTGCGCCTACATCCCCGGGACGGACAGGCCTCTACCCAGCCGCCCGGAAGCCAACGTCACCTGGACCCTGGAAGCCGAGGCCCGCATAGAGAGGGTTCCCTTCTTCGTTCGCCGGATGGTCCGGTCGGCCGTCGAGGCCTTTGCCCGGAGACAAGGAATCGCCACCGTCACTCCAGAGCTGCTGGACAGAGCGCGACGGAAAATGATGAAGCGGTGAATGGGCGCAACACTTCACATCGCAACCTGGGAGCCGGCACGCTGTGGCGTTTGCCGCGTAGGACGGCAGCGCCGGTGATTGGGGCGGGAAAAAATCCGTCACGGTTTGGCAAGAACTTTGGACAGCTCCGTAAGGCACAAACGTAGGCGTTCCTCAGGCCGACATGCGAGGAGGGAGTTGCTATGAAGGGGACAGGGAATAACTGCTTGAACTTAGGCTTGCTCCTGCCGGTGGGCATATTGTCGTCGCGGGAGACCCTCCTGCGCATCATTCGAGGCGAGGAGTGCAACGCCTCCGTCTATAAGACGCTGTCGCAAATCTTCCAGGATATTGATAGTTTGATGACCACGATCTTCAGCAAGATGGCGGCCGAAGAACGGCGGCACACTACGGTCCTGAAGTGGTGCTACCGCAAGCGGTTTGGCTCAAAGGCGCCGGTGGTCCAACCGGAGAAATTCGACTCCAAGACCCTGTCGCAAGCCCTTCATGCCGGCCTCTGTCGGCTGCTGCGAGAGAAGGTAGCTAAGAAGCGGCGGGAGAATCGTTTCACTGCCAAATGGGTGGCTGGCTTGGTATTGGGATTTATGCGATGGGTGAGGCGCGGCCTGCAATGGCGATCTTGCCGGAAGGATTCTATTAAATGAAGTGCTTAGGGGCGCGAGAAAAGGCATCAGCAACGCAATCGGTAGATCGAGCCAGGATTGCCCTGCCTGCTTTCAAAAGCCATGTCACGTGGTTGTGATCCGGAACGCCGTCTGCCTTGCTGATACGGTCCCAGTCCCGCATACGTTTCCGATTAGTGCCGTAGATGAAGATAAGCTAACGGCCCGCGTTGGCCCGATCTTAAGGTCTTAGCTCGGCTGCTCGGCTTTTAAGCCGTTTTCACAGATGATGTATAACGCCGGAGAGAGACATCCCCGCAGGGGATGAAGGTGGCAGCCGGGGGGCAACGCCCCCGGGAACCGTTCCCCGTAAACGTCGACCCCGCAGGGGTCGCACCCATGGCGCTGCGGCCTGCATAATCCATCGGTCGGACCCTTTCAGGGTCGATCCAAAAATTACGAAGGACCTCGCTACCGGGGGCGTTGCCCCCGGCTATCCTCTGGATCCCCTCCGGGGAACTATCACGATCTCGCTGGCTCTATACAGCATCAGTAAAAATAGTCTAGAGCATTTCTCCTTTTAGTGTAGATCATAGCCGCAATGGCGGAACCAAGCGGAGGCGTCACTGGGTGTGATCGTTACAATGGCCTCGGAGATTGCTTGTTGCAGGGAATCCACTGTTCGGGCC
>Ga0326597_10011495_pt1 | contig 11735 bp, 14 predicted proteins | sample RVTome_12_FD_203789 | JGI IMG/M metagenome (GOLD analysis project Ga0326597, IMG submission 203789) | Soil microbial communities from uranium-contaminated site in the Upper Colorado River Basin, Wyoming, United States - RVT100D185 | ecosystem: Environmental > Terrestrial > Soil > Contaminated >...
GCGATGTGAGGTGCGTTGCCGGAGTAGCCCAGCTTTTCGTTGAACACGCGCAAAAATACCTGCAGGATGGCATCGCGGTCGGACTTACTATCGGCCTTGGCATCGATGTTGAATAGGATCACATCGGAGGTGCCCTGCACGGCGCGCTGGATGTCAGCGAGCAGCATGGCGTCCTTGATCTTCCGGTGGTCAAAGAACTGGGAAGCGGACCGCTTCTCCCCGGTCTGGGGGTTGATAGCCTCGAAGTTTTCCAGCAGGTAGGACAATATCTTGATGAAGTGCGACTTGCCTGAACCGAAGAAGCCCGAGACCCAGACGCCCATGCGGCCGGTGATGGCAGCGTCATGGGGGCGGTCGATCGCGGCGAGGTAGGCGTCAAAGAACCTGCGCAGGTAGTCGCTGATCTGCTTGGTGACGACGTATTCCTCCAACTCCTGCCAGACGCTGGCTGCGTCCATCTGGTCGACTTTGATGACGCCGTTGATGGGGCGGTCAATCGGCTTGAGGAAAAGCTCTCTGATATTCATGTTTTTGTTGATCCGTGGTTGGCTGGAGTATGCAGTCTATGCTTGGCGATCAGGTCGATTCGGGTACCAGACGGAAAGCGCGGTAGTAGTGGTCTTCAGCCAGGGTGTTAAACAGGCGCAGCGAATGCCCGTCATAGCGTCCGGGGAAGAACAAGAGCAGAGGCGTCGTGCCCATGATGGGGTGCAGCGCTGACAGCAAGGTGTGCGTGCGCAGCATCGGGTAGACGGCGCCTACGCCCGTCAAGATCAACAAGTCGAGACCTGGAATGTCGAATTTAGCGGCAATCTTCTGGGCAAGCTTGTCCTCTTTGAGCACCGATCGCAGCGCGGCGAGCGCGCTATCGTCGCCCTTGCTTTGCTGCATCTCCATCGCTTTGTCGAGCAGGTTGCGCTCTTCCAGCAATTCGGTCACCAGTTGGAGCAAATCGACCGTGGCGGCATGAATGGGCGGCACCTGCTTGACGAGCGCGGGTAGCACGGTGCCCGACAGAAAGGCACGCACGTCCATTTCGTGCTCGGGCGGGTAGTCAAAAACCCAGAAGCCGATTTCGTTGCCCAGACCCTTGCTGTCCAGAAAATCACGCGAAGTCACGCGCGGCAGGATCTGATTCAGGCGCTCGTCAAAGCTCAGCGTCATTTCGCACGCTCCAGGCAGTCAAGGACATAGGTTTCATCATGGGTGCTCAGGTAGCGCCGCACGTCGGGGTGCAGGGATTGGGGCGTCAGCTTCATCGAACGGGTATTTTCAAGGTATTTGGCTTCGACGAGGATGCGCACGATCACCTGAAATAGTTTCGCCCGGGTGGACTCTGACCACGCCGCAACGGCTGGGTCGTGATGGGCACATTCGGCCAGAAAATCTTGCCAGTCAGAAGGCGCGAGGGCTGGCTCCAGACGGCGCTGGCGGTCAGCATAGACCTTGCGCATGAAGTCGCCCAGCAACTGGCTGTGCTTGACGGCACCAGCCGATAGCAACTGGATGACCACTTCGTTCTCGCGCTCTGCAATCTCCTTCCATGCCTCGGCATCCAGAGTGGCCAACCGCTTGCGGATGAGCGTGGCCTGCCGGCGGGCGGTTGCCGGCGTTTTCTTCTGCAGGATGTTCTCAATCTCGATGGCTTGCAACCACGTAGCTTCATCTGGATCGGACAGCAGTAACGTCGCGAGGCGCCTACTTTCCGTCGCCATCAGCGACCCCGCGGAAATTTCCGCATTGTACCGATTCATAGTAATGATGATACTCTGACCGGTACCCGGAATCACATAGTCCGTCTACGATGGTGGAGCTGAAGACCCACGCCAGTGTTCTCCCGTAATGTGGTCAACTACCGGAGCCACTAATGTCCACCCCTCGCTTCTCCCCCGTCAAAGACCAGCAAATTGTTGTCGTTTGCGATTCTGTCTCAATCACCACCGGCGATATTTCGGAAGTGCTGTCCGCGCTCAAAAGTCTCTCTGGCGACCGCTCTCCCCGTACCGATCACGCGGCCAGTACCCTGACGTGTCCGGTGGTGCCGTAGTCAAGAATCTTCCTGTCATGGGTGACGAGCACCGCGTTCTCGCGACGGGCGGTCGCCACCAGCAGGCGATCCGCCGGGTCGGTGTGGAAATCGCCGGGTAATCTGCAACTGTCGATGACCGTTCCTGCGTGCTCCAGGCCGATCAGACGAATATCCGGGCGATCCAGTGCGCGTTCTACCCACTCATTCACCGACATGGGCAGGCGCAATCGTTTCTTGGATTCCAGCAGGGCCACTTCCCAAACGGAGATGATCGAGACCAGCAAAGGGCTGGAAACGCTGGCTTGTTCAAGGGCCTTGCGTGTAGCAGGCCTAAGTTTTGCGGGTGCGCCAGATGCGAGCCATAGCCAAACGTGGGTATCGAGCAGCAGGCGCCCGGTATTCATTTGGCTGCTTTCTTCTTCGGTGGTGTCGCCGTGTAGAGGTCGTCTTCTTCACCCGATTCGGCGGCCCAGGCGTCATGGGGCACGTTCACGATGTCTCCAAGAATCTGTACCGTGCCTTTCATGTAGCCGAACAGGCGGGTCGGCGTTTCGTCCTGAATCGGCACCAGTTTGGCGAGCGGTTTGCCGCGCTTGGTGATAATGAGGGGTTTGCGAGTGGCAGCGACTTCGTCGATGAGTTTCAAGCATTTGGCTTTGAACTGGGCAGCGTTGATGTTCATGGTGATTCCTTGGTGACTACGTTATATGGTCATATTAGTCCTGTTCGGCATCGGAAACAACTCTCAGGCGCTGGCCTAGGCTCAAAACCCGAGCCTGCTCGATACGCTTACCAGAACTGCCCCAAGGGAACCTCGCTGCTTTCCTCAATTCCGCCAGGAGTTCTTGAAGCGCTCCGGCGCAAGCTCCGCGCAGCGCACAGTGTGTTGGATATTTTTTTCGAAGCGGTGGGCTTGCGCCACCCTACGAAAACATCACCTCGCGCGTCACCGACCGCGTGTGCGCCGATACCGGCACGAACACCGAGTGCGAGCCCGGACCGCCAGCAACGATGATACTGATGTCTTCGGGTTTCTCGGAAATCGGCACCATGGTGTCGGGACCCACCTCGCCCAGCTCCGCGCGGCGCCCAGTTGCCGTGCGGCCGAATTCACTGCCGTGCGCCCGGCCTGCGCGCAATTTCGACTGCTCCCACAAGCGGCGCTTCACCTCGGCTTTGCTCCAACCCGCGGCATGGAAAAGATTCGCGTGCTGCGGTGAGAGCAGGATGAAAGGCGCACCGCCGTATACGTAATCGCTGCTCGCCGGGTACTGCATCGTGTCCGCGATCATGGCGAGCACCTCCTCGGCGGCGGCCGCGGTCATGTTCATGCTCCAGGTGCCCAGCGCGCCCACCACCGTCACGGTGCTGGCATCGTCCGCGCAACCGCGCTCAACGTGCAGCGGCTCCCACGGGCTCGCGTCCTCGTTCTCGGCGCAGCAGAACGTGTATTTGCCCGGCTGACCCTGGGTTGCGCGGTCCATCTCGCCCGGCAACGCACGGCCGATGTTCTGCAGCGTGAGCCGCAGCGCGCGGCCGAGGGTTGCGTTCGCCCATGCGCCCTGGCCCAGGCAGTTGCTACTGCTGTTCACCTCGAGCCGCTTCGCGACCGGCCCATTGACGATGAGCCAGACTGCGGCAGGGTTGGTGGTCGCCTGAATCGCCTGCAAGTGGAACTTCGGCGTCGCGACCGCCTCGGCTGCCGCAATGAGCACCGGCAGATATTCGGGGTAGCAGCCGGCCATCACCGCATTGATCGCGATGTACTCGACGGTGGCCGCGCCGAAACCCGGCGCAATCGTCGCGACGACCTCGTCGGGTGCGCGACGCGTGTGGCGCAGCATGCGTTGAACGGCTTCCTGCGTCGGCGGCGCTATCGGCAGGCCATCGCCCCATCGCCGCTTGAGATAGAGCTTGTTGATCTCGTCAAAATCGCCGGGCGCTTCGACCAGCACCGCGCGCGGCGCAGCCGGCGCACTCTGGCGCGCCGCCGCTGCATCGCCGGGTCCCGACTCGCAGAGCAGCTGCGCGATCTCGTCCACGCATTGCCCCGCGATCTGACGCAGCTCATCGCGGCTGCGGGTGCCGAAAGGATGCGGCACGACCGCGATGGGCAGATCCGGAGAACCCAGCGCCTTTTGTTGAGCCCGCGCGAGACCCGTGAAGCTCGCGGAGCAAACGGTCAGCGCCGCCTTGCCGCGCTTCGCCGCTTCGACACTGTCGTGGACACTCCACGACGTGCAAGAGCCTCAATCGCCCGAGCCGGTGATGACAGCGTCGCACTGCTCGGTGAGTTCCTTCATCACCGCCTCCGTCGCCCCCTGTGACGCGCTGCGCTTGCGGCGCTTGATGACGCTCGCTACGCCATACTTGCTGACCAGCAGTTCGGAGAGATCGTCGACCAGGAAGTTGAAATTGGGCTTCGAATTATCGATGAAGCCGATCACTTTCCCGGGCAGTCGATCGAGCGAGCGGCGCGCTTCATGCGGCGCGGTGAGGCACGGCGCAACGGGGTCGTAGACCAATTGGGTTTCAGTCATGGATTCCATCCTCTGTGATTCGCTTCGGGGCACGGATGACGTAGTCCGGTTGCGCTGACCCGTACTTGCGCTCGAGCTGCTCATCCGGAAGAAACAGCGATTCGAGCGCGCTGATTTTGTCATAGCCCATGAGCGCAGTAATCTCCTCCATGCCGTAGATCAGATCCGGCCGATCCTGAACTTTGCCGGTGGCGAGGCTGTCGAGCATGACCTCGAGCGCCTTGTGCATGCCCATGAGTGCTGCAGCCGGAAGCATGCGGGCTGCAGAGACGCGCGCAACGCCGAGCTCCGCGAATCTTTTTACCGAAATGAGCGGCGTCGTCGGCCGCGATCGAATCCCGAAGCCCATGTTGATGCTGACCGGCGCATCCACGGCGTCCACGAAACGCCTGATGTCGTCTTCCGAGTGAACCGCATCGGGAAACACCATATCAGCTCCCGCTGCGACATAGAGTTTTGCGCGCGCTATGGCCTTGTCGAGTCCCTCGACTGCGATTGCGTCCGTGCGCGCATTGATGATGAAATCCGGATCCTGCTTCGCTTTGACCGCCGCCTCGACCTTTTTCGCCATTTCCTGCGGGCTGATCAGCTCTTTGCCTCGCATATGACCGCAGCGCTTCGGGCTCACCTGGTCTTCGATGTTAATACCGACCACGCCCGCTTCTTCAAAATACTGGACTGTGTGAAAAACGGTCACCGGATTTCCATAGCCGGTTTCGGCGTCGGCCATGATCGGAATCGATACCGTTCTGGCAAGGTGACGGCAAGCGTCGACGTTCTCCATCATCGACAGCAGCCCGATGTCAGGCTGGCCGATGCGAGCATTGGAAAATCCGCTGCCGCCGGTCGATGCCGCCTGGAACCCCGCCTGCTCGACCATGCGCGCGCTCAAACCATCGTAAATACCGGGCGATACGACGATGCCTGCTTTGAGCAAGGCGCGCATTCTGGCGGCTTTCGTCTGCATGTCTTCAGGCCCTCTGTGGGCTCAAATCTGCTGATTTTACCGTTGCGTCGCTGGCCCAGCGTGGGCGGCGCGCAATTTCTGGAGACTTCCCCCGATCTTTACCGACCCGGGCAGCGGATGCCCTACGATCTCCTCCGCAGTCTGCGCACAGGCAATCAGCGCATCAAGGTCTATTCCCGTCTTGATGCCCATTTCCTCGCACATGAAAACCAGATCCTCCGTGCACACGTTGCCTGCCGCGCCTTGGTGCGCGCCGAACGGACAGCCGCCCAGCCCCGCGACGGAGGCATCGAACATATCCACGCCCATCTCGAGCCCCGCATAGGCGTTCGCAATGCCCATGCCGCGTGTGTCGTGCAAATGCAGGCTGATGCGCACATCGGGATATTTCTCGCGTATCGCACCCACCGTGCGCTTGACCGCTTGCGGCACACCCCAGGCCATCGTGTCGGCAAGCTGTATCACCTTGATATCGATCTCGTGCTCCGCCGCAATCTCGAAAATCCTGGCCACCAGTTCCAGCACTTTGCCAAGCGGGATGTCGCCCTGGAAGTTGCAGCCGAATACCGACGAGATCGACCCGCGATTAACCGGGATGCCCATCCGCTTGTAAGTGTCGAGCACACGGTGCAGGTCGGCGAGGTGCTGCTCTACGGTGCGGTTCTGGTTGCGCTGCAGGAATTTTTCCGACGGAAACATCGAGATCTTGCCTTCGAGCTTGAGGCGGCCGGTCGCCGCGGCCCGTTCCAGTCCTTGCTCGTTGAGCCACAAACCTTCGTACTCGACCCCGGGTTGCGGCGTAATCCCCCGCACCACCTGCTCGGCGTCGGCCATCCCGGGCACGCGCTTGGGATTCACGAACGAGACGATCTGCATGTGTTTAAGGCCGGTCTGCGACAGCATATCGATGAGCTGGATTTTGCGGCTGGTCGGTATCGCGCCTTTCTCCATCTGAAATCCCTCACGCGGGCCTTCCTCGTTGATGCGCACGGATTTTGGAAGATCTGACATGCTCTATTCCTTCGAAAATTGTTTTCGTCGCAGCGTCATAATACCGGCGCCGCGGATTGCCCGGACAGCGCCTCAGAAATCATGCAAGCATTCCGCCCCCCGCACAGTTCGTGCGCGCTGGCTTTATTCGTTCTTGATCCGGGCTTCCTTGATCAGTTTCGCCCAGCGCGCAATTTCGAATTTCAGGTAATCGCCCAGCGCTTCCGGCGTGCCGCTGAGCGGTACCACCCCGAGCGTCAGAAGACGCTTGCGCACGTCGGGCTGCTGCAGCACGCGGTTGATCTCGGCGTTGATCTTGTTGACGACAGGACGCGGCGTGCCCGCGGGCGCGAACAGGTTGTACCACGCGACTACCTCGAAACCCGGAAGGCCCGATTCGGATATCGTGGGCAGATCGGGGGCAACCTCGACGCGTTTGGAGGTACTCACGCCCAGCGCGCGCAGTCTGCCGGTGCGCGCATACGGCAGGGTTCCCGTAATTACGTTGAAAATCACCTGCACCTCGCCGCCGATCACCGCGTTGACCGCCGGACCGCCGCCTTTGAATGCAATATGCAGCATGTCTATTTTCGCCTGCAATCTGAACATTTCGCCGGTCAGATGCGATGAGGTTCCCACGCCGGATGAAGCGATGGTAAGTTTGCCGGGTTGCGCCTTCGCGAGATGAATGAGCTCCAGCGTCGATTGGGCCGGTACCGACGGATGGACCGCAAGCAGATAGGGCATTTGTGCCAGCAGTGCCACCGGCGCCAGATCCTTGACCGGGTTGAACGACAGCTTGTACAGCGACACGTTGCTGGCAATCCCGCCTGATGTCAGCAGCAGGGTGTAGCCGTCCGGGGCGGCGCGCACCACGGTCTCGATGCCGATGGTGGATCCGCCGCCGGGGCGATTGTCGATGATCGCCGGCTGGCCCCACGTTTCGTGAAGTTTCTGCGCCAGGACGCGACCCAGCAGATCGTTCGAGCCGCCCGGCGTGAACGGAACGACAATGCGGATAGGCTTGAACGGATAGCGATCAGTCCCTGCTCCCGCCGCCGACCCAGCGAGCCCCATCGCCAACAGCATTGAATAGACAAGCAACGGAACTTTCATCGGGGCCTGCTGCAAGCGTTCGATTATCACTTCAGCCTGGGAAACGAGGCGGTTACTGTCGACATTATCGGGCAATCTGTGCCGCAGTGGCAAGGCGGGCATCGCATACCGTTTCCTAGTTCCGATAGGGCACGGTATGATTGCCGTGTCGTATGACCTGTAGGGCCGCGCTTGCGCAGCCGCTCGAAGTCTACGCCGACACTCAGAGAATATCAGGAGAAAATGCCGTGACCATATTGCCGGACGCCGCGAAAGCTTATATCGGCGTTCAAGCGGAAGATGAAATCGCATGCGATACCGTAGAGCGCGGTGCCGTACGACGCTACGCGCAGGCTATCATGGATGATGATCCCATTTACTGGCAGGACGGGGCGGTGAGTGCGCGTTACGGCGGGCCGGTGGCGCCCGCCCTGTTTCCGACGCACATGTTCCGGCGTGCGTTCGGCACGCCCGACCCGGTGCAGGAAAACGCGCGCGACCCGGACTACGACGGCGCCACCAAGTTGAGGGGCGGCCTGCCGGAAATCGAACCGCTCAAGGATTTCTCGGTAATGAACGGCGGCTCGGAGATCGAGTTCTATCGTTACGCACGGCTCGGCGAAACCGTGAAATTGCGCGCGCGTTACGTTGATATCATAGAAAAACAGAGCAGTAAGGGGCCCATAATCCTTATCGTCAGCGAAACCGACTATCTGAATGGCGACGGCGAATTGTTGATGCGCGCGCGTCACACACGCATCAGGAGACGGGTATGACGCGCCCCGCGCGATCCATCTGCTTCGAAGACGTCGCGGTGGGGGACGAACTACCCAGCCTGACCAGGGGGCCGCTTACGACCCCGCACCTGATGCGCTGGTCTGCGGCATTTGAAAACTGGCACAAGATACACTACGACGCACCGTTCGCGACCGGTCACGACAAGCTGCCGGGGCTGCTCGTTAATGGCTCCCTGAAACAGCAGTTCGTCATCCAGCTGCTGAAAGACTGGGCAGGATCGACGGGCTGGGTATGGAAAGCGAGCTTCCAGTTTCGTGCCATGAATGTCGTGAATGAAACGCTGTCGGTGTGGGCAAGAGTGACCGGCAAACGCGCATGCCCGGATTTCGGTCTGGTCGATCTCGAACTCGGGATAGTGAACGAGCAAGGCAAGGAATCGACGCCCGGCAAGGCGACCGTCGCGCTTCCTTACCGTGGGGGCCAGCCCGTGCCCTACCCGTTCGTCGCACCTAAGGTGTGACTGGCCTCGATCGACTGCCGCGCCCGCGGGATCCGCCCGAGGTGCGCGGCTTTATGTCTGGTTTATCTGAGGAGCAAATTGTGGAATCAGCGTCGCAGCACGAAGGCGTGTATCAGCTACCCCCCGACATCATCACGTTTCGCGATCTGGTCAGAAAGATCGTGCGCGAGGAGTTGATGCCGCTGGAGCGGCAATTTCTGCCACACCCCGGTCACGCGCTGGGGATGAAGGAGACCATCAAGCTCAAGAACGTATTCAGCAAGGACATCGGGGGGCGCCTGATAAAAATCTCGCGCGATACCGGCCTGTGGTATTACATGGTGCCTGAAAAATACGGTGGCCTGGGAATATCGCTGCTGGCGCGCGCCGTCATCATGGAAGAGCTGATGTACACCGCGGTGCCGTTCCCGGTCGCGGTGGTGGCCAACATTCTATACGAGTGCAAGGGCAGCCAGATCGAGCGCTTTCTGAAGCCCGTCATCGAGGGCGAGAAGACCACGTGTTTTGCGCAAACCGAGCCGAATGCAGGCTCCGATCCCGGCGGGATGATGACTACGCGTGCGGTCAGAAACGGCAATGGCTGGGTCATCAACGGCACGAAAATGTGGATATCGATGGCGGCCGAATCCGACGTCATCATGCTGCAGGCGGTCACGGACCCCGCAAAACGCCAGCGCGGCGGCATTACGATGTTTCTGGTCGACCGCCACAATCCCGGCGTGCACATCGAGGAACCGGGAATCAGTACCTGGCACGGCCAGCGTGCCGCTCAATACATCGTCCATTTCGAGGACTGCCGCGTCCCCGATGCCGACGTGCTGGGAGAAGTCGGCCAGGGATTCGGCCTCGGGCAGCGCTGGCTGACCATACACGACCGCCTGCTGCGCGGCCCGTACGCGCTGGGCAAAATGCAGCGTGCGCTCGACATGTCGGTTGAATGGGCGAAGCAGCGCGTGACGTTCGGCAAACCGATCGCCGAGCGCCAGGCGGTGCAGTGGAAGCTGGTCGATATGTACGTCGATATCCAGGCGCTGCGTTCGCTGATTTACGAGAACGCGGCGCGCGCCGACCGCGGTGAGGACGTGCGCACCGAAGCCGCGCTGATCAAGCTGGTGTCGAGCAATTGGGGCACGCGCTGCATCGATGACGCGATCCAGATCCACGGCGCGATGGGCGAGACGCTGGATCTGCCGCTCACGCTGTTCTACCGGCTGCTGCGCCATACGCGCATCGGCGGCGGCACCGACGAGATACAGCGCATGCTGATCGCACGCAAATTGCTGCGTTGAGCGATTGATGCGCGCGCCCCCGGGAACGATGAAAGACAACCGTACCGTGCCCAAAGCATCAGGCCCGCTGGTCGGGTTTCGCGTCATCGATCTCGGCATGATATTCGCCGGACCGCTGGTCGCCACCAATCTTGCCGACCTCGGCGCCGATGTCATCAAGATCGAGCATCCCAGGGGGGATGACGTCAGAAAAACCGGCCGTTTCAAGAACAACCGAGGTCTGTGGTGGTGCGTTTCATCGCGCAACAAGCGCCTGATTTCGGTCAACGTCAGCCGGCCGGAAGGCGCGGAAATCGTCAGGAAACTGGTGCAGACCGCCGACGTGTTCATCGAGAACTTCCGTCCCGGGCGCATGCGGGAATGGGGGCTGGATTATGAAACGCTGAGCGCAACCAACCGCGGACTGGTCATGCTGCATATCAGCGGTTACGGGCAAACCGGCCCCTACCACAAGCGGCCGGGAATGGGGACACTGGCGGAAGCGTTCAGCGGATTCGCCCACATCACCGGGGAAGCGGATGGGCCTCCTACCCTGCCGTCAGTGCCTATCGCCGATGGCGTCGCGTCGCTCAGCGGGACCTATGCAGTGCTGGCGGCGCTGCTGGCGCGCGAGAGAAACGGCGGCATCGGCGACGAAATCGATTTGAGCCTGTACGAACCGCTGCTGTCGATACTGGGTTCCATGGTCATAGACTATGACCAGCTGGGCCACATCACGCAGCGCCGCGGCAATCGCTCCACCTGGACTGTGCCGAGAAACGCCTATCGCACTCAAGACGACAAGTGGGTGGCGGTATCATCCGCGGCCAATTCGATTGCGCCGCGGATGTTTCGCGCGGTCGGCCGGGAAGACCTTGCAAGCGATCCTGATCTGGCCACCAATCCGCAGCGTCTACGACGCGTCGAAGAGCTCGATGGCGCGATCGCCAAATGGATAGGCGAGCACACGCTGGACCAGGTATTGCAGCGCTTTCAAGAATTCGACGTGGTGGCGGGCCCCATTTACGACGTCGCACAGATGTTCAACGATCCCCAGGTTCAGCATCGGGAGACCTTCACCGAAACCGTGGATGCCGTGCTGGGCAAAGTCAGGGTGCAGAATGTGGTCCCCAGGTTTAAGCGCAATCCGGGCCGGGTTCGATGGCTGGGAAAAGCCGATATCGGCGCCGACACCGAGACAGTGCTGGACGAACTCGGTTACAGCAATGAAGACATCGAAGGGTTAAGCGCTGACGGAGTCATCAAGACCGCAGCTGCATCGGGCAGCAAGACATAGAGATTATCGCTAAGAAGGAGAGCCAAATGTTTACGCAACGCCTTGCCGAATTCGTGGTAAACGCCGACACCAAAGATATTCCCGGCGATGTTCTGCAGGGATCGCGTCATGCCGTGACGGACACCATGGGATGCGCGCTCGCCGGCACGCTGGAACCGGTGGCCGGAATCGCCGCCCAGTGGCTCAACGAAATCAGCGCGCGGCCCCAGGCCACCGTGTGGGGAGGCGGCAGCACATCGCCGACGGAAGCCGCGTTCGCCAACGGCGTGTTATCGCACGCGCTGGATTTTG
>Ga0326597_10011496_pt1 | contig 11733 bp, 8 predicted proteins | sample RVTome_12_FD_203789 | JGI IMG/M metagenome (GOLD analysis project Ga0326597, IMG submission 203789) | Soil microbial communities from uranium-contaminated site in the Upper Colorado River Basin, Wyoming, United States - RVT100D185 | ecosystem: Environmental > Terrestrial > Soil > Contaminated >...
TCGCGGCGGCAAGGGGGTCGCCACCACGCTCGGCGTCAGCCTGGCCATTCACCCGCTGCTCGGTACGCTGCAGGTGCTGATCTGGCTGTTGCTGGCCGGCCTGTTCCGCATCGCCTCGCTGGCGGCGTTGGTGCTGGCACTGCTGTCGCCGCCCCTGTGCCTGTGGCTGGCACCCGATTATCTCCCCCTGACCGGGGTCCTCTGCGGGCTGATGATCCTGCGCCACCGGGGCAACCTATTGAAGCTGCGCCTGGGCCTGGAACCGAAACTGTAACGCCACCGCTCAGAGCGGCGGCAACTCGCTCATGGGCCAGCGCGGCCGTGCCTGAATCACCAGATCGTCGTGCTGACCGGCCAGCAACCGCTGACAGCCCGCGTAGGCGATCATGGCGCCGTTATCGGTGCAGAACTCGGGACGGGCATAGAACAGGCTGGCGCCGCGCTTGCTGACCATCGCCTCCAGCTGCTCGCGCAGCATCTTATTGGCACTCACCCCACCGGCGATTACCAGCCGCCGCAGCCCGGTCTGCTCCAGGGCACGCTTGCACTTGAGGGTCAGGGTAGCGACCACCGCCTCCTGAAAGGCGCGGGCGATATCGGCTTTGTCCTGCTCGGCCAGCACGCCATCCACCTTGAGGGTTTCGGCGGTATTGAGGGTAAAGGTCTTGAGGCCGCTGAAGCTGAAGGCCAGGCCGGGACGATCGGTCATGGGGCGCGGAAAACGGAACCGCCCGGCACGGCCCTGCGCCGCCAATTTGGCGATCAGCGGCCCGCCGGGATAATCCAGCCCCAGCATCTTGGCGGCCTTGTCGAACGCCTCGCCGGCGGCATCATCTAGGGATTCGCCCAGCAGCGTGTAACGGCCGATGCCATCCACCTGCACCAACTGGGTATGGCCGCCGGAGACCAGCAGCGCCACGAAGGGAAATTGCGGCGGATCCGCCTCCAGCATCGGCGCCAACAGATGCCCCTCCATATGGTGGACGCCGAGCACCGGCACCTGCCAGGCGAAGCCGAGCGCACGCGCCACCGAGGCGCCGACCATCAGCGCGCCGATCAGCCCGGGGCCGGCGGTGTAGGCGATGGCGTCGGCGTGCTGACCGGCCAGGCCGGCCTGCGCCATGGTTTCGCGAATCAGCGGAATCAGTTTGCGGATATGGTCGCGCGAGGCCAGTTCCGGCACCACGCCGCCGTACTCGGCGTGCATCGGCACCTGGCTGTAAAGCACGTCGGCCAGCAGCCCCTGCGCACTGTCGTAGAGGGCGACGCCGGTTTCATCGCAGGAGGTTTCGATCCCCAGAACGCGCATGCTGACTCCAGACTGGCGGTGAATAAAGGTGAAAGTGGGCGCATTCTACCAGCGCCCCCGGCCGAGGAACAGAATCAGCTCGGCGGGGTTTGCTTTCGTTTCCCGCTGCGACTAGAATATGCGGCCCTGCAACTGCAGGTTTATTTGCGTTCCCGTTCCGGGTCATTCCGCGGGACTAACCAAGCGTTAAGTAAGGTAAAAAGATGCCAAGCGTTAAAGTACGTGACACCGAGCCCTTCGACGTAGCACTGCGTCGCTTCAAGCGTTCTTGCGAAAAAGCCGGCGTGCTGGCCGAAGTTCGTCGCCGCGAGTTCTACGAGAAGCCGACTTCCGTGCGCAAGCGTCAGGCAGCGGCTGCTGTTAAGCGCCACGCCAAGAAGCTGTCTCGCGAGAACCGTCGTCAGGTCCGCCTGTACTAATCTGGTATCACGCCACCCCTAACCGCCATTAGTGACACGCCATGAGTGACTGCCCCATCAAGCTAGCGCTGAAAGAGGCGCAAAAAGCCGCGATGCGAGCCAAAGAAAAGGCTCGCCTGGGTACGTTACGGATGGTGCTTTCCGAGCTCAAGCGGGTAGAGGTGGACGAGCGGATCGAACTGGACGATGCGCGCGTGCTGGTCATCTTGGACAAGATGCAGAAGCAACGCCGCGACTCCATCAGCCAGTTCGAGGCTGCTGGACGTGATGATCTCGCTGAGGTGGAGAAGAACGAACTGGAGGTGATTAAAACCTTTCTTCCTACCCAGTTAACCCGTGATGAGATCGACCAACTGATTGCCGCGGCCGTCGCCGCCACGGGCGCCAGCTCGATGAAAGACATGGGCCCGCTGATGGCCAACCTCAAGCCTCAGCTGCAAGGCCGCGCCGATATGGCCGCCGTCAGCAAACAGATCAAGGCCCGCCTGGGATAGCCGAGCCGCAACCGCCTCCCTGACCCCGCAGCCGCCGTTACGCCGGTGGGCATCGCATTGACCGGGAGCGGGAACGCGCCCTTATCCGTCCAGCGGCATGGCACAACACGGCCCCAGCGCCCCTGACGCCGCCTCGCACCAGCCCCGAAGCAACGCCGCACAAAACCGGACAAACCCGGACAAAAAAGAGCGCTTATTACTGCCGCTCCAATGACGACGCAGTACACTAGCCCTTCAACGCTGGAGCAACAGACCGTTCATGGCCGGACGCATTCCACAGGATTTCATTGACGACCTGCTCAATCGGACCGATATCGTCGATATCGTCGAAGAGCGCGTGCAACTCAAGCGCGCCGGTCGCAACTACTCCGGGCTGTGCCCCTTCCACAAAGAGAAAACCCCCTCCTTCAGCGTCGATCCGGATAAGCAGTTCTACTACTGTTTCGGCTGCGGCGCCGGCGGCAACGCCCTCGGCTTCGTGATGGAATACGAGCGGATCGACTTCCCGCAGGCGGTGGAGATGATGGCCCGCCGCCAGGGACTCGAGATCCCCCAGCAGCAGAGCGCCCACCCGCAACGCGACCAGGAACTCAAGAGCACCTTCCGCCTGCTGGAACGGGCCGACCAGTTCTACCGCCTGCAGTTGCGCCAGCACCCGGAGCGCAAACGCGCGGTGGACTACCTCAAGCAGCGCGGCCTCAGCGGCCAGATCGCCCAGCAGTTCGGCATCGGCTACGCCCCGCCCGGCTGGGACAACCTGCTGCGCCACATGGGCGACGATAGCGAACAGCGCAAACAGCTCGACGCCGCCGGCCTGGTGATCATCAAGCCCGAAGACAAACGCTGCTACGACCGCTTCCGCGACCGCATCATGTTTCCGATCATCGATATGCGCGGCCGGGTGATCGCCTTCGGCGGCCGGGTGCTGGGCGACGAGAAACCCAAATACCTCAACTCGCCGGAGACCGACGCCTTCCACAAAGGGCGCGAGCTGTACGGCCTGTATCAGGCACGCAAGGCCAACCGCGAGCTGAAACGGTTAGTGATCGTCGAGGGCTACATGGACGTGGTGGCCCTGGCCCAGCACGGCATCAGCAACGCCGTGGCCACCCTCGGCACCGCCACCAGCGAACACCATTTGACCCGGATCTTCAAACTGGTCCCCGAGGTGGTGTTCTGCTTCGACGGCGACAAGGCCGGCCGCCAGGCGGCGCGACGCGCGCTGGAAACCGCGCTGCCGCAGATGGAAGATGGCCGCCAGGCGCGCTTTCTGTTCCTGCCCGAAGGCGAAGACCCGGACAGTATGGTGCGCAGCGAGGGCAACGAACAGTTCAACCGCCGCATCAGCGACGCCCAGCCCCTGTCCGACTTCCTGTTCGACAACCTGGCCCTCGAGCTGGAGCTGGACAGCGGCGAAGGGCGCGCACGCCTCAGCTCCCTGGCGCTACCGCTGATCGAACGAATTCCCGGCAAGACCCTGAAACAGCTGATGCGCCAGCGCCTCGGTGAACTCACCGGCCTCGACGCCAGCTTCTTCGACAGCCCGGAAGCGGCCGACAGCGCGCCGCTTTCCGCACCACCCCCGTCGGATCCGGGCGATTACCACCCCGCCGACTACGGCCACTACGGTGACGACAGCCACTATGCGCCCGACTTCGGCGACAGCTACGACAGCCCGCGCCCGCGCGACAGCAATCGCCGCTCGGATGGCCGGCGCCCCGACTCGCGCCGCCCGGAGAAGCGCCGCACCCCACACCCCGGCATGTTGCGCCCCTCCTCCCTGGCCGCCAAAGCGATCACCAGCCTGCTGCGCTATCCCCGCCTGGCCGCCTCGGTGGATTTCGAGACCACCGAAGCCCTGGAGACCCTCAAGGACGCCGAGCTCGGCTTGCTGGCCGCACTGATCGATCAGGCGCGACGCAAGCCCAGCACCCCCACCGTACTATTGGTGAGCAAGTGGCGCGACAGCCAGCACTTCGAACTGCTCAAGCAGCTGGCCGAGCAGGAGTTGCTGATCACCGACACCGACCATCTGCAGCGCGAGTTTGTCGACTGCCTGCACCAACTGGTGCAAAAGAAGGAGGAAGCGCTGCTGGACCAGTTGAAAACCAAGAAACCGGCCCAATTGAGTGACCAAGAACGACAATTGCTGACTAAACTGTTGGTCAGCCGCGCCAAGCGGCGCTGATCCCCTCGCTGCGGAGCAACCTTGGCCGTGCAAAGAGGTCTATCCTATTTATAAGTAACGCCAACGCATGTACAATATGCGGCTATTTTTTCATCTCCTTGGACGCAAGGTAAAGGGCATCTATGTCAGATACTTCTAAGCAGCAGTCTCGTCTTAAAGAACTGATCGCACGGGGAAAGGAGCAAGGCTACCTGACCTTCGCTGAAGTTAACGACCACCTGCCTCAAGATATCTCGGACCCGGACCAGGTCGAAGATATCATTCGTATGATCAACGACATGGGCATTCAGGTCACGGAGCAAGCGCCCGATGCCGAAGACCTGATGATCGAGGGCGGCGATACCACCGACGAAAGTGCCGCCGAAGAAGCCGCCGCCGCACTGGCCGCGGTCGAATCGGAGGCGGGCCGTACCACCGACCCGGTGCGCATGTATATGCGCGAAATGGGTACCGTCGAGCTGCTCACCCGTGAAGGCGAGATCCTGCTGGCCAAGCGTATCGAAGAGGGGCTGCGCGACGTCATGTCCGCCATCGCCTACTTCCCCAGCGCCATCCCGCTGGTACTGGAAACCTTCGACCAAGCCTTCAGCGAAGAGGGCCGCCTGAGCGACCTGCTCAACGGCTTTATCGACCCGGATGACGGCACCACCCCCACCCCGCCGCCAGCGGCTGCGGCTACCGACAGCGACGACGAGACCGAAACCGAAAGCGGCCCCGATCCGGAAGAGGTCAAGCGCCGCTTTGGTGAGCTGATCGACGCCTACAAGGTGGTTCTGGACTCGATCCAAAAGCATGGCCGTAGCAGCAAGCAGAGCGCCAAGGCGCTGGCCGATATGGCCGCCATCTTTGCGCCGATCAAACTGGTCCCGCGCCTGTACGATGCGCTGGTTACCGCCGTGCGCAGTTCGGTCGAAGAGGTCCGTGCCCAGGAACGGGTGATCATGCGCATCTGCACCCGCCGTGGCGGCATGACCCGTAAGCAGTTCGTCAAGGAGTTTCCCGGCAACGAACTCAATCCCGAATGGATCGAGAAGCTGTGCGACAAGAGCGGCCCCTTCGGTTCCAGCATCGGCGTGAACCGGATCGAACTCGTGCGCGCCCAGCGCAAGCTGAACGAAGTCCAGGACCGCACCGGCCTGACCCTTAACGAAGTCAAAGAGGTCAACCGGCGCATGTCCATCGGCGAGGCCCGTGCCCGCCGCGCCAAGAAGGAGATGGTCGAAGCCAACCTGCGTCTGGTGATCTCCATCGCCAAGAAGTACACCAACCGTGGCCTGCAGTTCCTCGACCTGATCCAGGAAGGTAATATCGGCCTGATGAAGGCGGTGGACAAGTTCGAATACCGTCGCGGCTACAAGTTCTCCACCTACGCCACCTGGTGGATTCGTCAGGCGATCACCCGTTCCATCGCCGACCAGGCCCGCACCATCCGGATTCCGGTGCATATGATCGAGACCATCAACAAGCTCAACCGGATCTCGCGTCAGATGCTGCAGGAGATGGGCCGCGAAGCGACCCCGGAAGAGCTGGCCGAACGGATGGAGATGCCGGAAGACAAGGTGCGCAAGGTGCTCAAGATCGCCAAGGAACCGATCTCCATGGAGACCCCCATCGGCGACGACGAAGACTCCAGCCTGGGCGACTTTATCGAAGACACCGCAGCCAACTCACCGATCGACTCGGCCACCAGCGAAGGTCTGCGCGAAGCGACCCGCGGGGTATTGGCCGGTCTGACCGCACGGGAAGCCAAGGTACTGCGGATGCGTTTCGGTATCGATATGAATACCGACCACACCCTGGAAGAGGTGGGCAAGCAGTTCGACGTGACCCGCGAGCGGATCCGGCAGATCGAGGCCAAGGCACTGCGCAAGCTACGCCACCCCTCGCGCTCCGAACACCTGCGCGGCTTTATCGACGACTGAGCGCCGCACCCTTAGCGCACCGCATAAAAAAACCGCTGCCTGCAGCGGTTTTTTTTGGCTCTGAGTAAGCTGTTGCATCGAGTTATCCGTCGATCGGTGAGAGCAACGCGATATGGGTGCAGTTATGAGCGCCGCTTACGGTGCAGAGCGGACACCTCCGCGCCAATTTCCGATGGATTCTCCGTAGGTTGGGCTGCAAAGCCCAACGGCCGGCCGCGCGGTAGTCGTTGGGCTTCGCTGCGCTCAACGCCAACCTACGCGGTCTCCTGCCGGTTGGTCCGCTCAGCGCCGATTTCAGCCTGGCAATCTGGAAGCCGGCAGCAACAGTGAACCCATTCATCGCCTTTTTTTGGCCCTATCTGGGCCGGTGGGCGTTGAGCCCAGCCCAACGTCCCCTAATACGCCGTCCCCTACGGCGCCTCCTCCGCCAGCGCCAACTCCCGCTCGATCACCCGCTGCGCCAACCCCTCGGCGGTCTGATCCAGGCCATCGATGGGCTGCAGTACCCCCAGGGCCGACAGTTCCGCCGTCAGTTGCGCCGTCGGGGAACAGACCATGATCGGTACGTCGGGGGCGATGGTACGGAGCGACTGAGTCACCAGCAGGATACGCGGCTCGTTGCTCATGGCGATCACTACCGCACGGGCGCGATCGATATGGATCTTCTCCAGAAACTGACGATTGGCCGAATTACCGAAATGGACCGGCAGTCCGCGCCCCTTGGCGTCCCGAAACCGGGTGCCGTCATGCTCGACACCGACAAAGGGTACGCCGGCCTGATCGAGCTTGGCGCCGATCCGCTGGCCCAGGTCGCCGTAACCGCAGATCACCACATGGCGCTCATCCACATCCTGTTCGATCTCATCGATGCCGTGCCCCCCAGGCTTCGGTTCGGGCTCCGACGCCAGTTTGGCGACCAGCGTATCCAGATGCTGGAATACAAAGGGGGTCAGCATCATGGTCAACACCACCGCCATCACCAGCACCTGGCCCCGCTGGGGATCGATAAACAGATTATTGGCCTGGGCGGTTTCGAATATAACGAAGGAAAACTCTCCGCACTGGGCCAGCAGCAGCGCGCTCTTGAGGGAGGTATGGGTACCGTTGAAAAACCACAGACAGGCGAACAACACCAGGCTCTTGACCAGCAGCAATCCGACCATCACCGCCAGAATCACCGGCAGGTGGGTGAGCACGAACAGCGGATTGACCTGCATCCCCACGGTGATAAAAAACACCCCCAGTAGCAGATCGCGGAACGGGGTCAGGTCGGCCTCGACCTGATGCTTGTACTGGGTTTCCGAAAGCACCATGCCGGCCAGGAAGGCCCCCAGCGAGTAGGAGAAGCCGAGCCCGTGGGCGAGTTCCGCCGCGCCGATTACAAACAGCAGGATCGCCCCCACAAAGAGTTCGTTGGAGCGGGTACCGATCACATGTTCCATCACGTGCGGGGTGAGTATCCGTCCCCCCAGGAACAGCAACAGGAACACGATGCCACCATCCATCGCCACATCCAGCAGCAGCTTAGCGATGCTCTGCTGCTCGCTGGAGAGGATCGACACCATCAGCAGCAGGGGGATCACCGCAATATCCTGAAACAACAGGATGCCGACCGCGTTACGTCCGTAGCGGCGGCTGATCTTGCCGCTCTTGGTCAGCAGATTGAGCACGATGGCGGTGGAGGAGAGCGACAGGGCCAGGCTGACGATCAGGTTGACCTGGATCGCCAGGCCGATCAGCCAGCCGATGGCGAAAAAGATCGCCGCGGTGACCAGCATCTGCAGGGCACCGTAGAGGAACACCTCGCGCCGCATCAGGCGCAGTTTATCCGGCGAAAACTCCAGCCCGATGGTAAACATCAGAAACACGATGCCGAATTCGGCAATCACCGCGAGGCTGGCGTTCTGTTCAAGATTGAATGCGAAACCGACGGTCATGCCGGTAATGATGTAACCGATCACCGACTCCACATGAAACTTCTTCAACACCACGTTGAGCAGCAGCGACAACGCGGCGCAGATCATCACCAGGGTGATGATGCTATCCATAACTCATCCTTAAACAAGCGGGCAATGGCCGCCCGGGCAACCCACTAAGCTTAGTCAACGGGCAAGCCGCCACCCAGAGCAAAACGGGTAAGGTTAACGTGGCGAAGGGTGCCGCTTCAATCCTCCTCTTCAACCCGCAGCGGCGCCCGGTTGGCGATACCGAAAGGGATATGCACCGAGGGCGAAATAGTGGCCGCCGCATCCAGGTGCAGGCGCTGATCGTCGAAAAACATATGCGGATTGAGCACCTGCAGCACCCGGTGCTTCTCCACCCCGCCGAGGAAGAACGCATCGTTGACCATGATATTCCAGCTGCGCATGGTGTTGATCACCCGTTCGTGGGCCGGCGCGTTGCGGGCGGTCACTATAGCGACCCGCAGCCGTGGCCGATAGGCGGCGTCGCGTTCGGCACGCGCCTGCTCCAGCCCCTGGATATGGGCGATCCGCTCCAGAAACACCTTCAGCGGCCCCGGATTGTGCGGCACGGCGGCAAGTTCCTGCTCATGCTGTTTGAAGTTATCCAGGTCGCTGCGCTGGTAGACCGATTCCGCCTCGTCGTCGGCCAGCACCCCGTCGAAGTCGAATGCCAGGCGCAACTCATCGTCATCGGTGTCGTCGGCGGCGCTGCTGGCGAGCACCAGGCCCGCCGGCAAGCCGGCCGCCACCGCGGCCCGCACATCGCCCTCATTGGCGCTGAGGAACAGGCTGATATTGAACGCCGGAATATACTCGTGGGGCGACCGCCCCTGCAGAAACACCGCGCGGGTGATCCCCAACCCGTAATGATCGATCGACTTGAAAACCCGCAACCCGGTATCGGGATCGTTGTGGGACAGCAGCACCACCTCCACCGGCGGATTGGCCGGATTCAGTTCATTCAACGCCAGCAGCCGACGAATAAAGGGTAACGCCACCCCGGCGCCCAGCGGCTGCTCCTGATGGTCGCGCTGATAGATGCGATAGGCGCGCTCGCCCATCTCGCGAAACACGCGGTCGGAATCCTGCAGATCAAACAGCGCGCTGGAGGCCATGCCCACCACCAGCCGCCCTTCCATTTCGTAAGCCAAGCCCGTTCCCCCTTCGTTTGCAGCCATCCTACGCCAGCCCCGACACGCTGCCTAGCGGGCCGGCGTGCAGAGTCGACAGGAACGGCTAGGCTTTTCACAGGCGCCCGCAGTCGAGACCCGATACAACCGATGACCCCGCAGCCCCCCGACAACCCCAGCCCCCGCCTCGGCATGATCCTCAGCGTGTCGCTGATCGCGGCCGCCATGGCATTCCTGGTCACCCGCAACGATCACGACAACGAGCCGTTGCAACCGATCCTGCTCGCCACCGGGGAATGGGCGCCCTACAGCAGCCAAAACAGTGAGCAGTTCGGTATCGCCTCGGCCATCGTCAACAGCGTGTTTCAACAGCTGGGCTATCAGCCGGAACTGCGCTTTATGGCCTGGGAACCCGCCGAAGCGAGCGCGCGCCAGAATCAGACCAACGACGGGGTGCGCGCCACCTTTCCCTACGGCGCCAACGCCGAGCGCGCCCGCGACTTCTACTACTCCGACCCGCTACTGGAGATCGAGATGTCGCTCTACTACAACCGCATCCGCTTTCCCCAGGGCGACGCGCTGAGCCGCATGGAGCAACTGGGCGACTTCCGCGTCCTGCCGATCCAGGGCTACCGCTACCCGGCCGACCTTGCGTCCCACAGTCATCCCAGTGCCTCGGCGGCGACCACCAACGTCGACGCCTTCCGCCAACTGGTCAACAGCGCCCAACCGTCGCTGGTGGTCGAGGCCACCCGGGTCGGCAGCGAACTGCTGGACGGTCCCCTCGCCCCCTGTCGCGACTGGATCGGCCGCGCCCCGCTGACCTTCCCCAGCCCGATCCACCTGATCGCCTCCAAACGCAATCCGCACAACTACCGCCTGATCCGGGATTTCAACCGCGCCCTGGCGCAACTCAAACAGCAAGGTGCCATCGCCGCCATCGCGCAACGGGTGCTCAAGCGCAGCGAGACCCCGCACCAGGTCCTGCTGAGCCCCTGGCGCAGCGACGCCGACCTGCACGGTTGGGCCTCACCCCAGGGCAATGAATTCGTCCTCCTGCCCCGTGGCAGCCGGGCGGTGGTGGAACACTGGGGCGCGCCATTCCTGCAGCAGCACCCCCCGCACCCCGACGCCCCACCGGCGCGAGTGCAGGTACGCCTGCTCAACGGCCCCCTGGCGGGCCAAACCTATTACGTTGACGGCAGAAGCATCCTGCTGCCCGAGAAGGAGCACCCAGCATGGCCCGACCCGACCCCCACGACAAACAGCGCCAACCCATCGACCCGCAAGCTCTGCTCACCTCCCCCGGCGTCATCAACCGGGTCGTCATCTGCTACCTGATCCTGCTGTTTATTCTGCTGTTGGCGGAACTGGGGGTACCGGGGCTGGATTTTATCCGCGCCACCAATCAGGTACTGATTCTGCTGGCGCTGTTCTTTCTGCCCTTCCTGGTGATCGCCTCGGGCAAGATGGTGCGCTCCATCTCGCTCAAACTCTCCGGCCAGGAGGTGCACCTGGAGCTGAGTGAGGCCAAACAGGTGATGCAGAGCGAAGTACAGCGGGTGGAGGCGCAGGTGGCGGGGCAGGTCAGCACCGTCGAACAAGCGATCTGGCCGCTGCTGGCCGGCCCCGACCCCGGCTGTGCCGAGCGCTGGCAACGGCAGCAGATCATCATCGGCTCCAAACTCGACCCCTCACACCTGTTCTTCGCCCAGCTGCTGGCGCTGTGGATCGAGGCCCAGGCCCCCGGCATCCACTGCCAGATCCGCTTCCCCAACGGCGGCTCCCTGAAGAACTTCGCCGACCTCAAACTCCACTGGATCGACCTGTACATCGACTTCACCGGCACCTGCTGCCAGTATTTCAATCTGGACCATCGGGAGCAAAGCAGCGCCACCCTGATCGAGCAACTCAACCATTACGGCCAGGGGATCGGACTGCGCTGGCTGCCACCCCTCGGCTGTTCGGAGAACTACTGCCTGGCGATGCCCCGGGAGACCGCCGCCCGTCACCAGATCCAGAGCCTGCGCGACCTGACCCTCAGCGCCGGCCAGCTCCGCTTCAGCGCCGACCCCGAATTCCTCAACCGGCGCGATTGCTACCTGGGGCTGGCCAGCCGCTACCACCTGAAGTTCCAGCAGATCGAACCGTGCAAGATTACCGAGCGCTACGCGCGCCTCGACAGCGGCGAAGTCGACCTGTTCGTGGCCTACGAAACCGACCCCGAACTGCGCAGCCGCGACCTGCTGGTACTGGCGGATACGGAGCAGTTCTTCCCGCCCTACGACGCCGTCCCCCTGGCCAGCC